>Ga0207667_10005033_pt1 | contig 16156 bp, 11 predicted proteins | sample KBSCornC52_FD_184301 | JGI IMG/M metagenome (GOLD analysis project Ga0207667, IMG submission 184301) | Corn rhizosphere microbial communities from Kellogg Biological Station, Michigan, USA - KBS Corn C5-2 (SPAdes) (version 2) | ecosystem: Host-associated > Plants > Roots > Rhizosphere > Soil ... | reverse complement strand
GCCTTCCACCGTGCGCACGTCCTCGGCCCGAAACCGGGTCACGCGTTCCACGCTCGTGGTTGGCAAAATGAACAAGCGATGGTCGACCTCGACGCAGGTCCCACGAAAAGTCGCCAGCGTCACCGGCAGGGCAATCCGAAACGTTGTCCCCTCGCCCAAGCGGCTCTGCACGACCACGCGGCCGCCCAGCCGCTCGGTCTTCTCCCGCACGATCGCCAGGCCCAGTCCCCGGCCGGAAAGCTGCGTGATGATGGGACTGGTGGAAATGTCCGACTTGAAAATCAGCGCTTGCGCGTCGGCTTCGGTCAACTGGCTGGCGTTCTCGCGCGAGATCACTCCACGTCGAACCGCCGCTTCGCACACCTTCGCGGCGTCAATGCCGGCCCCATCGTCGGAAACGAGAAGTTCGATTTTGCCGCCGTCGATCGCCGAGACAGCGAGGGTAATCGTCGCCCGCGCCGGCTTGCCTCGCCGCCGGCGTTCCGCGGGTGGCTCGATGCCGTGATCGATGCAATTGCGCAGGATGTGCACCAGCGGATCCTTCATCTCCTCGAGGATGCGCTTGTCCACCTCCACTTCCTCCCCGCGGATCACGAGCTCCGCCTCCTTTTCCTGATCCCGGCACAGATCGCGGACCATCCGGGAAAAGAACGCGCTCTGCGTGGAGAGCGGGAGCATGAGCATCTTCTTCGAATCCTCCAGCAGATCGTCCACGAGTTTTCCGACCATCGAGCGATCCTGTTCCGTGGCCTTCCACAGCGCGTTCACCTTGCTTTCCAGGGTCCGCAAATAATCGTGGTTCCATTCCACGAATTCCATGAGGCGGCGCGCCCCGGTCAGGGTTGCGGAGTTGCCGGCGGGACGCTCGAGCGCCTGCCGCACGGTGCGAACCTCCGGTTGGACGGCTGCCCATTCCTTGGTCCACGTCTCGAGTCGCGCGACCAACTCCCGCAAATCGGCGGCCCGCTGGCTCACGGCGAGCTTGGCCATCAGCATCTCCTCGGCTTCGAGCAAGCGTGCGTCCAATTTAGCCACGGAAATTCGTACGGTTTCCGTCACCGCTGATTTTTCTCTCACCGGCAACCCGGCCGCCGGCAGCGGCGCGGAAACCTCCGGGGGCGGCGCTGCAGAAGACTCCGCAGGCGCGGGGACGACCGACACCGTAGGCGGCACGGGCCGCGCCGGCGTCGTCGGCTGCGGAGACGACGGCCCCTGCCCCGTCATGAGCCCGGTCACTGTATCCAGCGTGTGATGGACCGCGTCCAGCGTCTCCCGTGAGGGAACTTCGCCACTGCGCTTCCACAGCGCGAAGGTGTCCTCCAGCGACTGGCAGATCAGCTCGATGTCATTGAAATTCACCGCGCGGGCCGCTCCCTTGAGACTGTGGGCCGCACGGAAGACTGTTTCGACCAGGCGCTTCCGATCCGCTTCCGGCGGCGACTTTTCCAGCTCCAGCAGTCCTGTGGAGATCACCTCGACGTGCTCATGCGCCTCGATGGCAAAGGTCTCTTGCAGTGATTTCAGGAACTCGTCGTCCTTGGCGCTCATGTCGGAATTAAACCGCGTAACGTTCGACCATCTGTTTCAGGCGATGACCGAGTTCCCCGAGGTTTCGAGCGGCCGTCTCGAGTTGTCTGGCGCTGGCCACGTTTTGCGTGCTCGCCTGCTTGATGCTTTCCATCGCCGTCGCGACCTGGTCCATACCCACCAGTTGCTGCTGGCTGGAGGCCGCGATTTGCGTCGCCGTCTGCGCCGCTTCCGTCACCGTGCCGGCGAGCGATTGGATGGTTTCACCCGCCACCTCGCTTTGTTTGCCCCCGGCCTCCACGGCCTTGGTCCCCTGCTCCGTGGCCAGGACCGCCGTGGTAGTCGCTTTCTGGATGTCGCTGAGAATCGTCCGCACCTGGCTGGTGGCCTGGCGGGATTGTTCGGCAAGACTTTTGACTTCCTGGGCCACCACGCTGAATCCCCGGCCGTGTTCGCCGGCCTTGGCCGCTTCGATGGCCGCATTGACCGCCAGCAGGTTCGATTGCGCGGCGAGATCCTCCACGGTGGCCATGATCTGCCCGATGGTCTGGCTTTGTTCGCTCAGGCGCACCATGCTCTCGGCGATCGACTCCATCTGCTGGCGAATGCGATTCACCCCCGAAATGGCATCGTCGGCAAACTTGCGCCCACCTTGGGCGACTTGCACCGCTTTCTGCGAGACATCCGCGACCGCCCTCGCTTTCTGGCTGGCCATTTGGGAAGTCTGGCGAACTTCCTCGACCGTGGTCGTCGTCTCGCTCACCGCGGTGGCGGACTCCGTGGCGGTGGCGGAGAGTTGCGAGGTCGAGGCGACAATCTCGCTCGCCGCCGAACCGAGCACGTTCGCTCCTTCGACCAGTCCTTTGATCTGATCGCGCAGATTTTCCGTCATGCGGGCAAACGAATTGCCCAGAATATCGTCCGCGGAATGCGGTTTGACGATCGAGCGCAGGTCGCCGCTGGCGATCCGCTCCGCCGCTCCGGCCATCGTGCGCAAGGATTGTGTCATCCGGTCAAACGTTTGCGCCAGCACGCCCACTTCGTCGGTCCGGCCATTTTGCGCGATCTTGACGTCGAGATTGCCGAGGGTAATGCGCTCGGCCACGTGCGTAAGGTCTTGCAGTGGGCCGGCAATATTCCGCGTAATAAAATACCCGGCGATAGCCGTCAGGATAAAGGCAAACGCCGTCCCGATGAGGATAGTCGCCTTGGCATTGCGCGCGCTGATCTGCGCCTCGTCGGCCCGCACTTTGAGTAAATTGTTCTCTTCGCGCTCCATGTCGGCGACCACTTTCCGGATTCCATCCATCGCCGCCTTGCCCTTGTCGGTCAGGACTTCCTGCAGCGCGGCATCGAAACCCTGGGATTTGTCCCGACGCACTTCGATGATCTTCTGGAGTTCGGGAAATTTTCCCTGGTCGCCATTGAGCAACGGATCGAGCAAATCCAGCTTTTGCTGCTGGTTGGGATTGTCGGCAGTCAACTCCCTCAGTGTCTTGACCCTTTGCGTCACGTCCGCATGCGCTCCCAGATAGGGCTCGAGATAACGTTCTTCGCCGGTGATCACAAAACCACGCTGGCCCGTTTCGGCATCCTTCATCGCCGAAAGAAGACCTTCGAGGTTTTGCAAGACGAGGTGCGAGTGATCCACCCGGGTAGCCGTCTCCGTTTGTTTGATGGAGCTTTGATACGAGACGGTGCCGATGATCAAGAGAATGACCAGCGCAAGACCGAAGCCGGTGGCGATTTTAGTTCCTACGTTCCATTTCATATTGAGTGAGGGGTTAAGGTTTGCGCGTCAGGATTCCACTTCTTCGTGAACGATGAGCTTGGGGTCTCTCAGGATGCGCTCGATATCGAGGACGATCAGGCGCTCCGCCGTGACCCCTTTCATGTAGCGCTCGTAAATCCCGGTGAGCGTCGGCAAAGAGGATGCCAGGCCATCGACCGGCACACTGCCGACCCGGCCGATCGCATCCGCCAGCAAGCCGAGTTCGAGGTCATGATCCCGCACGAAAATGATGCAATGCAGGTCGGTGATTCCCTTGTCGGGCAAGTCGAGGAACCGCTTGAGGTCGAGCACCGGCAGGATGCGACCGCGGACATTGACAATCCCGCGAATGAAAGGCGGCGTGCACGGCAGCGGGGTTAAATCCTTCAAGGGAGAGACTTCCCGCACGTAGCAGCCCTCGATGGCATAATTCTCCTGGCCGAGGCTGAACTCGACCACTTCCAGCACGGCGCTGGCCGCTGTCGCCGGCGCCGGCACGCGGGCCAGGGCCCGGGCGCGCTCACGCAAGACCGCGGCAGCTTTCTCGTTCTCGTCTTTCATGAGGTGGCCTCCAGCGAAGAGATCGCTTCGATGAACTCGGTGAGTCGTGCGGCGGTCAGTCCTTCCGACTCGGGCAGGATCTCTTCCGGCTGACAACGCTGGAGCAAGCGAAGCGCATTGGTGAAATGCTTGTCTGCCTCGGCGTGATTGCCGCTTTCGCGGGCGAGATTGCCCAGGGCGAAGTGTCCGAGAACGAGACCCGGCTCCAAATAAACCGTGCGCTGGAGAGCACGGCGCGCCTCTTCCCGCTCGCCGAGTTCCTGCAGGATCATGGCCCGCAGATAGTGAGCGGAGGTATCGAGCTTTTCGTTGTTCAGCCAGCGCTCGCACCAGGCCTGCGCGTCGCGCAAACGGCCCTGGTTGGCAAAGGCCCTCGCCAGCAGGGAAAAGTCCCGCGGTTCCGCGGAATCCTGTGAATCCATTCGGACCAGCAACGCTTCCGTCGTCTCGGCGTAGAGTCCCAGCTCATAAAGTGCCTGGGCGTCCGCATACGAAGGCAGCGGGTTTTTCACGGACTCCTTTTCCGGTTTCGGGACCGGCGCTTTCTCCGCTACGGCTGGCGCGGTTTCGACCGGGAAAAATTTTCGCGGCGGCGGTGGATTCCACTCGTTCCGCCAAAGCGTTGCGTCCGCGGGCGGCACGGGCGCCGGAGCGTTGAAAGTGCCTTTGACCTCCTCCTTACGATAAAACACCACGCCCGGATAATTCACCGCAGAGAATTGCCCGAATAACTCCTGCGAACACTCACTGGGACTGACGATCAGCCACGCCCCCTTCCGCAAGGCGCGGTGCAAATTGGCCACCACTTTGCGCGCCTGGGAGAGCGTGAAATACATCAGGACGTTGCGGCAAAAGATCAGGTCGATGCCGTCGGTGTCTGTCTCCAACGATGGGAAGACGTCGTCCACCAGATTGAGATGGGCGAAGGTCACCCGATTCCGGATTTCCGGCAGGAGAGCGAACCGGCCTTCACCCACTGGGCGAAAGTAGCGCGCCTTGAACTCGGGCGGCGTTTCCCGAAACGACCAATTGCTATAAATCCCGGCCCGGGCCTTACCGAGAAACTGGTCATTGATGTCCGTGGCCAGAATCGTCACGTGCCATTCCGCCAGCTCCGGGAATTGGCCAACCAAAATGGCCAGGGAATACGCTTCCTCTCCGGTGCAACATGCGGCACTCCAAATCCGCAACTGACGTTCGCTCCCCTGCCGCGTCTTGATGAGTTCCGGAAGCACTCGTTCCGCCAGGGCTTCGAAAGTCTTTTTCCCTCGGCAAAAATAAGTTTCACCCACGGTAAGATGGCTGGCCAGCACCTCGATCTGTCGCTGGCTCAAATCCGCCGCGATCAGCCATTCCGCACAAGCCCCCGCATCCGGCAGGCCAAATTCCTTGGCGGCGCGATCCAACCCCTGCTCGAGGTCCGTCCAGCGCCCGGGAGGAAAATGCAGCCCCATCTTCCCGGCAATCAGATCACTGATCTTTGCGGACAACGTCGGCGGCATGCGGCTAACCGGCATCGGACGCCTCCATTTCTTCCAGCGCACGATTCAGCGCGCGCTCCTCCTCGAGGGAAAGGAACCGCTCCAGGTCGTAGATCAAGACCAGTCCATCGGCCAATTGGACGACTCCCCGGAGATGCTCCAACCCCGGGGCGACTTGAGCGGATTCCACGATTCCCGTCTCCGGCATTTCCGCCACCTCCAGGACTTCGTCGATCACCAGAGCCACCGCCCGCCGCTCCGTCTGTGCGAGGACAAACTGCTGGGCGGGTTGAATCGTCCGTTCCGGCAACCCGAGTCGGCGGCGCAAATTCAGCACAGGTAACACGCGCCCCTCCACATCGATCGCCCCCAGAACGATCTCCGGCGCCGCGGGCAAAGGCGTTACTTCAACCGCTCGAACAATCCGTTCGACGCTCTCCAAGGGCAGGCCATAACGCTGTCTTTCCACCAGAAAGACCACCATCCTGATGCGATCTTCTACCGGACTATTCATTCACACATGCGGATCGGTTGGACCCGCGGCGGCTGGCTCGACTGCGAATTTCCACGCACCCAGAGAAGTCACGAGAAATATCCCTGTGAAGAAAAAAAGCTCAGCAGCAGGGAGTTTGAGGAAGTTTTCTTCCGCTCCGTATGCCGGTAAGGTAGCGGAGTTAAAACGCCCCGTTTACTTATTACCATACTTATACGCGAGTAACATCGACATCAGCTTGCTTCGCGAGCGTGGAAGGAATTGGCCGTTTCAATTTCGGGCCTGCAAATCCGCGTCCAGCGTAACCGACTCTCCGGGAGGCAACTTCACCGTGGCCGTCTTCTCGCCATAACGCACTTAGGGTGATCCGCTTCGCTTTCCGGGAACCGGCTTCCAAAGCGACGGCGTACCCTGAGCATTAGCCGCAGCTCCTCCGGCTATGCAGCTTACGAAATCGCTCCCTCCTCGCGGTCATCCTGAGCGGAGTGCCCCGGGGCAAGGTGGCGGGGCACGTCGTCGAAGAACCCCGTCGCCTTACCAGAGACGCTCACCGGTTGTTCGCCAGGGTTTTTGATCTGCTGCCCATAGGTATCTCGCTGGTTGTTCGGCCGGGTCCTTCGACTACGTTCCAGTCGTTACACTCCCTCCACTTCGCTCAGGATGACATCGCGGAGAAGACGTCGTCAAAGATGTGGGTAATGCTCAGGCTGCTCCGCCGCTTTTCGGGGACCGGCTTCCAAAGCGGCGGAGCACCGCCGCACTCCAAGAACGCAAGCGTCGATAGGTCACCGCTTTCGAATTTGCGGTCACTACCCGCTGCGTTCTGCATTCCCCTCGCTCGCTATTTCACGGGAGCACTCTTGGGCGCTTCGTTGATTTCCACGTGCGCGCCGTCGGCGAGGGAGTCGGACGGATCGAGCATGATGATATCCTTCGCCGTCAGGCCCGAAGTCACTTCGACGGTGCTCCCGAAATCATGACCGATGGTAATCGGCGTCAGCGAGACCGTCCCATTCGCTACCCTGGCCACGCGCAAGCCTTCGCTGCGAAAGAGGAGCGCATTCGCCGGAATCGTCACGGCGCCGGCGTTCCCGGCCAACTTGAAATGCACGATGACATAAGAACCGGGCAGAAGGCGTCCGTCATCGTTATCGACGTCCACTTCGACGTTCAACGTGCGCGTGGTCTGGTCGATGGCCCTGGAATTCCGCACCACCGTGCCGGTGAACGCGCCTCGGGCGTTCGCGCTTTGGGTGAGCGTCACCTTACTGCCGTCCTGCACCCCGTCGGCATAGATTTCCGGGACGGCGACATACACGCGCAACTTGTGCACCGCGGCGAGGTGAAACAATTCGCGTCCGGCGCCGGTGCCGCTGTCGACGAGAGCGCCGATGTCCGTCCCCCGAGCGGTAATGATCCCGTCAAATGGCGCGACCACCCGCTCGTACCTTTGCGTCTCCTGCAAGCGGCGCACATTCGCCTCACTGGCCACATAGGTGGCCTGCTTCACCCCAAGATCGCTCTTCACCTGGTCAGCTTCCTGCGAGGAAATGACGCGATGCACGAGCAGATCCTGCCAGCGGGTGTTGGTGAGTTTCGCCAGGTCGAGATTCGCCTGCGCGGTTTGCCGATCCGCCTCGGCCTGGCGCAATTGCTGGTCCAGTTCGGGCACTTCAATCTCGGCGAGCAAGTCCCCTGCTTTCACCCGCGCGCCGATGTCCACATACCATTTCTTGAGATAGCCATTCGCCCGCGCGTAGATCGGCGTGTCATTGAACGCCTGGGTATTGCCGGGCAGCGTAATCTCCTCGGCCGCCGTCTCCGCTTTCGGCGAGGTCACATTGACGGTCGCCGTCGCGGCTTGCTCGGCAACTTCGGTGAGGCGCTGCTCGGCCTGTTGGCGGGAGCGAATGCCGAGGAGAACGGCCAACCCAAAGAGCCCGACCACGACGCCGAGCCAGAGCGGCCAGCGACTGCGCCCCGATTGAGAGTGCGGCGGCGAAGCGGGATGGCTCGCCGTTCCGCGATGAATGGAAGTGTCGCGCAAATCACGCGCACGCGTCACCGGTTCTTGGGTCGTCGTCATAAGGAATGGACTGTTTCCAGCAGAGGCTGGCTGGCTTCTCCGGAGGGATTTTGGAAGGAAGGCGCCGCGGCCGTCTGGCGATGGAGCAGGCTGAAAACCGTGGGCACGAAAAGGAGCGTCGCGAAGGTGGCAAAGAACAGCCCGCCGATGACGGCGCGGCCCAACGGCGCATTTTGTTCGCCGCCTTCCCCCCAGCCCATGGCCATGGGAGCCATGCCGATGATCATGGCCAGGGCAGTCATGATCACCGGGCGGAAACGCGTGACGCCCGCCTCGATCGCCGCGGTGACGGCATCGCCGTGCTCGTGCAGGCGTTCCTTGGCGAACGACACCACGAGGATGCTATTCGCCGTGGCCACGCCGACGCACATCAGCGCGCCCATGAGCGCGGGCACGCTGAGGGTGGTGTGGGTGAAGAAGAGCAGGACGATGATGCCAGCCAGCGCCGCCGGCAGCGCGGTGATGATGATGAAAGGATCGAGCCAGGACTGAAAATTGACGACCATGAGCATGTAGACCAGCACCACGGCAAACCCGAGACCGGTCAGCAGCCCGGCATAGGAATCGTGCATCGTCTTCACCTGCCCGCGGATGGAGAGAAATGTCCCGCGCGGCAGTTGCGCCTGCGTCGCCTGGACCAATTGCTCGAGGTCGCGATTGACCGCACCGAGATCGCGATCCTGCACCGAGCCGTAGATATCGATCGTCCGGCGGATGTTATAGTGCGTCACCACGGCCATTTCGTGCGAGCGTTGGATCGAGGCGACGTCACCGAGAATCTCCGGATTCGGCGTCGCCAGCGAAGCGATCGGCACGTTTTGCAGATCGGCGACCGATTGCATGCGATACTGGGGCGACTGCGCGACCAGGTTGTAATTCACGCCGTTGTTCCAATTGACGAAAAACATCGGCGACACCTGGAATGTCCCGCTGAGGGTATTCACCAGGGTCGAGGCCACGTCCTGCTCCGTATAGCCGCCCTGCGAGGCTTTCGTGCGATCCACGTCGACCTGCAGCGTCGGGTAATCCAACGGTTGCTGAATGCGCAGGTCGGTGAGTCCGCGAATGTGACGCATTTGCGTGAGCATCTTCTCGGCAATTTGATGGGACGCCTGAACGTTGCTCCCCTCGATCTGGATATCGATCGGCGACGGCAGGCCAAAGTTCAGGATTTGGGTCACCATATCCGCCGGCAGGAAATAGAACGTGGCGCCCGGAAACTCGTGCGGAAGTTTCTGCCGCAGTTCGCGGATGTAGTCCGCCGAGGGGCGATGCTTTTCGCGCAGCGAGATGAAGATGTCCGCGTCGTTCGCGCCGATCACCCCTGAGGTGGAGTGCATCGTATTCATCGGGCTGTAGGGCAGGCCAATGTTATCCAGGATGTTATCGAGCTCCCGGGCGGGGATCACGCGACGGACGGAATTCTCCACGAAGTCGCAGAGCCGCGCGGTTTCCTCGATGCGCGTACCGGTTTTCGCCCGGACGTGCAGGACGATTTGCGGGCTATCGACCGCCGGGAAGAAATCCTGTCCAAGCCAGGGCACCAGCAGCGCCGCGCTGAGACAGAGCGCGAGGAACACCGGAATGAACACCGCCCGATGCTCGACGACGCCATGCAGGATCCGCTCGTAACGTTGCCGCACGCCATCGAAGCCGTGCTCAAAGAGCGATTGCACGCGCCCGAAGAAGCCCTTCATCTCGTGATGCTCCTCATGATGGCGCAGCAAATACATGGCGAGCGTCGGCACGAGCGTGCGCGAGAGGAGATAGGAGGCCAGCATGGCAAACACCACCGCCTCGGCCAGCGGCACGAAGAGATGGCGGGCCACTCCGCCGAGCAGGAAGACCGGCAGGAAGACGATGCAGATGCACAGCGTGGAGACAAAGGCCGGCGCGGCGATTTGCTGCGCGCCATCGAGGATCGCCTGGCGGATTTCTTTACCCATCCGCAGGTTGCGCTCGATGTTTTCGATCTCCACCGTGGCGTCATCGACGAGAATACCCACGGCCAACGCGAGGCCGCCCAGCGTCATGATATTGATCGTCTCGTGCAGGAAACTGAGGACGAGAATCGACGAGAGCACCGAAAGCGGGATCGAGAGGGCGATGATCAACGTGCCGCGCCAGTTGCTGAGGAAAAGCAGGATCATCAGGCCGGTCAGCGCCGCGGCGATGGTGCCTTCGCGGACGACGCTATTGATCGACGCCCGGACGAAAGTGGATTGGTCACCGACGAAGGTCATCTTCACCTCCGGCGGGATGATCGCCGCGATGCGGGGCAGCAGGTTACGGACGCCTTGCACCACATCGAGGGTCGAGGCCGTGCCGGCTTTCAGGATGCTGAGCAGCACGCCGCGGTGGCCATCCTGCCGCACGATATTCGTCTGCAACGCGGAGCCATCGCTCACCGTGGCGACATCCCGCAGATAGAGCGTGGTGGCGCCGGTTTGCTTGATCGGGATCTGGCCCAACTCCGGCAGGCTGCGCGGCGCGCTGTTCAGCCGCACGTCGAGTTCGCTGTTGCCAATCTTCGCCGTCCCGCTCGGCAGGATCAGGTTCTGTGCATTCACCGCCTTGAGCACGTCATTGGAAGTGATGTGCTTCGACTGCATCAGGTTCTGATCCAGATTGATCATCATCTGGCGCTGCTTGCCGCCATAGGGCAGCGGCACCACCGCGCCCGGCACGGTGATGATCTGGGTGCGGACGAATTGCATGCCCACGTCGTTCAACCGCTGTTCCGACAGGCCCTTGCCCGACAGACCCATTTGCACGATCGGCACACTCGACGCGCTGAAGTTGATGACCTCCGGCGGCAGGCTCGCCGGCGGCAGAAAGCGCAGCATGAACTGCGAGGCCGCCACCACCTGGGCGTTCGCCGTGTCCACGCTGGCGCCCGGCTGGAGAAAGACCTTCACCACCGAGACACCATTGTAGGTCGTCGATTCGATATGCTCGATGTTGTCCACCAGCGTGGTCAGCGCCTTCTCGAAGGGCGTGGTGATGCGCGCTTCCATGTCCTCCGGGTTGAGGCCGGTGTAGGACCAGGCGATCGAGACGACGGGGATATTGATGCTCGGGAAGATGTCCGTCGGCGTGCGGCGAACGACCACCGGGCTGAGGAAGACAATGAGCAACGCCAGCACGATGAAGGTGTAGGGGCGGCTGAGGGCGATTTTAACGATCCACATGGCGGGCGAGTGTTATGGGGTGATTCGCGCAGAACATACCAACCGGATGGTATGTTTCGATTGCAAAAAAAGCTCGTTTATATGCATATTGCCGCGGCGACAGCCGTTAGTTGCCGGCCTTGCGCTTTTGTCCCGCGCGATGCGCGGCGCCCACTCCCAACAGGCAGGACAGGTAGGTGCGAAAATGCTCGATGTTGGCCAGACGCACTTCGTTGTTCCCAAAGGATTTGGAGAGGATGTGCGATCCCTGGCCAATTCCCAAATAGAACAGCGCCACGCCCCGTGGATCGAAGCTGGTTTGCGGGGCGTAAAGCGCCTTCGCCGCGGCGAGATCTTTCGCCCAATCGTCCGCGGCGCGGTCAAAGTACTCGCGGCAGGCCATGCGGAATTCACTGCGACTGAGCGCCAATTCCTGGGCCAGCATCCCCGCCATGCAGCCTTTCGTCTTCGCGGAAGAATCGATCAGCGACTTTTCAAAATCCAGCCGGGCGAAAATGCGTTCCAGCGGATCGGCGATCTCGCGGAAGGCCGCGGTGCGAAAGAGTTCCGTCCGCGCTTCACTAAAAGCCGCGAGGGCTTCCTCGGCCACCTCCTCCTTGCTCTCGAAATAGTGAAAGAAACCGCCCTTGGTCACGCCCGCCGCCGTGCAAATATCGTCGACCGTCGTGCCGTTGTAGCCGCGAGCCCGAATGAGTTCCACCCCGGCATCGAGCAATTTGCTCCGGGTGGAGACAGCGGAAGAGGAAGAGCGTTTCGACATACTAACTGGTCGGTATGTTCCATGAATTCAGATTCACCGCAAGGAAATTTTTGCGAGCGACGCCGTCAATCGCCACCAACGGCGGCGCTTTCCCGCCTCAGACTTACCGTTTCACCGTCACCCGCGTGCCAATTTCGACCTCCCGATAGAACTGGCGGGCCCGCCAATACGGCATGCGCACACAACCATGCGAGGCAGCAAAACCGGGCAGATACCCTTCATGCAGTCCATAGCCCGGCTTGAATTCCATAAAGAAGGGCATCGGCGCACCGACGAAATGGGCGCCGGGCGGCCGGGCCTTCTTCCGGACATCGACATTGGCGACCACCACATTTCCACTGTCGTCCTGGTACTCACCATACAAGCTGGAGCGATGGTCCTCGTCCTTGCGGATGATTTTGAAATGACCGGTCGGCGTATCGTAACCTTCGCGCCCGGTGGACACCCGGCTCTCCGCGATCTCGTCCCCACCGCGATAAAGAAACGCCCGCTGCTGGCTCAAGGACACCACCACCGAGGTCCGCCCTTCCTTGAAATTGGGGATATTCGAGCCGACGAAATCGCCCACCGTGCTGCAACTGCAGAAGAGCGACACGGGTAGCGCCAGGAATAGGCCACGAAGGAGACGTTTCACGGGCTGGAGAATGGCTGCGGCCCCGAGTGCTGTCGAGGAGCGGTTCGCCAAGCACCATGAATCCTTCGGCTTGAGAACAAGGCACATTGCGCCGAGGCTCCTTCACGGCGAGGCACGAACACGATGCATGATTTACCGCTCCAAACCCAGATAGATGCGGCGCAACCGACGGGACGGACCGCAGTGCCGTGCCCTCATTGCGCCCGTCCGATGATCGCGGGTACGGTAAAACTCGGACGCTCGTGGTGGAGTTCCCCTTTTTCCGCGCCCCTTCTCTATTTTTATTCTCAATTTCAAAAGAAGCTCGCGGTAATGAACTCGTCGGATACGCGAGAGGCGCTCCGTTGCGATTCCTGCGGCACAATCGTTCTCGTCGGAGGGAGCCCCCAAGACGCTCCGTGTCTCTATTGCAGTGGAACAATCCCGGCCGGAAGCACGACCTGTCCCAAGTGTGGACGCGGCTACACTTAGGCTGACTGACTTACGTGACGACAGGGACCGCGGCTGCGACCGGTTCGTGAAAACACGTTTTGCGTTGCGTTATGATAAAATGATGATGGAATTCGCCGCGGTTGGTTGTTTTCTCTTTTATGACGAATTCCGAGATGTCTTCTACTCTGGCGAAGGACGATGTACAGGCGATTGATCAGTTGCGGGAGGTCTACACCCGGCTGACGAAGGAACTGGGAAAAATCATCGTGGGTCAGGAGCAAGTGATCGAGCAGTTGATCATCTGCCTTTTTGCCCGCGGCCATGCCCTGCTCATGGGCGTACCCGGCCTGGCCAAGACGCTGCTCATCAGCCGGCTGGCGGAGACGATGTCGCTGAGCTTCAGCCGCATTCAATTCACCCCCGATCTCATGCCGATGGACATCACCGGCACGGACATTTTGCAGGAACTCCCCGGCGGCAAACGCGCCTTCGAATTCGCCCGCGGACCGGTCTTCGCCAATATCGTTCTCGCGGATGAAATCAACCGCGCGCCCGCCAAGACACAGGCCGCCATGCTCGAAGCCATGCAGGAGCATCGCGTGACGGTGGCTGGGCGCACTTACAATCTGGATTCGCCCTTCTTCGTCCTCGCCACGCAAAACCCCATCGAACAGGAAGGCACCTATCCCCTGCCCGAGGCGCAATTGGATCGTTTCATGTTCATGATTGGCGTGGATTATCCCTCGCGCGCCGAGGAGATCGCCATCGCGCGAAGCACCACCGGCATGTCGCTGCCCAAGCTCGACCACGTGTTGCACGGCGAGGAAGTCATCGCTTTTCAGGATCTCGTGCGCCGCGTCCCGGTGCCGGACCATCTCTATGAATTCGCCGTGGACCTGGCCCGCAAGACGCGTCCCGGCAGCAGCGAATCGCCCGCCTGGCTGAAGCCGCTCGTCTCGTGGGGCGCCGGTCCGCGCGCTGCGCAGTGCCTCATCCTCGGCGCCAAGACGCGCGCCGCGCTGCAGGGCAGCTACGCCGTGCGCATGGAAGATATCGCCGCCGTCGCCGACCCGGTGTTGAGGCATCGCGTGATGACGACCTTTACCGCCGAGTCGGAGGGCGTCACCAGCCGCGAGCTGACCAAGCGCCTCGTCGAGGAACTGAGCAAGGCGGCCTGATCCGCAACCCCAACTCCAACCCGCGCGATAAATGGACGGCAAGCGGCCTTTCCTTGATCCCACCGTGCTGGCGCGGCTTTTGCCGCTCCCGTTGCATGCCCGTCACGCGATGCTCGGCAGCGTCTCGGGAAAGCATCGCAGCCCGGTGCGCGGATCTTCGCTGGAGTTTGCCCAGTATCGCAAATACGTCCCGGGGGACGACACCCGCCGGCTGGACTGGCGCACCTGGGGACGGAGCGATCGCTTCTATATCAAGGAGTTCGAGGCCGACACCAATCTCCGGCTCTGCCTGCTGATCGACAGCAGCGGGTCGATGGATTTCGGTCCGAGCGGAGCCACGCGGCTCGATTACGCCCGGCGGCTGGCCTCGACCCTCGGCTATCTCGCGGCGCAACAGGGCGACGCGGTTGGCCTGTGGAGCATGGCGGAAAAGGAGATCGACATTCCTGCCCGGCGCGGCGCGGCGCATCTCGGCCTGGTGCTCGACCAGATGGAAGGCATCCGCCCGATCGGCGGCACGACGCTGCTCACCGCCTTGCACGAAGCGGCCGAGCAGATTCGGCAGCGCGCGCTGGTCATCATCTTCTCCGATCTTTTCGTGCAGCCCGCGGAACTCAAGCAGGCCATTCAGCACCTGCGCTTCCGTAAGCACGACGTCGCGGCGTTTCATCTCCTCGACGAGAGCGAGATCACCTTCGAGTTCGACCAACCGGCGCGCTTCATCGACATGGAAGGCGGCGACCCGGTGCTGGCCGATCCTTCGATCATTGCGCGGAATTATCGTCGCGCGGTGAAACAATATCTGGCCGATCTCGATGAAATCGTCCGCACCACCGGCGTCGACTATCATCGGGTCAAATTGCACGAGCGCTACGACGACGTGCTCGTGCGCTTTCTTCTAGGCCGCGTGCCCAAACGCGGTGCGCGATGACTCTTCTCCAGCCATTCATCCTCTACGCGCTGCCGCTGGCGGCGTTGCCGGTGGTCATTCACTTGATCCACTACTATCGCCGGCGGCAGGTGAAGTGGGCGGCGATGATGTTCCTCCATGCGGCGCAACGGATGAACAAGGGGCTCTCGCGTCTGCGGCAGATCTTGATTCTCTTGCTCCGTGTGCTGGCAGTGGCGGCGATCATCTTCGTGGTAGGACGTCCGCTGGCCGGCGGCTGGCTGGGGCTGACCGGCGGCGCGCCGGATACGGTGATGATCCTGCTCGATCGCTCGGCCAGCATGGAGCAGATCAATCCCGCGACCGGGGTGAGCAAGCGCGCCGCGGGCCTGCGGAATATTGCCAAGGCGATCAACGACGCGGTCGGGTCGCGCTCGCGACTGGTGCTGATCGACAGCGCCCTCGGCAAACCTTTGCCCATCGAAAAGGCGAACACCTTGCTCGACCTGCCGCAGACCGAAGCCACGGACACCGCCGCGGACATTCCGGCACTTTTCCAAAGCGCGCTCGACTACATCACGGCGAATAAAACCGGCCGCACCGATGTGTGGCTGCTCAGCGATTTGCAGCAGTCGGATTGGGATTCCTCCGGCGGCCGCTGGGAAGCGTTACGCGCCGCCTTTGCCGCGCTGCAGGGGGTGCGCTTCCATATCCTGTGCTATCCCCAGCCCGCGCGCGACGATCTCGCGGTGAATGTGGACCGCGTGGTGCGCCGCGAAAGTGGCGACAAGGCGGAGCTGCTCCTCGATCTGCGCATCTCCCGGCACGTGGAAAATCCGCAGCCGATCGAAGTGCCCTTGCGCTTTTCCGTGAATGGCGCGGTGACTTCGACGAAAGTCACGCTCAAGGAAAATCAACTCGCGCTGCAATCCTACGCCGTGCCGATCGACCAGGAAGCCAGGCGCGGCTGGGGGCGGATCGATCTGCCGGCCGATGCGTGGGCCGCGAATGACACTGACTACTTCGTCTTCGACGATCCCCCGCCGCTGCATTCCGTCATCGTCTCCGACGATCCCGCGCAGACCGAGCCGCTGCGCGCCGCGCTCTCCGCGCCGCTCGATCCGTCGCGCAAATACACCACCACCGTACTGTC
>Ga0207667_10005030_pt1 | contig 16165 bp, 15 predicted proteins | sample KBSCornC52_FD_184301 | JGI IMG/M metagenome (GOLD analysis project Ga0207667, IMG submission 184301) | Corn rhizosphere microbial communities from Kellogg Biological Station, Michigan, USA - KBS Corn C5-2 (SPAdes) (version 2) | ecosystem: Host-associated > Plants > Roots > Rhizosphere > Soil ... | reverse complement strand
GGCTCGCATTTCGAGCTCGAGAGCACCCAGCTGTGGGGAGCGCCTTCGACCCCGCCCCGCATCCTGGTCGCCACGGCCGGCCCGGTGGCCGCCAAGCGCGCAGGACGCGCGGCCGACGGCATCCTGACCATCGGCACCTCGCACGAGAAGGCAGCTGCCCTGGTCGAGCGCTTCGACGAGGGGCTGAAAGAGGCGGGCAAGCCGCGCGGCAACACCCTGCGAGTGGTGCGCGTCGACCTGAGCTGGGCGCCGACCGACGAGCAGGCGATGGCGAACGCGCTGTCCGAGTGGCCGCTGCCGGGCATCCGTTTTCCGCGCAGCGACGTGCGGTCGCCCGGTGACTTCGAGCAGCTGGCGCGCATGGTGCGTGCAGACGACTTCGAGGGCAGGATGCTGGTCTCCAGCGATCCCGATCTTCATCGCGCTCATCTGCAGCGCTTCGTCGACCTGGGCGTCGACCGCATCTATCTGCACAACGCGGGGCCCGACCAGCGGGAGTTCATCGACGTGTTCGCCCGCGACGTGCTGCCGAAGGTGACCGGATGAGCGCCGTGCCCGCAGATGCCGTCACGGTCTTCGCGATCGACGGCCTGCCCGAGATCCAGCCGGGCGACGACCTGGCCGGGATGCTCGGCGACGTGCTCGACGGCACGGTCGTGGCCGGCGACATCCTGGTGATCACCAGCAAGATCGTGTCGAAGGCTGAGGGCCGCATCATCCGGGCCGCCGATCGAGAAGACGCGATCACCGCCGAGACCCGCCGCCTGGTCGCCTCCCGCGAGCACACGACCGGTACGACGCGCATCGTCGAGACCCATCTGGGCCTGGTCATGGCCGCGGCGGGCGTCGACGCCAGCAACGTGCCAGATGGAACGATCGCGTTGCTTCCCCTCGATCCGGATGCGTCGGCTCTCGCTCTGGCGACGGCGCTGCGCGAGCGCCTGGGCGTCGAACTCGGGGTGATCCTCAGTGACACCTTCGGCCGCCCGTGGAGGGACGGTCAGACCGACGTCGCCATCGGCGCCGCCGGCCTGCGCGTCGTCGACGACCTGCGCGGCTCGGCCGACTCGCAGGGACGGGTGCTCGAGGTGACGGTTCCGGCGATCGCCGACGAGCTGGCGGGCGCCGCCGACCTCGTGAAGGGCAAGGCGGCCGGGCGACCGGTCGCCGTCGTGCGCGGGCTGGGGCGTTACGTGGCGGGGCTGGACGCGCCGGGCGCGAAGCGCCTCATCCGCGCCGCTGACCTCGACATGTTCCGCCTCGGCAGTGACGAGGCCGACCGGCAGGGCTACGAGCGCGGTCGCGCTGAGGGGTACGACGAGGGCTACGCGGCGGGCTTCGCCGAGGGCTCGGCAGAAACCGAACAGGACGTCACCACCACCTAGCCGTCGTGAAGGGCCGTAGGGTCGAGGTATGGCCAAGCCCCCGCACGACGGCGAGCGCCGCATCCTGTTCCCCGATGGAACGCTCAGCGCCGTCGAGAACTACCTGCACGGCAAGAAGTCCGGCGCGGCCGAGTACTTCCACCCGAACGGGCAGAAGAAGGCCGCGGGTGAGTTCGCGAGAGGGAAGTTCAGCGGCCCGTGGACGTGGTGGCGCGACGACGGCGCCGTCAAGCAGCAGGGCTCGTTCGTCGACGGCGAGCAGGACGGGCACTGGGTCCGGTGGCACGAGACCGGCGCGAAACTCGACGAGGGCGACTGGGTGCACGGCAAGAAGTCCGGCATCTGGAAGCGCTACGACCCGCAGGGCACGCTGGTCGAGACCACCTCATACGCGGACCGCTCATGACCGGCCGCAAGAAGAAGCAGGATGCCGCCCCGAGCGCGGCCGACCAGGTCATCGACCAGCTCACCCCCAGGGTCGAGCCGCCGCCGATGTCGCGCCCGATGATGTCGCCGCCCTATGCCTTCCCCATCCCGTTCGGGGAGCCGCCCGCCGAGCCCGTGCAGCTGGTCGACGGCGAGATCCCGTGGGAACTGCGCGACGGCGAGTAGAACTCAGCCCGCAGGCAGCTCTTCGAGCAGGATCTGACCGATCGCGGTGAGCTTGGCCGGGTCGGCAAGCAGCGGCGAGTCGGCCGTCGCCCAGTAGCCGTCGCGGGTGAAGACCTGCAGCTCGGTGCCGCTCGTGTAGGCCGAGACGAACGAGCCGAACTGGGCGGTCGGCGTGCCGGCCTGGGTCTTCAGGGTTGCGAGAGTCGCGGCATCCGGCTTCGCGACGGTGAGCACGAGCGTCGTCGCCGAAGGTACGTTGCTCCACGAGCAGGCGGTGCCCGTGATCGCCACGGCCTCGGCGGCCGAGGTGCCGGCTGCGGGCGTGTAGTTGGCGTCGGCGGTCAGGTTCGAGGCGAGCGAGGCCAGGGTCACGCTGTCGAGCAGTTGGTCGCACTCGTTGGCGATCGGGGTCCCCGTGCCGAACGTCGACGGGGTCGATCCCGCGGCCGAGCCGGCCGTGGCGAGCGGAGGCGGTGTTCCGGTCGTGACCGGCCCGTGGGCCGCGCACCCGGTCGCCGCCAGCCCGATCAGCAGAACCGCTCCGGCGATCACGGATGTGCGTACGCGCATCATTGCCTCTCTTCGTCGTCGTGGTGCTGGGCCGCCTCATCCGCGTCGCGGTGCAGTTGTCGAGCGATCGCCCGGTTCATGTCCCGGCGATGCACGTAGATGCTGGCGATCACCAGGGCGAGCGCGGCGAAGATCAGGTACGAGTTCGATCGGCCAAGAGCGAGCAGCGCGATCGCGACCACCAGAGCGGCGCAGGTGGCGATGACGAGCACGCGGCTGAGCGTCGACATCAGGCTCCAGTGCATGCGTTCAGTATGACCGGACGACTGAACCGAACGGCCGCCTGCAACGTGTGACATTCGCACTCTTCCCATTCACGACGCGGTGACGGAGACTGAAGCTGATGGATGCTTACTCGGCCCCGACCGACCGGACCACCGGCAATGCCGTCGACGGCGACCCCGACCTGAATGTCTCGGGCCTGCCGATCGCGGAATTCCTGCTCGACAGCAGAGCGGTCATGGCCGCCGTCGAGACCGTGATCGACGGCAAGCGCGAGGCCATCGAGATCGCGCTGACCGTGCTGCTGTCCGAGGGGCACCTTCTGGTCGAAGACGTTCCGGGCGTCGGCAAGACCATGCTGGCGCGCGCACTGGCGCGCAGCGTCGACTGCTCGGTGTCGCGCATCCAGTTCACCCCGGATCTGCTGCCGGCCGACATCACCGGCGTCTCGGTCTACAACCAGAGCGACCGCGAGTTCGAGTTCAAGCCGGGCCCGGTCTTCGCGAACATCGTGATCGGCGACGAGATCAACCGCGCGTCGCCGAAGACGCAGTCCGCCCTGCTCGAGAGCATGGAGGAGCGCCAGGTCACCGTCGACGGCACGACCTACGAGCTGCCCAGGCCTTTCACCGTCATCGCGACGCAGAACCCGATCGAGATGGAGGGCACATACGCCCTGCCAGAGGCGCAGCGCGACCGGTTCATGGCGCGCATTTCGATGGGCTATCCGGATGCCGCCAACGAGGCATCCATGCTCCGCCAGCGCGAGACCGGCAGCCCGCTCGACGCCCTCAAGCCGATCGTCAGCCTGACCCGCCTGCGCCAGATGGTCGAGACCGTGCGCCAGGTCTACGTGAGCCCGGCGGTCGAGCACTACGCCGTCGCGATCGCCGCCGCGACCCGTGTCGACCGCGAGCTGCGCCTCGGTGCGAGCCCGCGCGCGACGCTGCAGCTGGTCCGCGCGGCCAAGGGCCGTGCGGCGCTCGACGGGCGCGACTTCGTGCTGCCCGACGACGTGGATGCCCTGGCCGTTCCCGTGCTGGCCCACCGCTTGATGGCGGTGCGCACGTCGGTGGGCGCCAATCCGTTCGGCGGCGAGGCGCTCGCCGACATCACGGCGCGGATCGTCGCGTCGACGCCGGTGCCGCTGGGAGCAGCGGGTCCCGCCTGATGAGCGCCGCCTTGTGAGCGCCGTCTGATGAGCGCCGCCCGATGAGCGATCGCCGCGTCCGTGCACGGCGGCGGCAGCAGCGCGAGCGAGCGGCCGCCGCCGTTCGCCGGGCGCCGCGCGGGCAGACCCGCGGCGGAACCGCAGGATCGACCCCGGGATCTGCTGAAGCCGCCGCGGCGGCCGCGGCGCGCAGTTCGCTCAACAAGAACCAGCGCCTGCGCCCCAGTGTGCGCGGCGTGGGGACGTCGATCGTCGCCCTGCTCGCCTTCGTGGTGGCGTACAGCGCCGGTCGGCGCGAGGTGCTCGTGGTCGCGTCCGCCGCGGCTCTTCTGGTGCTGGGCGGGCTGCTCGTCGCCCGGATCCGGCGCCCGCGTCTCGACGTGGTCCGCCTCTTCAACCCACCGGTGGTGTCGGCGGGCACCAGCGTGCAGGTGACGCTGCGCATCCAGAACAAGGGGGCAGGGCCGAGCCCGCACCTGGTGTGGAACGACGCGATCCCGTGGCAGGAGGCGGCCGAACCGAACCAGTTGCCTCCGATCGCGGGCGGCCAGAGCCGCGACCGCCTGGTGACCGTGCACTACGAGCTGCATCCGCCGCGCCGCGGGCTCTACCAGATCGGGCCGCTCGTGATCGAGCACGAAGACCCGTTCGGCATGGCCCATTCGACGATCGCGGTCGGCATGCCCGACCGGCTGGTCGTCGTCCCGGCGATCGTCGACCTGCCGGCAGGCGGACCGACCCTTGCCGACGGCGAGGGCAGCGCGAACCTGGTGCAGCGCCGGGTCACCGGCAACGACGACGACCTCACCACGCGCGAGTACCGCACGGGCGACGCGCTGCGGCGCGTCCATTGGCGCGCATCGGCGCGGCGCGGCGAGCTCATGGTCCGGCAGGAGGAGCACCGCAGCCATCCGGATGCCCGCATCATCCTCGACACACGGCTGGCCGGCTATCCGGACACCGACGTCGACGACTCGGACGTCTGGCACCCGAGCTACACCAGCGACGCCTTCGAGTGGGCCGTCAGGATGCTCGCCTCGCTCGGCGTGCACCTCGACACCACGGGCTTTCAGGTCACCATCGAAGAAACCGGAGCGCCGCAGATCGAGCAGCTCGGCGAGCGGTGGGACGGCACGCGCCGTGAGGGCTTCCTCACCAGCCTGGCCGGCGTGACCCTGGTGGATGCCGGCCCCGAGCGCCTGCAGCGCGCCCAGGTGGTCGACGCCTCCGGCCCGATCTTCGCGGTGCTCGGCGACCCAGAAGACCTCACCATCGACTGGCTGATCCGCCGCAGGCGAGGCGGCGACGCCGCGATCGCGTTCCTGGTCGATCCGCGGCCGCAGGCGGCGAAGCGGCTGACCGACGCCGGCTGGATCTGCGTGCCCGTTCAGGTCTGGGACCAGCCCGCCGCGGCGTGGAAGGCAGCATCCAGTGAAGCGGGCATCACCGCGAGATGGTCGCGGACCTCATGACGACCACGCTGAACCGCAGACCGACCACCGAGCCTCGTCGGGCGCCGGCAACCCTGAGCAGACAGGCCAAGACGCCTGTGCCGCGCCGACCGCACGCCTGGCGCCGGATGCTCCTGCTGACCGGCACGCTGCTGGTCTCGCTCAACGGCTTGCACGTCGTTCTGACCGGCACCTCCTGGTGGATCGTGGCGACCGTCTTCCTCGTGCTGGTGCTGGTCACCACCACCCTGGTGCGTCAGCTCACGCGTCGGGTGTGGTTGCCGACGGTCGCGGGAGCCCTCGTGGGTCTGGTCGGGTTGACGGTCGGCTACGGTCCGGATACCGCGCTGCTGGGCGTCATCCCCTCGCCCGAGACGGTGACCCGATTCGTGCGGCTGACGAACGACGCGTGGGGCGAGATCGCCGTGCAGTCGCTGCCGTCGTCGCCCGAACTGAGCATCGTCTTCCTGATCGCGATCTCGTGCGTCGGACTGGCTCTGCTCGGTGATCTGACTCTGCAGCTCGCACCCGCCCTGACCGCGCTGCCCATCTTGACCCTGCTGGTGATCCCGGTCGCCGTGCGTGCCGGCATCGCCGAGCCCTACTGGTACGTCTTCGCCGCGGTCGGCTATCTTGCGCTGCTGCGCGTCGGCAAGCGGCGCACCACCGGGGTGAGCGTGATCCTGCTCGGTGCCGCGGTGGTCGTGGGCTCGTTCGTGATGTCGTCGGTCTTCCCTCCGGTCGAGCAGTCGCAGGATCAGGTGACCTCGGGCGGCGTCTCGACCGGCATCAACCCGCTGATCAACCTGGGCGACGATCTGCGCAGAGGCGCGCCCGTCACGGCGGTGACGTACACGACGAGCAACAACCAGGCGGTGTATCTGCGCCTTGCGACGCTCGACACCTTCGACGGGCGCTCGTGGTCGCCCACCCTGATCGACCCCGGATCGAAGAACACGCTCGCGAAGTTCCCGACGGCCGCAGGGCTCTCGACGGCCGTGAAGCAGACGAAGCAGAGCGCGTCGGTGACGGTCGGGAGCATCCAGGGCAACTGGCTGCCCGTGCCGTATCCCACCACCAAGGTGACGGGCGCCACCGGCGCCTGGTTCTGGGAGGCGGAAGGGCTCTCGGTGCGCAGCACCGACACGAGCATCGGCGGTCAGACCTACTCGGCGTCGTTCCTCGACGTGCAGCCGGATCTGGCGCAGTTGCGCGCCGCGAGCACCGATCAGACGGTGTCGAAGTCGTATCTCGGCTTGCCATCGCGGCTGCCGTCGATCATCACCGACACGGCGGAGTCGGTCACGGCGTCGGCGACCACCGACTACGACCGTGCGCTCGCCCTGCAGTCGTACTTCCGCAGCGCCGCGTTCACCTACTCGACGTCGGCTCCCGTCGCGCAGGGATACGACGGAACGGGGGCGGATGTCGTCGCCGAGTTCCTGCAGAAGAAGGCCGGCTACTGCGTTCATTTCGCGTCGTCGATGGCGATCATGGCGCGGGTGCTCGGAATCCCGTCGCGGGTCGCGGTCGGCTTCCAGCCCGGACAGCCGACGCTGAAGAACGGTCAGACCGTCTTCACCGTGAGCACCCACGACCTGCACGCCTGGCCCGAGCTGTATTTCACGGGCATCGGCTGGCTCCGTTTCGAGCCGACCCCGAGCCGCGGAGAGCTGCCCAGCTATTCGGACCCGGCCGCCGTCGCGCAGCTGCCGACCGACTCGCCCACTGACGCGTCCACCGCGACCGCGACTGCCACCGCAGATCCGTCGACCGCTGCCGGGCGCGACCTGCCGACCGACCAGGCCAATCCGTCGGGCGCCGCCGCGAGCGGCGGGTTCAATGCTGCGCCGCTGGTGCTGCTCATCCTCCTCGCGGTGCTGATCGGCGCGGCGCTCACGCCGGCCGTCGGGCGCCTGATCGTCCGCTGGCGCCGCGAGCGGGCGATCGCGCACCGCCGCGATGCCGCCGCCAACGCCTGGGCCGAGGTGCGCGACACCGCGCGCGATCATGGCTGGCTGGCCCCCGAGACCGAGACGGCGCGGGAGTTCGGGGCGCGCCTGTCGATGGTGCTCGCCGCCGATTCGGACCGCATCGCCGGCTTCCGCGGTCGCGTCGAGTCGACCGCGTACGGTCCGCCGGATGCCGCGTCGCTGTCGCTGCCCGAACTGCGCGCCGTGCGCCGAGCCATCGCCGGGTCGGTCTCGCCGCGGGAGCGGCTGCGCGCCGTGTTCCTGCCTGCCTCGTTGCTCGCCCGCGTGCGGTTCGACCCCGACGCGTAGCGCTCGCACGGGTCGAAGGGTCGCTCTTGGGGGTGTTGGGGCGCCCCAAGGCCCCATCAGCGACCCCTCAGGCGCGCGCGACCGCCAGCAGGGGTCGACCGGTGAGGGGGTTGGTCATCCAGCGCGCGTCGATCCCGTAGACCTCGCGGATCAGCGCGGGAGTCAGCGTCTCGGCGGTCGAGCCGGCGGCGACGACCCGTCCGTGCGAGAGGACGACGACGGCATCCGCGTGCGCTGCCGCCGAACTCAGGTCGTGCAGCGCGGCGACCACGGTGGTTCCGGCGGCCGCGAGCCCCTGCAGCACGGCGAGCACGTCGAGCTGAGCGCCGACGTCCAGGTGATTGGTCGGCTCGTCGAGCAGCAGCAGTCGCGGCCGCTGCGCGAGGGCGCGAGCCAGCATCACGCGCTGACGCTCTCCGCCCGAGAGGCTCGGCAGCTCGCGATCGGCGAAGGCCGTGACGCCGGCGACCGCGATCGCGTCGTCGACGACTCGCGTGGCATCCGGGTCGCGCCCTCCGAACGCCGTCTCGAAGGGGGTGCGGCCGAGTCCCACGACCGCGCGAACCGTGAGGGGGAGCTCGGTCGACGCCTCCTGCTCGACGAAGGCGACCCGGCGGGCGCGTTCGCGGCGCGAGAGCGCGAGCAGGTCGTCACCCTCGAAGGTCACGCTCCCGGATGCCGGATGCTCGACCCCGGCGATCACGCGCAGCAGCGTCGACTTGCCCGCGCCGTTCGGGCCGAGCAGGGCCGTGACCGCTCCCCCCGGAGCGCGGAAGCCCGCACGGTCGACCAGCGTCGCAGCACCGGCCCGGATCGTGACATCCGCCACCTCGAGCCCCGCGGGGTGCGGCATGACCGCGCCGGGGGCGACCGCATCCCCGCTCATGCCTCGCTCCGGCGCCGCGCGAGCAGCAGCGCGAACACCGGCGCCCCGATCAGCGCCGTGACGACCCCCACCGGCAACTCGCGCGGATCGAAGACCGTGCGCGCCAGGGTGTCCGCCCAGATCAAGAAGGTGCCGCCGACCAGCGCCGAGAGGGGCAGCAGCGGGCGGTTGCCCGGTCCGACCACGAGGCGCACGGCGTGCGGAAGCACCAGTCCGACGAAGCCGATCGAGCCGCTGACCGACACCAGGGCGCCGGTGAGCAGGGCGCCGGCGCCGAGCAGACTCCAGCGCACCCGGGTGACCGAGAATCCGAGGGATGCCGCGGTGGTGTCGCCGAAGGCGAAGGCGTCGAGCACGCGCCCCGAGAAGGCCAGGGGCACCCCGATCACGAGCATGGCGCCGACCGCGATCGCAACCTGAGGCCAGCGCGCTCCGGCAAGCGACCCGAGCAGCCAGTTGAGCACGTCGCGGTAGGAGTCGCCGGTGGCGGCCCAGAAGATCACGAAGCTCGTGATCGCCGCGGCGAGCGACGAGACGGCGACCCCCGCCAGCACGGTGCGGGTGGGGGTGATGCGCCCGAGCGAGCTCGCCAGGCCGAGGGTCGCGAGCAGCGCCAGGATCGCCCCTCCGAACGCGGCGACCGGCAGCAGCAGCGGCAGACCGAAGAAGGTCAGGCCCAGCAGGAGGACGCTGACCGCACCGAGCGAGGCGCCGGATGACAGTCCGAGCAGATAGGGGTCCGCCAGCTGATTGCGTGTCAGGGCCTGCATCACCCCGCCCACCAGCGACAGCCCGGCGCCGACGGCAGCCGCGGTCAGCACCCGGGGGAGCCGCAGCTCCCACACGATCCCGTCGTGCAGCGCGTCGAGCGGATTCCGGCCGATGCCGAGGTGGGCGAGCACGCTGCCCACCACATCCGGCACCGACAGCGGTGCCGGGCCGATGGTGGTGGCGACGGCGATCGAGAGCAGGAGAGCCGCAGCGAGCGCGAGTCCCCAGATCCACGAGCGTGCGCGGGGCGTCACCCGAGTCCGAGGGCTTTCAGCTGCTTCGACACCGAGACCGCGGCATCCACCGTGCGCACGCCCGCCTCGCTGGCCGGGAACGGCAGGGTGATGAACCGGTGGTTCTTCACGGCGGCGAGATTCGCCGTGGCCGGGTTGGTCTCGAGCGAGTGGATCTTGCTGGCCGCGGTGTTCCAGGTCGCGTCGATCAGGATGATCACATCCGGGTCGTCGGCGACGATCGACTCCCAGCCCAACGAGCTCCAGGTCTGCTTCACATCGGCGGCCACGTTCTTCAGGCCGACGGTCTCCATCACGAGCTCAGGAGCGCCGGTGCCGGCGCCCACATACGGCACGTCGGTGCCGGATGAGTACCAGAGCGCGGTCAGACCCTTCGTGCTCTTCTTCACCGCTGCCAGCTCGGCCTTCTGCTGCGCGACCAGCTTGTCGGCGGCCGCGTCGACCCGGAAGATCGATCCGACCTGCTTCAGCTCGCTGAAGATGTCTGAGAAGGCGAGCTTGGCCGGGGCGCCCGTGGTGCGGCAGGCGGCGGGCTGCACGTAGGTGCCGACGCCGAGTCCGGCCAGTTCGGGGCGGGTGCCCGCCTGGTCGGCCGAGAACGCCGACTCCCAGCCGGTGTAGACCATGTCGGGTTCGAGCGCCAGCAGCGCCTCTTCGCTGGGCATGAAGTCCGAGATGCTGTGCAGCTTGGCGGCCTCGGTCTTCCACTTGGCGGGCACCGGGCCGTCTTGGAACGCCGTGCCGACGATCCGGTCGCCGAGTCCGAGCGCCAGCAGGATCTCGGTCGAGGTCGACTTGATGCTCACCACGCGCTTCGGCGCGGTGGCGAACGTCACCTTCGTGTCGCAGTTCTGGATCACGACCGGCTTGTCGGCCGTGGGGGAGCCGGTGGCGGCGGGGTCGGCGGCAGCCGTGCTGCACCCGGCCAGCAGCACGGTGGCGGCCACGATGGCCGCGAGTGCGGCAAGGCGATGAGAACGACGACGGGGCATGAGGTCTCCAGGGGCGCGATGGATCGGGGCTGCGAGCAACCGGCGGCTCACCTCGGCCGGGCCGCTCAAGAACGAGCGGCGCACACGCGGGCAATGCAGCCCGGAGGACCTGACATCGTCGAGCCTACCGATCGCGCAGACTGATCACATGCAGTGGACGGTGGTCATCCCGGTGAAGCCGTCAGCCGTCGGCAAGTCGCGCCTCGGCCTCGGGCCCGAGCTCGCGCGGGCGATCGCCCTCGACACGGTCGCCGCGGTGGTCGCCTGCGATGCGGTCGACCGGGTGATCGTGGTGACGGCGGATCCCGCCTTCCGCCCGCCCGGCGCCGAGGTGCTGCTCGAGGCGGCCCCGTCAGGCATCGACGCGGCCGTCGCGGCGGGAGCCCGGCTCGCCGGGATCGGCACCGCCCGCGCCGCTCTGCTCGGCGACCTGCCTGCGCTGGTGCCGGGCGAGCTCGCCGCCGCACTCGCCCTCGCGGCGCTCGCGCCCCGGTCCTTCGTCGCAGATCACGAGGGCACGGGAACCACCCTCGTGACCGCGTCACCGGGGGTCGAGCTGCTGACCGCGTTCGGGCCCGACTCCGCGGCGCGGCACCGCGGGCTCGGATTGGCCGACCTCGACCTTCCCCGTGGCAGTTCCGTGCGGCTCGACGTCGACACCCGGGAACAGCTCGACGCGGCGCTCGCCGCGCTGCACCGGTCGGGACTCGATCGGTCATTGCGGAAGGGCGCCGCCGGGGCGGGTACTCCCGACTGAGAGCACGTGAGTTGCGCCTCACCGTGAGGCGGTGTTCACACAGTTGCGAGCAGGTACCCGCACTCCGCGTCGGGCGCCGCAATCCCGGGGGCGCGGTCGCGTGCGCGGTCGGGCAGTCCCGTCAGCGACGAGGCCGCGCGGCTCGAACCGCCTCGCCCAGGTCGAGCGCCTCGCCGGCGATCGCGGCGCTCAGCCGCTCGTCGGTCATCCAGAGGGGCACGGCGCGGGTTTCGATCCGATCGACCGCGAGGCCCTGCACCGAGTCGGCGTCGACCGAGTCGACCAGCCAGCCGTCGAGCAGGCCGCCTGCCGCGCGGCTGGCGTAGTGGCGGGCGACGGCCGCGGCATCCGTCTCGACCCCGATCGCGGTGAGGCAGGCGTCGGCCATGCCGCGCACGACGGCGCCGCCGATGATCGGCGACACCCCGATCACCGGGGCCGCTGTCGACCGCACGGCATCGCGCACGCCGGGGATGTTCAGGACGGTCCCGATCGAGACCACCGGATTCGACGGACCCAGCACCACCACGTCGGCCGTCGCGATCGCCTCGAGCACGCCGGGCGCGGCCTCGGCCGACTCGATCCCGCGCTGCGGGAACGCCAGAGCGGGCAGCGACGCCCGGTACCGGGTCCACCATTCCTGAAAGTGCAGCTCGAGCCGGGTGCCGGGCTTCTCGGGGTCGTCCACGATCACGTGCGTCTCGACCTCGTCGTCGGTCGCGGGCAGCAGCCGCACGCCCACCTGAGGCCAGCGCGCCTGCAGCCGCTCAACGACCTCGTGAAGCGGCACTCCATCGCGCAGCCACGCGGTGCGGGCGATGGATGCCGACACATCGAGGTCGCCGAGCGTGAACCAGGGCCATCCGATGCCCCATTCGCGCAGTTCGCCCGAGACGCGCTCGGTGTCGCCGACCCGCCCCCAGCCGCGCTGCGTGTCGTTGATGCCGGCGAGGGCATACATGATCGTGTCGAGGTCGGGGGTGATGCGAAGTCCGGCCAGCCACAGGTCGTCGCCGGTGTTGACCACGGCCGTCACCTGCGCGTCGGGGTGCGCATCGCGCAGCTGCGCGCGCATCCCGGTCAAGAACCGGGAACCGCCGACCCCGCCGGCCAGCACGACGATGTTCATGCTCGCGCAGCGGCGGCCAGCGCCGCCCCGACTGCCGCGACGTCGTCACGCACCATGCCGACCGTGACGCGCACGTATCCGCCGGGTTCGCCGAGCTGGAACGGCGCCCCCGGCGCGACCCGGATGCCGGCCGCCGCGAGGTGCACGATGGCCGAGCGCTCGTCGTCGACCCGCAGCCAGGCATTGACGCCGTCGCCCGGCCGCACGAACCCGCCCGCGGCCTGGACGGCGGCCGCGAGTTCGCGCTGCCGCTGCGCGTACCGCTCGCCGGCGGCGGCCACCTGCGCCACCGACTCCTGGTCGGTGAGCAGCTCGTAGAGCATGGCCTGCATCATCCGGGAGGTCCAGCCCGGCCCCAGCAACCGTCTGGCCACTACGCGGTCAACGAGCGCGCGCGGACCGCCGAGGGCGCCGATCCGCAGGTCGGGGCCGTGCGACTTCGAGAAGCTCCGCACGTGCAGCACGCGGCTCGGCAGCCAGGTGGCGATGGTGACATCCGCCGACGAACTGATGGCGCCCGAGTGGTCATCCTCGAGCACGACGGCCCGATCGGCGGCGCGGCTGCGGTGCAGCAGGGTCGCCAGCTCGTGCGCCCGGTCGCGCGTCATCGAGGCGCCGGTGGGATTGTGCGCGCGCGGCTGCAGCAGCACCATCGTCGGACCCCAGCCGAGCGCCGCCGCGAACTCCCGCGGGATCATGCCCTCGTCGTCGACGCCGACCGGTACCGGCTCGAGCCCGTACTGCTCGAGCAGGTCCATGAACGGCGGAAAGGTCGGGTTCTCGACGACCACCCGGTCGCCGAAGCGCGCGATCGTGGCGAGCACCCGGTCGATGGCATCCAGGGCGCCGTTGGTCACGGTGATCGATTCGACGGGCGACGGCCAGGTCGACCGCATCAGGTCGTGCAGCTCCGGGATGTCGGGCAGCTGCTGATAGCTGGCGGTGTCGGCGCGCGCAGACACCCGCGAGAGCGCCGGCCCGAGCGTCGGCAGCAGCTCGGGATCCGGCGTGCCGCGCGACAGGTCGAGGCGCGCCTCCTGAGCAGCGCCCAGGTCGCGGTAGCGGCGAGGCAGCCATTCCCGCGGCGCGGATCGCACGAAGCTGCCACTGCGGCCGCGGCTGGTGATCAGGCCCGCCGAGGCGAGGGTCTGCCAGGCGTGGCTGACGGTGGCAGGACTGACCCCGAGGTCCACGGCGAGGTCGCGCACCGTCGGCAACCGGTCGCCCGGCGCCAGGTCGCCTGTGGTGATCATGCGCGCGATCCCGGTGGCGATCCCGCGCGGAGAGCGCTCCTCGATCGCGAGGGCTACCGACTTCATCCTCACCGCCGTACGTTTTACAGCAACGCCACCCGTTGTAACGTCGATGAAATGTTTACGGCGAACAATAACAAAAAGCAACCCTGAGGCGGTCATCGAGCCTCGACGTCGAAGGAGACAGCATGACGATCGTCCGCGCCGCCATCACCCAGACCACCTGGACGGGCGACAAAGAGTCGATGCTGGCCAAGCACGAGCAGTTCGCCCGTGACGCAGCGGCCGATGGCGCCCAGATCATCTGCTTCCAGGAGCTGTTCTACGGGCCGTACTTCGGCATCACCGAGGACAAGAAGTACTACCGCTACGCCGAGCCGTCAGACGGCCCGATCGTGCAGCGCTTCGCGAAGCTCGCCAAAGAGCTGAAGCTGGTCATGATCCTGCCGATCTACGAGGAGGACATCACCGGCGTGTACTACAACACGGCGGTCATCGTGGATGCCGACGGCACGATCCTCGGCCAGTACCGCAAGCACCACATCCCCAACCTCGACCGCTTCTGGGAGAAGTTCTACTTCCGCCCCGGGAACGGCGGCTACCCGGTCTTCGACACCGCGGTCGGCAAGGTGGGACTGTACATCTGCTACGACCGGCACTTCCCCGAGGGATGGCGCGAACTCGGCCTGAACGGCGCCCACATGGTCTTCAACCCGAACGCCACCAAGCCGGGCCTGTCGAACCGCCTCTGGGAGGTGGAGGGCCCGTGCGCTGCCGTCGCGAACGGCTACTTCGTGCTGCAGCCCAACCGCGTCGGCCGCGAGGACAACGAGTACGGCGAGCTCGCCGTCGACTTCTACGGCACAAGTCAGGTCATCGACCCGCGCGGCAACTTCGTCGGCGAGCGCGGCTCGGGCGAGCACGAAGAGATCCTGATCCGCGACCTCGAGATGGACATGGTGCGCGAGATGCGCGACGACTGGCAGTTCTACCGGGATCGCAGACCCGACTCCTACGCGGAGATCGTGGCGCCATGACCACGACCCTCATCACCGGCGGCACCGTCGTCTCGGCGACCGGCCGGGGCGCGGCCGATGTGCTGATCGACGGCGAGAAGATCGTCGGCGTACTGGCTCCCGGCTCGGTGCTGCTCGGCACCGACCTGGCCGAGTCTGCGGACACCGTGATCGACGCGACCGGCAAGTACGTCATCCCGGGCGGCATCGACGCCCACACTCACTTCGAGCTGCCGTTCGGCGGCACGGAAGCGTCGGACACCTTCGAGTCGGGCACCAGGGCCGCCGCCTGGGGCGGCACCACGACGGTGATCGACTTCGCCGTGCAGACCACCGGGACGCGCATCCAGGACGGGCTCGCGACCTGGCACGCCAAGGCCGCGGGCAACTGCGCGATCGACTACGGCTTCCACCAGATCATGGGCGGCGTCGACGACGACTCGCTGAAGGCGATGGCCGGCTTCGCCGACGAGGGCATCACCAGCTACAAGATGTTCATGGCGTACCCGGGGGTCTTCTACTCGGATGACGGGCAGATCCTGCGCGCCATGCAGAAGGCCGCAGACTACGGGCTGCTCACGATGATGCACGCCGAGAACGGCCCCGCCATCGACGTGCTCGCCGCGCAATTGGTCGAGGCGGGCAAGACCACCCCCTACTACCACGGCATCGCCCGCGCCTGGCAGATGGAGGAGGAGGCGACGCACCGCGCGATCATGCTGGCGCAGCTGACCAACGCCCCGCTCTACGTCGTGCATGTCAGCGCCAAGCAGGCCGTGCAGCAGCTGGCCTGGGCGCGTGACAACGGTCAGAACGTCTTCGGTGAGACGTGCCCGCAGTACCTGTACCTCTCGCTCGAGGAGCAACTCGGTGCGGTCAGCAAGGAGTGGGGCGACTTCGAGGGCGCCAAGTGGGTGTGCTCGACGCCGCTGCGCTCCCGCGAGGAGGGCCACCAGGACCACATGTGGCAGGCGCTGCGCACGAACGACCTGCAGATGGTCTCCACCGACCACTGCCCGTTCTGCATGAAGGGCCAGAAGGATCTGGGCGTCGGCGACTTCCGCAAGATCCCCAACGGCATCGGCTCGGTCGAGCACCGCATGGACCTGATGTACCAGGGGGTCGTCACCGGCGAGCTCACCCTGGAGCGCTGGGTCGAGCTGACCAGCACGACTCCCGCGCGGATGTTCGGCATGTACGGCCAGAAGGGCGTCATCACGCCCGGTGCCGACGCCGACATCGTCGTCTACGACCCGAACGGCCACACCTCGATCGGCCTCGGCAAGACCCACCACATGAACATGGACTACAGCGCGTGGGAGGGCTTCGAGATCGACGGGCACGTCGACACGGTCATCAGCCGCGGCAACGTCGTCGTCGACAAGAACGCCTACCTGGGCGCCAAGGGCGACGG
>Ga0207667_10005025_pt1 | contig 16169 bp, 13 predicted proteins | sample KBSCornC52_FD_184301 | JGI IMG/M metagenome (GOLD analysis project Ga0207667, IMG submission 184301) | Corn rhizosphere microbial communities from Kellogg Biological Station, Michigan, USA - KBS Corn C5-2 (SPAdes) (version 2) | ecosystem: Host-associated > Plants > Roots > Rhizosphere > Soil ... | reverse complement strand
GGGAGGATGAGATCGTGGTCTCGCGTTTCGTCGATCGTGCGGCGCTGGCGAAGGTCTTTGCCGAAGCGCACGATGCGGGCGCCAAGGGGGCGATCTTCTTCCGTCTGGCCGACGAGACCGATCCTTCCGGCTGGTCGGTGGCCGATCTGGCGACGCTCACTTCGGCGGGGCCCCCGCGCCTGGTCTTGCGCGCCGAGGCGGAGGATCGGCTCACGCTGGTCAATGATTCGGAGCATGATCTGCCGGCACGTCTCGCCGGCGCGAAAGGCGATCTCGATCGCGGTTACGCCTTGGAGATCGATGCCCCAACGCTGGTCTTTCGCGATGCGCTGGCCGGCGACTTCTGGCGCGTGACCAGCCATGCCAATCCCGATGCCCAAAAACCCACGCCGGTGGCCGTGCCTTTGGCGACCCGTTTGACATTCTGGTTCAGTCATCTGCCGGCCCGTTCGCGGTTGCAAACCGGCTTGCTTCAACTCGCCCCCGGGGCCACGCTGGCGCAACTCCGCTATCGCATCCTGAATTGCGACGGCGCCACCGCATGGAAACCTGTCCAGCCAGCCGACCCGCTTGTGAAGGAGTAGGCGATGCCGAATGATGCCCACTCCCATTTTGCCGTGAATCGACGGCTCGATTTGCCGCGAGCCCGGCGCGTCTTGCAAGGATTCGGCTGCAGTGTCGTGGCGCTCGCCTGCGTCGCGCTCACGGCGCAGGCCTGGGCCACCGGGGAATTTTACGAGGAACCACTGGGGACGCTGTCGGACTATCTCAAGCTGGATCAGCTTCCCGCGAAAACGACGGAGCAGGTCATCGACGAAACTTCCAAGTCGCAACCGGAAGTGCCGGAGCTGAACTACGCCACGGAACTTTTGGCGCTGACGAAGAAGCCCGGCCCGGAGGCGCTCGCCGCGGTCGAGAAGATGATCCTCAATGCACGCGTTCACGGCAGCAACGACCTGCTGAGCCTGCTTCACGATGTGCGCGATGTCTTGGCCGGCGCGGCGAATGCCGCCGAGACCCAGCAATATCTCGAATGGCGCATCGAGCAGGCCGACCGCTTCGGCATCAACCTCCAGGCGGGAAAACCGGCGACCAGGGACGCGGACACCGAGCGCACCGAACCGCCGCCGTTGAATCCGGAACTCGTCGCCGATATTGAGCGGCATCTCGCCAAGGCTTCGCCGGCGCTGAAGCCACACTGGCTCTACCTGCGTGGCGCGGTGGAATATCGCGCGCACAATATCGCGCAGAGCCAGGTCTTCTTCCAAAAGCTGGTGAAGGATTTTCCGAAGAGTCCGCGCGCGGAGTTCGCGCAATATATGGCCATCCGTTGCCAGCTCTGGAAATCCCGCAGCCAGAATTACGATCTGGACGCCACTGACGTCGTGCCTGCGGAACGAGCGAAATTGAAGAAGCTGCTGGACGAGTATTTTGCCAAATTCCCACGCGGCCGGCTGTTCGGCGACGCGATCGGTTGGGCAGGCGCTTTCGCCTACGATGGCGGCGACTACGGCGAGGCGGTTCGCTGTTACGCGATGCAGCTCGACCTGCCCGATCATCCGGAACTCGTCGACGCCGCGGCGAAGATGATCGAGCGCTGTCTGTCGCACCTCGCCTCGAAGCCCAACGACAAAGCCTTCGTGGAGGTCGCGAAACATCCGCAGGCTGCGCAGGCGCTGGTCTATCTCGTGATCAACACCGCGGAGTCCGATAATTACAACGGCAAGATCGATCCCGTGGATGAAGTCCGCGGCTGGCGAAAGAAAGTGCTGCCCCGCCTGGCGGCCGCGATCTCCGCGCAAGCCGCATCGTATCAGGACACCGAATGGAAGCCGCGCTATCTCGCAATGCTCGCCTCCGCGGCCAGCGGCGCCGGGCAGCAGGACCAGGCAATGAAGCTTCTCCAGTCGGCCGGTGCGGCGCTCGAGAAGAGTGATGACCTGCTCATGGCGCAGGGCGTGATCCAGCACCGCGCGAAACAGCCGGGCGAAGCAGTGAAAACGCTGGAGACCTTGATCACCCGCTTTCCTAAAAGCCCGTTGGTCAAAGGGGCGCGGCTGCGCATGGCGCTCGCGCTGACGGACGATCACCGCGCCGGCGAGGCGGTGATCGCCTTGCACTCGCTGCTGCCGGCCGACAAAGATCCTACGGCGAAACCCGACGCCGAAAAAAAGCCGGAGACCGACAAGGATCAGCCGGAACCGGAGCCCGAGGACTCGGACTCGCGGCATTACCAGATCACCTATGGCATCGACACCGATCAGGTGAATGCTTTGATCGATACGCTGCTAAATTTCGCGCCCGTCGAAGAACTCGTCGCCGCCGCGCAGAAGCCGAATCTCGATCCCGTGCGCCGCTTGGAATTGACCGAACCCGTCGCGCAACGGCTGCTCGCCAGGGAGCAATTCGACGAGGCGAAGAAATACCTGACGCCCGCGCAATTCGGGCTGGTGGCGGCCCATCTGGAAAAGCTCACGATCGCCGCGCGCGAGGCGAAAGATCCCGCGGCCCATGCGGCGGCCTGCACAAAACTCGGCGATGCCTGGGCGGAAGCGCGCGGCAAGCTGCTGACGTATCCGCTCGATACCGACGAGCGGCGCAAGAAGATCTACATCGACTTTGCGACCGATGCGAATGACCGGCGGGTGGAGGCCGCACCCTTCATCGGCGCCGCGGGTAACTACAAGCTGGACCTCGAAAATCGTGACGAGCTCCGCCACGCGTTCAACTGGTGGCTGGAAGCTTCCGACGCACAACCCGGCACGCCGCAAAACGCACCGGTGCTGTGGAAGGCGATGAAGGCGATGCCGCAGATCGCGGACGTCTCGCCCTATACCTACGCGCGCGCGGTCTCCCGCAAATGGGGCGACACCTCGCGCAAGCTTTACGATCGTCTGCGCACCGAATGCCCGGATTCCGTGGAGGCGAAGCGCTATGCGGTCTGGTGGGATTTCGTCACGATTAAAAACGAAGGCACGACCGACGAACTCAGCCATCCTACCCGTGGTCAGGCGGGCGTGGTCACCGCCGGTTCGGATGCTCTGTTGGGCCAAATCGATGCTGCCGATGACTCCAACGCTCCCGAAGCGCTCACCGCGCAAATCGCGAGTCTCGAAAGCGGAGCCGCGGCGGCGGATGTCACCAAGGTGCGGGCCAAGGCCGAGGGACTACGGGCCCCGACGCGGCGCGCTTACTCCCGTCTTTACGATGCCCGCTGGGTGAACCTCGTCGACGACCTCGCGCTCTTTCTTTCGGAGAAGGATCCGGGCGCGGCGGTGCGGAAACGTTACGCGGCACTGCGCTTTCGTTTCACGAATCAATCGGCCATTGGCGGCGGCGGCTTCGACGACGACCGCGGCAACAACGACCCGGATCAAACCTTGCAGAATGAGATCAAGGCTGCGCTGGCCGATCCGGCTACGAAACCGGTGGCGGACTATTTCGAGTTCCTGAATCTCGCGGTGATCGCGAACCACTTCACGTTTGTGAAGCTGAATGAGAAAGACAAGAACCAGCAAGGGCTGGAGAAGGAAGAGGACACCTATCGTTCGCGCGATTATCCGCAGCTCGAAAAGGCGACCCTAGCTTTTCTCGACAAATATCCGCAGAGCAAAAAGCGCGAAGCCGCGCTGCTGCTCTACGCGCGTGCGACCTATCACGCTTCCGAGGAGGTCGCATTCGACAAGATCGTCACCTGGCCGCGGGCGGCGCGTTGGGAGGGCGGTTCGGAGCCGACGTACACCCAGCAGGAACCCTTCGATGCGAAGCGCGTGCTCGCCACGTTCGACGCTTACGACAAGGCCTTCCCGAATGGCCGTTATGCGGCGGACATTCGCAGTTACCGCGCCGCGGTGGAATTCCGGCTGGACCATTGGAAGCCCGCACTGGAACTCACGCTCGCGCAACTCGACGGACACGACAATCCCGCGCTCAATCACCAGGCCGCCGATCGTCTGGGCGATATTTTCGACCAATTGGCGGACGAGAAAAATCGCGCCGACGTCCTTGCGGTGATCAAGGAAAACAAACGCGCCCGCGAGCTATTGCTCAAATATCTCACGGAAAACTCGAGTCAGCACGCGCTGCTCTATCTCAAGAGCTGGGTGCGCGCGCAACTGGCAGGCAAATAGTTTTAAAACTCAGAAGTGCAGAAATGTTGATCAAGAAACGCACTGCCCGGATTGAGCGCTGGGCCAAGAATGCGCGAAGCGCTCCAAAAAAACCGGTCATCCTGAGCGAAGCGGGGAAGCATGGGCGAAGCGAAGGACCTCAAATCTCCGTGGGTTTTCGCGCGGAGCTTCCCTCGCTCATTCACGCGTGACCACGCCGCCCAATTTTCCCCCGCCTTTGCCCGCAGAGATCAGAGGTTGCTTCGCTGCGTGCCCCGCCCGCCTTCGCCCACCGGGGCTCTCCACTCAGGATGACCGGCTTTTTTGGGGCGCTTCGCACACCCATGCCACGCACTCACTACGAATGGCATTCTTCGCCTCTGCAGACGTGGGAACGACCGCGAACCGAATCGCGGTGAAGTCACACCTGCGTCCTCACGAAATCAGCGACGGCGGTGAGGTCTTTTGCCTGGTGCGCAGGACCTGCTGACTGGTTTCGCCGGAACAACCGGTCGTCCTTCCAGACCCACGCCTCGGCACAGTAGGGGCCGACCTTGGCGGGGTCGCTCCACGTATGAATGGAGAGCAGACGCGGGGTGATGGCTGCAGCGATGTGCATCGGACCGCTGTCGACGCTGACGACGAAATTCGCGCGGCGGATGAGCCAGATGAGCTCGGCGAGCGTGGTGCGATTGAGGAGATTTTCGATGTTGTCCATCGCCGGCACCGTCTCCTCGCTGCGGCCAACGAGCACGATGCGAGTAGGCGCGAGGGCCTTGCAAAAAGCCGCGACATCGGAGGGCGTGAGCGATTTGCCGGCGCCGCGCGAGAAGGGGTGCAGCAGAACATACGGCGGCGCTTCGTGGAAACCAGCGGGAGCGGTACCGGCGGGCAGCGGCCATTCGAGCGGTTGAGTGATGGGGATGCCGAGCGCAGAGACCAGCGCGAGATAGCGATCGACCGCGTGGGCAATGCCGGTGACATCGGCTTTCTGGTGATAGAAAAAGCCCGCGCCTTCCCGGGCATCGGAGAGGCCGAAGATGCGGCCGCCGGGCGCACAGCTCTTTCGGGCGATGAGGCCACTGCGGAGCAGGCATTGGAAATCGAGGACGAGATCTGCCTGGTGGTGGCGGCCGAAATCGCGCGCCCATTCGGGGAAACGCAGGATCCCTCGCAGGCCGCGGAATTGCTGGCGCGGAAAAATGAGTGTTTCGTCGAGGTAGGGATTGCCCTCCAGCAGAGGCGCCCATTCGAGATTTACCAGCCAGCGCAGCCGGGCATCCGGCCAGTGCTTTTTGATCAATGCGACGGCCGGGAGCGTGTGGACGACGTCGCCGAGCGAACTCGGCTTGATGATGAGGATGTCGCGGGGCGTCATGCACTGCGGGGCCTTAGGCTCGTTTACGAAATGGGGACGTGCGATGCGTTACGCAACAGCGTTTTGGAGGGCACCGCGCCGTCGGTGCTTGCGGAAACCTCCCGCTCCAGCACCGACGGCGCGGTGCCCTCCAGTTCCAATTCAGCACGCGCATGCGCGCGCTATTTGCCGAGCGCGAGGCGGTCGGCGAGGCGCTGGGGCAGGCCGGCGGCGACGATCTTGTCCTGCGCGGTCCAGATGTCGTACTCGAGACGGCGCAGTTCGATCTGCTGTTTGGCCGGTGTGTAGAGGACATAGGCCGCGTGCCAGTCGCCATCGCGGGGCTGGCCCACGCTGCCGCAATTGATGAAATACTTTTTCCCCGGCTCAATGGTCAGCTTGTCGAGGAACTGGCTCTTCACCGACCCGTCGCGGATGTAAGCGCGCGGCGCGTGGGTGTGGCCGTAGAAACACACCTGCGTGTGCTGGTAATTGAAGCTCGCCGCGGCATCGAGCTGGTTGAAGACGTAGCCCCACTTGTGCGGGGTATCGAGCGTGGCGTGGACGATCGTGAAATCGCGCACCTGCCGCACCATCTTCAAGTCGCGGAGCCACTGCTTGTCGGCATCGGTAAGCTGACGCCGGGTCCAGTTGATGGCTTCCTCGGCGAGCGGGTTGAAACCCTCGAGCTCCTCCGAGATGGAAGCCTGTTCATCGTGATTGCCCTTCACCACGGGGCACTCGAGATTGCGAACGATCTCGAGGCACTCGTGAGGATTGGCGTTGTAGCCGACGACATCACCAAGGCACACGTAGTGCGTTACCTCGTGCTTCTGGGCGTCCGCAAGGACGGCCTGGAGGGCCTCGAGGTTGGCGTGAATGTCTCCAAAAATTGCAAAGCGCATGTCAGGGGTTGGAAGCCGGAGGAATATAAATCTTCTGGTCCGCAGGAACATTCAATTTTTCCTGCAAGATGCCGAGCCATTTTAGCAAGGTGGGTAAACGTTCATTTTCGCCCTCTTTGTAGAGCTTAAGTAATGCCTCGTAGGCTTCGCGCTCGTGACCGGGGCACTGGGCCAGCTCGTAATACTGAAAACGGTGGTAAAAAACCGGGGCATTTTTGAAAGCGGCGGTCTTGGCGTAATACTCCGCGGCCTTGCAGTGGTCCTTGAGCTTCATCTCATAGAGGAGCGCCAGGTCTGCGTAGAGATTGTAGACGTCCGGGTTGTTCTCGATCCCGTGCAAAAGATAGTCCTCCGCGAGCTTGAAGTATTCATGCTGGGCCTTCAGGCGCAGCGCCTCCCGAGGCTGTTTCGGGTCCTCAAACGCGGCCACACTGGCGTTAAAGCCCATGTGCCAGGCGGCCTGGCTCCAGAAGAGCACGCAGCGCGGCTGGAGGGAGGTCACGGCATCGAAATCGACCTTCATCGCCCCCCATTCCGTCCGCTCCCAGAGGACATGGGCGTGGATCCAAAGGACATCCGCCACAAAAGCGCGGAACCCGCTGAGGGCGGCCAGGAAGCCCATTTGCCCGATCTTTTCGCGCAACGAGAGGTCCAGCTTGGCCCCGTGGAAATAAGCGGCCTTGTGCTCCTTTTCGAGCTCCGCCTCAAAGGGCATTCGCACTACTCCGAAAACGAGCAGCACCAGAATGGCGATGACCATCCGCCGTGTCATAGTTCTTTGGCGGAAAAGACGAAGTAACCGACGAGGAAATAGATGCCGATATAGGTGAGCCCGAGGGACGCCGTCTTGACGAAAAGCACCATCGAGATCGCATTGCCGACCACGATGTCGTCGACCAGCGTCAGCGAATTGAGGTCGGGAATCAGCAGCGCCACGATGGCCAGGAAGGCCTTGGTCAGCGCCGTCGTCGTCTGCGAGGCGAGGTACGCATCCCGCGCGATCGCCTGAATATGGCCGATCAGGTAAACGATCACCGACATGATGATGGTAAAGATCGAGGACGAGGCGAAGGTCGAGAGCAACAGCGTGAGCGCGGCGCAGAGGGCGGACTTCAGATAAATAATGACGATGCCCGGCAGCAGATTCTTGTTGAAGGTCGCGGCGCGAATATCGGCCAATTGCTCCTGGAGCGCATTCGCCGGCACGAGGCGCGCGGCATTGGCCAGGGCATCCTGCTGGCGGGCGTAGAGGATGACGAGAAACACGCCGGCCATCAGCGAAATGGCCACAAAGAGCAGCAGCAGCACCCCGAGGAATTTCCCGAGCAGGTACTCAAACCGCGGCACCGGTTTGGCGAGGATGGTGTAGAGGGTGCGGTCCTCGATGTCCTTCGGCAGGAGCATGGCCGTGGCCAGCACTCCCAGCAGCCAGGTGAAGATCGACATTGCTCCCAGCGACACGTCCTTCAGCACCTGAAACTGCTCCTGGAAGGTGAACTTCGAGGTGAAAAACGAGCTGCCGATGATGAGCAGCGCAAAAAGCAAGAGGAAGTAGAAGACCTTCAGCCGGACGAGCTCGAGCAGCGTATTCGAGGCGATGGCGGTCACCCGCGCCGGGGAAAAAATCTTGTGCTTCGTAGCGATGGGAGCGGCGGCAGTCATGATTGCTTGGGACCGGTGACGTCGAGGAAGTAGCGCTCCAGGGTCTTCTGCGGCCGGTGCTCGGCGACGAGGCGGCCGGAGGATTTGCCAATCATCTCACGGATCTGCGCGAGCAATTCCGGCGGGGCATTTTCGAGGATGATCTCGGTCTGGTTTTCGATGGAAATGAGATCGCCGAGGACGCCTTCGCGGATCAACACCCCGTGGTCGAGGATGCCCACGCGATCGCAGATTTCCTGCACCTGCTCGAGCAAATGCGAGCAGAGCAGCACCGTGATCCCGCGTTGCTTGAAATCGAGAATCAGGTCACGAATCTCGCGCGAACCCGCGGGATCGACGCCAGCGGTCGGCTCATCGAGCACCAGCAGGCGCGGCTCCTGGATCATCGCCTGGGCGAGGCCGATGCGCTGGAGCATGCCCTTCGAATACCCACCGAGGCGGCGGGCGGCGGCATCTTCCAGGCCGACCAGCTTGAGCAGTTCCTTCGAGCGGTCCCGGATTCTCGCCCGGCTCAGCCCGCAAAGCTTGCCGTAAAAGTGGAGGGTCTCCTCGCCGGTGAGATATTTGTAGAAATAGGGGTTTTCGGGCAGAAAACCCACGTCCTCCCGGCTTTCCACCGTGGTGGAGTCGCGACCGAAGATCTCGGTCTTGCCGGAGGTGGGCGTGACCAGGCCGAGGACGATTTTCATGGTGGTCGACTTGCCGGAGCCATTCGGTCCGAGCAGCCCGTAAACCTGGCCGGCTTCCACAGTGAGACTGAGGTCCTGCACGGCCGTCACCTTCTCCCGCTTGAACGGGATGGGGTAAACCTTCGTAAGATTCTGTATCGAAATCGCGGGGGTGGACATCCTTGACTCTGAGAACTATGGGCCGTGTGGCCTGTACCGCAAGCCTGCGGGTGCGAGGAATGAAAAATCGGGAGCCTCTGAGGTTTTCTGGCGGATGCCTCGGTCTGGAAGAACTAAAGGGATCCAAGGCGACCCAGCCAGTAATCCGGCTCTCGTTTCACATGCATGATCGCCAGGACAAAGATTTCCTCTCGCCGATAAACGTAAACAATTCCGTAAGGAAACGTCTTCACTAGAAAACGTCGGATATCCCCACGAATACGTCTCCACGTGGCCGGACTGCGCTGGATCTGGCGAAAGCCGGATTGAATAGCACTGAGAAAGTTCTCCCCCACTTCTGCAGATCGCTGCTGATAGTACTGGGCCGCTTCGCGCAATTCGCCTTGCGCTTCGGGATGAAGAATCACGCGGACCGCTTCAAGGATTCTCTAATCTCCCGAAGCGCCTGTTCTGCGGGAATCCCGACGACCTTTCCGGAATCGAGATCTTCCAGACGTCGCTCCAATTCTTTCATGGTCTCCTCATCCACCATCGCGTCGTACGCCTCATCGATCGTTAGCAGGAGACTTTCCGCCAGCACGATCCGTTCATCAGGCGTGAGTCGGAGTGCTTCTTCCGTCAATTCCTTGAGTGAATGAGGCATGGCGGTGCATACCATGGCCGTCCTTCCCTTTCAAGAATTCAAGCGCCGCCTTGGGGCGAGCTTCAGTGCACAATATCAAACCCCTTCTGGCCGACCAGCGGGGGGATGGGGATGGCGGTGACTCCTTTGATGTGGCTCTTCAACTCGCTCTCGGCGATGGCCTCAAGGAAGCCTTCGACCTCTTCGTTGTCGCCGCTGCACTGCAACTCCACCCGGCCATCGGACAGGTTGCGCACCCAGCCGACCACGTCGTAGCCACGGGCCATTTGTTTGCAGGTGAAACGGAAACCGACGCCCTGCACGCGTCCTTCATAAAATACCTGGCGAGCGATCATAAAAGAGGGTTGGCCACCAAGAGGCACAAAAAGCACAAAAGGATGTTCTGCTGAACGGCTACCTGAACTAAACAACTTTTGCGTCTTCTGTGCCTTTTTGTGGCCACCAACAAGGTCATCATTCAGACACTTCGATAGAGCGCAGGTGGGCGGCTGCCACTTCCGGCCAGACGCTATTGACCCAGCAACCGGTGGCCATTTCCACGCCATTGCGGAAGAACTGGCGCGGCAGGATCTCGATGTGCCAGCGGAAATCGCGCTCCAACGTCGTCCAGTGATCGCCGCGCGACGAACGCGTGGGCGCGGTGAAGAGCATGAGATTGTACGGCGGATGATCGAGCGCACGGTTGAGCTTGCGCAGCGCGGTCTGGAGGACGTCGGCGAGCTGGCTGGTCTCCTGCGCGCTCAGGCCGTGGAAGTCCGGGCACTGGCGCTTGGGATAGACGGCCAGCTCGAAGGGCGCCCGTGAGGCATACGGGCAGAAGACGGAGAAGCCGTTGTTTTCGTAGACCAGACGCGTGCCACTGCGGATTTCTTCGTGCAGGATATCCTCGAAGATGGAGCGTTTGCGGGTTTCGTAGAACGCGCGGGCCGTCTCCAATTTGCGCGCGAGGAGCGGGCTGATCGTGGCCATGGCCAGGAGTTGGCTTACGCTGTGCCGCACGCGGCTGCCGGCGGGGATGCCTACATCCTTCACGATGGTGAAGGAGCGCATCCGGGAATCTTTCATGAGATCGAGCATGCGCGTTTTCCACGCGGAGATGATCTGCTCGATCTGGTTCAGCGGCAGGTCTTCGAAAGGTTTGTCGCCCGAATCCTCGATGATGACCTCATGCGCGCCCACGCCATCCATGTGGTCGTAAAAGCCATCCGCGCGGCGGTTGGAGTCGCCTTCCACGCGCAGGAGCGGCGCGCGATTCGGCACTACACGCACGTGCCAGCCGGATGGCGGCGTGGCGAGCAACGCGTGTCCGGCGAGAGACTCCGCGCCCGCGACGAAAGGGCTCTGCCGCGCGGGTTCATCCTGCACCGAACCGAACGCCGGCGGGATCGGCCGGGCGGCGGAAAAGATCGTCCACGCCTGGGTCAGCGGGTCGAGGCGCATTTCGGTTTTGTCCATTTCGTGAGCGGAAAAAGGTGCGAGAGCACCTTTCCGGGAATCGCCGCCCGGCGCAAGATTTTCGGCGGCCAGCGGTGGTTCCTATACTTCCTATTCTTCGTCTACCTCCTATCCGACGTGGCGGTGCGTCTCCGAATGGGAATCATAGGAGGAATAGGAAGTATAGGCGCTCTGCACCTACCGGAACGTCCCCAGCGCCTCCGCCCAATCCGCGTGCCGGGTGTCGATCAGGATCACCTCATTCGCCTCGGTCTGGTGCAGGCGTAGGATGCGCGGGGCGTCGGCTTCGTAGCTGCGTTCACTGCTGCGCGAGTTCACCGGCTTGAAGCGCTTTTCCAGCAACTGCTTCTCCGCTTCGAAAAACTCCGTCGCGTCTTTCGCGCTCGCCCAGATGGTCTTCCAGACCAGCGCCTCGCCGTCCGCGTAATAAAGATACCGGTCGCCGCGCCAGCCCGCGGCCGCCGTCTCGCCCGTCATGGCATCCACCCACTCGGAGAACAAAATTCGCGTGCCCATTTCTCCGACCACATTGTCCGCCGTCGGCGCGTGACCTTTTACCTGGAGATCGTGCCATTCGACAGCGATCGGCTCTTCCGGCGGATTCGCCAGGTACTTCTCCGGATGGAGAATCTGCGCGGTCGAGCTGGGCGGATGCGCGTATGCCTTGTCGATCTCCTCGTAGCCGCCCCGCCCGTAGAGCGCCGAACAAAACTCCTGCCCGCGCAGATACGGAAACACCAGCATCTCGCGTAGATACCGCGGGGCCGTTTCGAGCTGTTTCATGTTCTGCGTAAAGCTCGCGACCATGCTGTCCTTGAACATCTGCTTGGACATGTTTTTCAGCATGTATTCACTCATCACCAGCGTGGCATCGCCTTCCACCAGCGCGCTCGCGGCTTCGGCCTTGTCGTCGTCGTTCTTGATCTCCAGCGGCATGCGCTTGAGGCCGAAATGTTGATCCTGCAAGGCGTGCGTCAGCTCATGCGCCAGCACCACGCGATTCTGCGCGTTCTCCAGCGTAGCGTCTTCATACATGAAGAGTTTGTGCGCGTGCTGATCGTAAAATGCCGCAACCTGTTCGCTGAGCAAGTCGATGTATTTCTCGCGCAGCGGATAGTTCGGCGGCAGCAAGCCGATCGCGGCCATCGCGTCGGCCATTTGGTGAAATTCCTTTTCGGAAAACACCTCAGCCAGCTTGCCGGCCATGATCTGCTTGATCTGCTTGCGATTGAGCACCTGGTAATCGATCGGCTCCTTGAACTGCAGCCCACGAATCTCGGTGACCTGTTTTTCCACCGGCTCGCGCAACGCCTTATTCTCCGCGAGGGCCTTTTGATGTTCGTGATCCGCGAGAATGTCGCGGAGGTGATCGTTCTCGGCGGTGATCTTCGCGACGGCCTCCGTGGAATAGCTTTCCGGGTGCGCCGCCGGTACCGCCGCCTTCCCTGGCTGCAGCGCCGCCACGGATTGCGCCAGACGGGTGTTTTCCTCCAGGAGGATCTGATATTTCCGCTCCGCCAACGGGTCTTTCTTCTCACATCCCGCAACGAGCAAACCAATGAGCAAGACAACGCCACAGACGCGAGAACGGGAGGAGAAAGCCATGCGAAGATCGGAAGCTAAAGGCGCGCCAGCCCGCTGGCAACCACACAGGGGTGGGCATTCGGCTTGTAACCCCATCGAGAGGGCGTCTACGATCAAACATGAACGAGAAGCGTGTCCGCCGCGTAGTAACTCTCGCCAAAAAGCTCAGGAAGACACATCTGCATCTGGACGAAGCCGAAAGATTGGTCCTCGCTTGCTTTTTGGAAGGCACCCCAGACGAACGCTGGGCCAATAACGTCCGCTATTGCCAATATATGCGGTCTTACGAAGCCGGTCAGAAGATTCGCTTCAGGTGATCTCTTGGCGCTGTCAGCCAATGCCGATATCCACAGCGATTTCCGCCACGGCGATAATGCAACGCTTTCTCGAAAGCCGCATTGTTTCCGTTCCCCAATCCGACTTTGAGGCCCGGAGGGCCGACGGAATTTAGCCGGTGGCGAAAGCCACCGGTCCCATCGCAAGACGGGTTCGCCCCGGATGGGGCGGCGGAATTCGCGCTACCACAGATAGCGTTCGTCGTATTCAACACCGCTGCGATCCAATAGCTCGCGATACTCTTCCTGGAACGTTCGCCGGCGATGATGTTCTTCCTGACGCGCAATGTAATCCCGCACCGCATTGCGTTGCGAGGCGCTCACAGTGAAAGCGCCGTATCCCTCCTGCCATTCGAAGGAACGCAGGTGGATTTCTTCATGCACCCATCGCGAGGAGACTGCCTTGATGTCACGCACGACATCCGCGAGGCAATGGGTGGCGCGTAATCCGAGCTGGAGATGAACATGGTCGCTAACGCCACCGACGATTTCCGCAACGCCGTCGAGAGTGCGGACTACTCCACCCAGGTATCCGTGTAGACGTTCACGCCATTCGGGGACAATCACCGGCACGCGGTCCTTGGTACTGAAAACGAGGTGGTAATGGAGGGAGATATGAGTCGAAGACATCGCGCGTTTGTTTTCCAGCACCGTCGGGACGCGCGCTTTCTATCACGATTTCGATCGCCAATACCACTACCTAAATTCCGCCGCCCCTCCGGGGCGAACCCGTCTGTCGGAAAACCGGTGGCTTTCGCCACCGGCTAAAATCCGTCGGCCCTCCGGGCCTGATTTTCAGCGCCTCGGAGGCAGTGGTCGGCGAGAAAGAAAATCGGCGGCCGGTTATCCCTGAAGCACCGCCACAGCTTGAATAATGAACACGCCCAGTCCCGAAGGGACGATGGAATTTAGCCGGTGGCGAAAGCCACCGGTCCCGTCGCAAGACGGGTTCGCCCCGGATGGGGCGGCGGAAATCGCCTACACGGATAGGGTTTGTCGCATTCCGGGCCCCCGAAAGGGCGCGGGACGCGAGATTCCTCTTTGCTATTTACGCCGGCTGCGGCTCCGCTCCGCCGGGGGCGGGCTTGGACTTCTTCGCGGTGTCACCTTCCAACGGGCTGCGCCAGAGGTGCAGCGGTAACATGCCGATGATGATCAGCGCCAGCATGGTGCCGTCGAAATAGATGAGGGTGTAAAACGCGGCGTCGGTGAAGCCGTAGCTGTGCAGGCCGATGCCGAGCATGTTGGTCCCAAACCACGACCAGGCGGTGACGATATTGCCGACGATCGCCAGGACGAGCAGTCCGCGTTCCCGGACGAGGCCGCCCCAACGCGCGTGCAGCACGAGCGCGTTCCAGAGGACGATGATGATCGCGCCATTTTCCTTCGGGTCCCAACCCCAGAAACGGCCCCAGCTCTGGTCGGCCCAGATGCCACCGAGCACCGTGCCGACGAAGCTGAACAGCGTGGCGAAGCAGACGATGCCATAGACCATCCGCGCGAGGCTGCGCTTGAGCTCCGGCGTGATCGCCTCGGTGAAGAAACCGCGGACGACGAAGATGATGCCGAGGAACCCGGCGACGAACGTGGAAGCGTAACCGAGCGTGACGATGACGACGTGCGTCGCCAGCCAGAAATTCGTGTCCAACACCGCGCGCAACATCTCCAACGTGTCTTTCTCCAGCGAGAGATAGTGGGCCACAATGAGGCATAGGCCGCTGATCACCGAACCCACGACCACGCCGATCGAGTTGCGCCAGAAGCCTTCGAGGATGAGCCCGAGCACCGGCGCGCCAAAGGCGATAAACGTCGCCGAGGAATACAGATTGATCACCGGCGGACGGCCGATGAGCACCATGCGGAAAATGATCCCGATGGTGGTGACGAGCACCCCGAGGCAGAGCAAATACGCCGCGGTGCGCCGCAGCCAATCCCAATCCACCGGGCGGAACCAATAAACGATCGCCGCGAGGAAGGCGAAGATCGAGATGGTCATCGAGAGATAGAACAACTGGAGATGATTGAAGAACGTTTCCTTGCTCGCTTCCTTGAGGTTCTTGTCGAGGCGGCCGGCGAGTTCCTGGCGATAGGATTGCACGTCCTTGTTGAAGTTCTCCACGTCGCCCGCGCGATAATCGGCGCCCATCTTCGCGTAGTAAGCGAGGGCGAAATTCGGCGTCTCCCCGCGCGCGGCTTCCATCAGCGCCTGGCCGGTGCGCTTCCAGCCCATATCGTCGTCGCCGGTCTCCGGCGGCAGCACCATGGCCATGCGCATTTCGAGGCGCTTGCCGAATTCGTCGTAGTGCTCCATCGAGTCGAAGCGCTCGACGTCGCTCATGATCTGGTTGAGCGCCTTCTCGTCGTATTTTTTGCCCGATTGCTGGGCGATCGCCGCCGCGCGTCCCGCTTCGCGATTCTCGAGGAACGTCCCCAACTCTTCACGCCAATCGCGCGCATCCGGCGGCTGCACCGTGGACTTGAGCTGCTGGTAGAGGAACGTCGCGCGCCACAGGTTCAGCACCGCCTTGTCGAATTGATTGCGGCTGGAGCTCGCCACTTCGCTGGCGCGCTGTGCTTCCTTGAGCAACGCGTCGGATTTCGGCTGAAGCTGATTCCAGGAGAAATGTTTCCCATCGGTCTCGAAGGTGGCTTCCCGCGGCAACCCGAGCAGGCCCTTCACGTCCGGATGATCGATGCGGAAGACCGGGCGCGTGTCGGCCGAGGCGGGGTTCATCAGCACTTCCATCAGCCACTCGGTCGCGGAGACGATCTTCGGATGCTGATACCAGGCCTTCCACGGCTCGTAGTTGGCGCTCTGTTTGCCACGCATTTGCAGCAGGGCATTGCGGGCCAGCGAATCCATCGGCTGGCGGCGGCCGCCATTCAGGATCGGCAGCTGGGCAAATTCGTGGACGGCGAAGCCTTCATCCTTTGGCACCGGCACCTTGCCGAGGAGCCAGCCGACGAAGACGAGCGTTATGATGAGAGGAAGCCACTTTTTCATGCGGTGCGGGCGGTTCGACGTTTGGTGATAAATCCGACAAGGTGATGCAGGAATTGCCAGAGCATCCCGGCAGCTACTACGATGCACCCGATATAGGGCGCGAGCCAGCTCGGGTTGTGCACGACCTGGAGCACGCTCTGCCCGGGCGACCGGTCGAGCTCATCCTTCGTCATCTGGTACTGGTAGAAAGCGAGCCCGCCGTAGCGCAGGGGATCATTCATGGATATCTCCGTCTCGCGATTTTCTTTGGTCGTCGGGTTGGAGATG
>Ga0207667_10005024_pt1 | contig 16172 bp, 22 predicted proteins | sample KBSCornC52_FD_184301 | JGI IMG/M metagenome (GOLD analysis project Ga0207667, IMG submission 184301) | Corn rhizosphere microbial communities from Kellogg Biological Station, Michigan, USA - KBS Corn C5-2 (SPAdes) (version 2) | ecosystem: Host-associated > Plants > Roots > Rhizosphere > Soil ... | reverse complement strand
CTGCCCGCTGGGAGGTCACGCCGGGCACTATCTATAGGAAAATCAAGGCGGGAGAACTGAGGGCTTTCCGGGCGGGCAAATCTACCCTCAGAATATCGGCACAAGAGGTTCTAAGACATGAGGCGGGGGAATGTGGCGGCTTAAACTCTACCGGGACATCTGGTGCGCCGTCAGGCGACACGAAGGAAGAACCCAACGCGTTTCCCTTTCGACCAAGGATCGCGCTGCTGCGGAACGGGCACTGAGGGACCTCCAAGTCGCGCGGCAACGCGACCTGATCGGGGATATCGTGCCGGCCTATATAGACGATAAGCGGGAGCAAGGCGCGCGGTCCGTAAAGGCCATGGAATGGTCCTGGCGGGCGCTAAAACCAACCTTCGCCCATCTGAGGCCCGACCAGGTGACGCGCCCACAGTGCCGCCTTTATGGCCGCTCCAGGCGGGCCAGCAACCCCGGCCTTTCGAACGGGACCATCATCAAAGACCTTGGCGTTCTGAAAGCCGCGCTCAAGTGGGCGAAGATGGACCGGGACGCCGTGTTTGAAATGCCGTCCACGCCCCCTCCCCGCGATCGCTATATCACCCGCGAGGAAATGGAGAAGTTGGCCCAGGCGGCTGAAACAGCCCACACCGAGCTATTCATCCGGCTAGGCTGGGCCACGGCCGGCCGCGCGTCGGCCCTCCTGGAGCTCACATGGGACCGGGTGGATTTCGAGCGGGGCGAGATAAGGCTCGCCACTTCGGACGGGCGCCGCAAGGGCCGCGCCACCGTGCCCATGACCAATTCGATCAGGACCGCGCTGGAGGAAGCCTACAAAGTCCGAACCAGTGAGCATGTGATCGAATGGGGCGGGGAGCCGATCAAGAATATTTCCAAAGCCTTCCGGCGGGCATGCGAGCGGGCGAAGATCGAGAATGTCAGCCCGCATATCCTTCGCCATAGCGCTGCGGTGAAAATGGTCTCGGACGGCGTGGATCTGTACAAGGTCGGACAATATCTCGGGCACTCCGATCCGCGCGTGACCTATCGGACTTATGCGAGATTCAGGCCCGAGCACATGGCCGACGCCGTAGCCTCTTTGGAATAGGGACTGTTCCTTTGCACAGTTGAACCTTTTGGCTGGAACGTTTCATGCCTGTTCGCCATTCGTTGCTAAGGATCGCAAAGGAATAAGCACGTAAAACAAAGGCTGAAATGCTGTTCTAGCCCCTTGGTAAGGGATAGGTCGTGAGTTCGATTCTCACCTGCGGCACCAGTTTTCCCTGGCATTTTGCTATCACTCAGGGACAGTGCGTTTACTCCAAAAGAACCGCTGTTGTTCTTGCTCTGTGCCACACGTTATATAGGGCACCGAGGAGTTGCCAGCAGCCACGCAAAGATGCCGGGCTAAAAGAATAAAGCCCCTGAGCCCAATTAAGGACCCAGGGGCTGTCGCGCTCATCAACTCTGGAGGGGGCAGAGCGGGCGCAGACCTCTTAAAATGTGCGCGGATCAAATCCATGAGCTTGGCATACGCGCTTCGCCCGCTTCCAGAAATCCGCGTTATGTTCGCCGCCTCTGTCTAGGCCATGCAGCCACTGATAGAGGTGGACCATCTCATGCCCGAGTGTGGCGAGGATGGTCAGCGTATGTCCGTTCTTTGCCGTGCTAACCCGAATGATCGGCGTATCGTTCAACGTTCCGAAATCGGCATAGACTTTGTGGTCGGCTATGACCGCGAAGCCAATCCCCTCCGCCTCGGGAAGCCGCCAGCCTTTGAATGGTTCGGTTTGTCTTAGGTAATCGTATCCTGCTGCCAGCAAATCAGGTGTCAGACGGAGGGTCATGCTTGGGCCATGAAAGCATCAATTCCTGAGCGCCGAACTTCCAACTAAAATTCCCCATTGCAGAAGCGATTATGTCTGCACCCTCCGCTGTTAGCCGCGCGATGTTCTTCGCGTCTATCTCGAACACATGGGATTCTTGCTTGTCGATATCGACTACGACGAGGGCGGGCTGGTCCGTCTTGAGCGGTTGGACATAGTAGGCAATGCACCTCATGCCAGATGATCCCAATGCCCGTTCGGATATTTGAGCCGGTGAAAGTGCGCCAAGTCCATCTTTTCGTAGCGGCGGCATAGATACCGAAGTGAAAGCGGCATCGGGCAATGCTCGCCGTGCTCGACCTCATTCAAGACGAGAATCCCGCGCCAATGCCTTTGTCCCTGCGCGCCCCGGTAATCTTCCTCATGGACGTAGCAACTCCCCGCGGAAATGCCCCACCACGTCTTGCCGTTTCCCATGATCTTGGTGCCCATGTCCAAGCCTTGAACATGCCCGTGACAGAACGATGCGCCGATCTTAGTAAGCTTGTTGATGACCGACCCGCCAATCGGGCGGTTGCTATGCGAGGACTGGAAATAGTGGGAGTAGAGAATCCCATCGATATCCACCACTTCAAGGAAACGGTGCCGCTCCCAATCGCGCGTATCACATTTGTCTGAGCCGATGGTGCCCAGGAATTTCGGATTGTTGTCCGCTACTCTATCGGCGCGAGTTTCATGGTTGCCAGTGATAAAGACCTTGCGCGGCGTCCATCGCTTTTTCTTGCAGAGAACAATCCGCTCGATCTCCGCATCCATTGGCTTGGAGAGCCGCGCGAAGGCTTCATTGCCCACAAATAGGTCATCGGCATACCGCTTGTTTTCAAGTGGCGCGGAGCCGGGTTCTTCATGGCCGTTGAGGCTGGGGAAGTCCCAATGATCGCCTAGATGCACCACAACATCAGGCCGGTAATCGACAATGGCTTGGGCGATCCAATCGAGATGATCGAGCGGTACGCCGGGTCTTGTTTGGGTGTCAGGAATGATGAGGTGGCGCCGGGGCTCACCTGACATATGGGTCAGATACCTAACCGACGCCGCACGACCGTAACGAGCTTGGGAAGCGCGAGACAAAACCATTCGACAAAGCGGACGGCCAGCCAAGCAATGCCGAGCGAGGTGTAAACGTCAGAAAGTGTCCAATGCACCATCAAGGCCGGAACCCCAGCTACAAAGACCCAATCACCCGTCCGTTTGAGCGTCTCGAAATGCTCTTGGTTCATCTCACTGTCCCGCCTTAATGCCGTTGACCTTCTCAACGGTACGCATCGCGCCGAGGCCAAGCATTCCGTAGAGGATCGGCTGTATCTGATCGAAGCCAAGGGTTGGGATTTGTACCTTCGCCCCCAAGAGCATGGCCGCCCAACTCGCAAGCGGCGCGGCGATATAATTGAAGCCCAGCACCACGCCACAGCACCAGCCGATGAAGGGCCTCCAGCCCGCCACGAATATGCTATTATTTCCCGCTTCGGCCTGGTTGATCGCATCTTGCGCCTTCGCCAAGTCGGTATCGGCCATAAGCTGCTTTAGCGTGCCGTCTTGGGCCAACGCGAGGAGCTTGTACTTTGCCTCTGCCGCCGCTTGCGGGTCCGGGATCAGCTTATCGACCAGCTTCCCGGCGATACCTACGACCGTATTGGCAAGATCATCAATGCCGAACATTAGAGCATCGATCCGATGGTCATGGCGATGATGAACAACCCCGCCACGTAATATGGGCTTTGCTTAACCCACGTCGCCACAGATTCACAAAACGCGATCACCTTCGCCATGTCAGGTTCCTTCCAGAAATAAAGCAGCCTCAGAAAAGCGGCGGCGCAATAGGCCCTTGCTCTCTTCGCCATCCACATGGTCCCAAAGCGGGAATTGCTTCGCCGCGTCGATGAACTTCGATTGATTGATGAGACGGCAGAGGGTTGAGCCCCGAAACGCTCCCGCTCCCAGATTGAACACAAAAGAGATCACCGCCGCCCATTGCCGGTCTGTGAGAGCTACGGAGACGGCTTTCTGAGCTTCGTTAAGCGCGTGTTTCAGGTCCGAGAGAAACGCTTGTTCGGCTTGGTAATCGGTCCAGATAAGCCCTTCGTGGACTTCGGGCCCGGTATGGCCCACACCGATAGTCTGGACTCCACCCACATCAGCATAAGCCTGGAGCTGGCAGCCTTCGAACTGGCGAACGAAAGCGGCCGCAAAGTCTATGGCGGACATTAGGTGTCGAGCGGTCCGCGATTAGCGATCACCTGATATGCAGCTACGACTTCATCGGTCCACACTTGCTGCGTAAGCGCTATGAGTTCGGGCGCAGCGGAAGTGGGCAATGTGGACCCCGGGGGGTAAGGCGTCCGGTGGGTCGGCGCATTATCTGGTTGGTCAATCTGGAAGATAATGCCGTTGGAATCGACTTCATATGTGGTTGTCATCACGTCACCGGGTAAATGACCATACCGCCAAGAATGGCGCCGGTCAGATTGGCGTTGGTTACACGGCTAGCGTTTAGCGCCGGCTGAAAGTTCGTGGTGTTATTGGAGGCGACGATCTCATTGATATTTGATGTCGTGGTCAGTGAAAGCAGGCCCTGGATGGCATAGGTCGCGCTCGCAACGGTGAAGGGTAAGCCGCCGATCTGGGAGTTCGACCCGTTGGCCGTTGCGGGGTACGTCAGCCGGAAATAGGCATAGACCATATTTCCTATTTTGGTATAGGCGGCGGAAACGCCTGTGAAGGAAAGTGATGCGCCGCTGGTGTCAGTCGGAGTCCAAGTGCCGGTCTGGTTCCCGGAAATGGCAGATGAGTTTATGGGCGAGCCAGTAACGGGAACCTGACTCAGATAAACAGTGATCGTCTCATTCGAGAGCGAGCCGGAATCCCAGGTGACATTGACAGTCGTGTCGGTGGAGAACGAGGAAGATGAGATAGTGCCGTAGATCGTGCCGGTTGAAGTGCCAACGGCCTTAACGCGGCGGCCTGCATGGTACGGCGTAGTGACATCAACGCCCTTGACCTTGAACGCGGTCGAGGAGGAATACACCACGCTAGTTGAAAGCGTAGAGGTGTCCCCGGTCCCATACTGAAACCAGATGAGGTCATTAAAGGCCGCCCTGGAATCTGCCATGTTCTGGCGGGCGGAGTTGTTGACCGAGCCCGGAGGCATACCCTCGTCCCAGTTAATGCCCGTATTGGCCTGAACATTGCTGGCGGCAGTGGTCGAATAGGCTTGAATCCCGGTCATGGGTTTGTGGATGCCTTGAATATGGGGTTATGCTCATCCCCTCAGAGAACCCAGGAAGGGCCGGGATGCAGCTACCTGATTACGTGTTTAAGGTTGTCGGCCCGATGTTTGGCTTTTCGTCCTGATCGCCGTTCCTAGATTCCAATCCATCTAGAAGGCCGCAAGGTCTATGGCGGACATGGGATTCCTGGGGTAAGATTGGGCTATGGGTACATTCGAACGCGTCGGCCTTATGCTTTTGGCGCAATACGCGGTTATCGGGCTCTGCCTATGGTTGCAGCCCATTATTCACGAGTGGCGCGGCGAGAAGCCCACCGAGGATCGGGGCATGATTGATATTACCCCTAATCGCAGATGCAACCGCCGCACGCCTTGAAGCCGGTATCTGCGGGAGCGCTGTCAGCGCGCCGTGCAAATCCTTCGGCGGCAACATCAACAATCGGCCGGCTACGTCTCTCACGGTGACAGGCATTCCACTTGTAAGATAAGCCGCGCCAATGTCCTTGGCTTTTCCTGCCAAGTATGAGGTCGGGCCTTTAATCAGTCCTTGTGAGGCGACTTTCCCGAGAAAGTCTAACGTGTTCTGAGACGCGAGATTGCCCATTGCATCCTGATTGCCCATCTCTGCGGCGTACTCCGCAGTTGGGCTTCCCGCTCCAGGCACACGAAGGCGCGCAAAGTTCGCCATGCTCTTTTCGACGCCAAGCTTTTGGAGAAGCTGCGAGGCGTTATCCGGCCCCAACACAAGCCCCAGCTTCTGCTGAACAGATGGCGCATCGGCCAATTTCGCGTTCAGCTTACCGTTTTGTGAGAGGTCAAAAATACGATTGGCAATCCCGCCTTTGTAGGCCTGGAGATCGGCCGGCCCGAGGTCAGCCATGTGAGCGGCCATCTCCTGGGGCGTGACATTCTGGTTGAGGATATGGTTGCCACCGTTTTCGAACTGCTCTTGGGCGCTCAGGTAACTGCCGGCCTTGGCGCGAGCCTGGGCATATAGTCCGCCTTCGGGCTTTAGAGAGTTGGGCCCGGCTTGCGCGGTCACGTCAGCATCATCAAGAGCGGAGGTGAGGCGTGTTTTGAGGCCGGTGAGGATTCCTCCCTCCGTCTTGGCCCCCGAGCGGTATGCGGCGCCGATTTGGTCATCAAGCGCGCGTTTCACATAGTCCAAACTGCGAAGCTTAAGCCCAGACGAGACGCCCCCCTTCCAAGGAATGTCCATGCCGCCCTCTTTTGCCTGTTCGAGCAAATCGGGGTCTGACACGCCCATCAGTGAGCCATCGTTCTGCATCATCTCGGCCGCTTTGCTCAGTGCCTTCTTGCCGGCTGGCGTGGAGAGGATTCGATCGATCTCGGGAGACGCGATATTCTGGTTTGCGGCGTAGGCTTGCTGATAGAGCGGCGCTGCGGCCTTCTGGTTTGTCTCCACGAATTTATCAAGCTGGCCTTGCGCTGCGGCCGGGTCGATCCCGGATGCGCTCGCGAAATCGCCAACGATGCGTTGCGGGGCCTGTGCCTGCCGTGCAGCCATTTCCGCTCCAAGCGTACCCGCTGTCTGACCCGGACGCCGAGCCAGCGCCCCAAGGGCAACCTCGGCGGGCTTTCCGATAGCCTCAGCGGCGATAATGGGCTTGCCATTCGAGGCGAGTTGAGCGGCCGGCAGGTCTGCTGGCGACTTGCCCGCAGATGTCATCAGCGCCTTCACGTAATCTGCCGCTTGATTTATCGCAGGCTGGGCCGGTGCTATTGCGGAGGCAATGCCGCGTGCGGCCAAATTACCAATTCCACCAAGAGCGCCGCCAGCAACCGCACCAAGGCCCGTGGCGGTGAAAGGGCTGTCACTCTGGTTCGATGTAAGTGCGGAAGATAGGCCGCCCTGTATCGCACCGTTTGCCAACGCGGGGAGCGCGCCGCCACCAGCAACAGGCGCTACCGCCAATGTTGGGAGAGTTCCTAACACATTGCCAACAAACCGGCCGCCCTTAGTGTAGTTCGACCTACCCGTGGCGGCGATATTGTTCATCGTGTTGAACATGTTTTTGGTGTCGCCATAGGCGTTCTGAGTAAGTCCAACGGCGTCTAACCCGCGCGCCCCCATTTCAACGGCGGATTGCGGAATGTCATAAATCCCCTGCTTTATGCCAAAGAGATAGTCCCCAAGCGTTTGTCCAAGGGACGGCTGCGCCTGCTGAACGGGCTGCGCCGTGGCGAGATCGAACCCCCCGCCACCGCTAACAGGTTTGGCCGTCGCCAGATCGAATGCCATTATTTCGCTTCCATGAACTGTTTGCCGTCAGGGCTGACATAGGCGCGGTTGCCATGGGCGTCTTGATGGAGGGTCCAGCCCGGAGGCGGCTTCTGCGGGTTTGGTGCGGAAGCGCCGCCGCTAGACCCTCCGCTAGACCCCGCTTGGCTTCCATCGTGCTGCCATACGTTCTGGTCAACGCCAGATGGTGCCTGAGTGATATTTTGGGCGCCTAAACCAACGCCCTTGGCAAAGTCAGAAATCTTTGCGTTCGGGTCTTTCGATTTAATCAGGTTAATAACGTCAAGTGGTGCCCACGGGATGGCCTTCTCAAGATCATCACGCAAACTCTTGGCATATATTTTCTGCTGAGAACTAAGGAGTGGGCCGTTCAATTGTGTTTCAAGGGCATTGTCCGCTTGCTGACGCAGCTCCGCCAATTTCAAAAGCTTGGTCATATGGGTGTCGCCCTCGGCAGGAAGTAGACCGCCGATTTGCTTTAAAAACATGTCCGATGTTTGCAACCCACCCGCGTCGAGCGTTCCGATGGCCTTGGCAATGCCAACATACATCGCCTTAGTGCTTTGAACTTCTTGCGGGGTCATCTGGTTAGCAAGCACGGTGCGCGATGCGTCCCAAAGTCCGTGCGCCTCCTGCTTGCCCCCGATCAGGCCCATTAGCCCTGTGCTAGAAGTAATGGGAAGCTGGGACACATTCCGAAGCCCGGTCGCCACATCCTTCGCGGCCCCCATCATGCGCCCGACTTGCGCAGCCGCTCGCCCGCCACCAGGAACGCCACCAGGTAGCATAACATCTGTGAGAGGAGTGCGAGTTTGGTCGCCGGTATACCACTGGCCGGTTTTTTTATCCTGCTGCGCAAGAAATTGTGTTCGCTGCCCTGGGTTTTTGGGATCGGCGGCCTCAACGGTCACTGGCGCGCTCATATCAGACTTATTAGCGGCGTTACTTTCGTCGGCTTTATTGTGCCGGATTTCCTCCGCCAACTTCGCGTTCGAATCTCTCACCGTCGCTGCCTGATATTCATTCATCGGCAGCTTATTTTTGAAGGCGTCGATATCTTCTTCCTGCTTGATCGCGCCTGGTGACTTCATGTCCGACCTTGCGATCTGGACGATGTTCCCAGAAATGTCCCTGCCCCACACGCCGGGAGGCAAGCCTGCGGCCTGCGCTTCCTGGTCGCTTAGCGGCGCGATCTTGCGATCAGCGATACCCTGCTGGCGCTCCTGCTGCTTCTGTGCCGTCTGTAACAGCATTGGAAAGCCCATCTGGGGCGGTAGGCCCTTGAGCATGTTGTAGGTCATATCAGCGCCGGGCATCTGACCCATAGGCCCGGTCATGCCTTGGCCTTGGAGCGCGGGGATATTCAGACCGGAGATGTTCACGGGCGGGGATTGCGGCTGTTGTGCGGTCACGCCCCCGGGCGCAGCGGGCGCGCTCGGGAGATTGAGGCTTGGGGCTGGCAACTGCATCTGTGCGGTTGTGCCTTGAACCGGCGCGCTGCTCGGCGATTGTGAGCCGAACATGCCCTGCAAGGCATTCTGATAAAGCTTCTGCTGCCCATAGTAGCCAGCGAGGTTATTGAGTGCCTCGGTGACCGGAGACCAATTCCAGACTGTGCCTGTCATATATGCCTCACGCCAACAAGAAGGGGGCCATTTGAATGGCACCACCTATCAGGCTCGGAAGTAGTGATTGCCCCGGCTGCTGTGTCGTCTGCGTACCCGTTTTCGAGCCGCCCAACGAACCCAAGCCCGTCAACACGCCGGAATAATTGTCCAGGATGTTCCAGGGCTGCTGCTGCTGATAGCTCCAGGCCGCGAGATTGTTGTTCAACAGGTTTTGGTTCTGCTGATCTTGCGCTTGGCCGGTGCTGAGAAGGTTTTGCAGACTCGTCCAGTCCTGGCTCACCATCTGCGGCACGGCAAAGGACGCCGCCGAAACCGCCTGCTGGTTTTGCGTATTGAAATTGTTGTTCAGATTTTGAGCGGCCTGCCCAATGGTGCTGGCTTGGTTGGCGGCATTGTTGCTCAAGAGCGATGCGCCGTTCTGTTGCGCACCGATAAGCGAGTTGGCCGCTCCTTCTTGGTTCTGAATCGCCTGGTTATAGTTCGAGCCGTAGATATTGCCGGCAAGCTCGCCAAGATTGCGGGTTAGCTCCTGCTGGTTGGCGGCGCTCCCGGTACGATCGGCAAGCCCAAATTGCGAGTTGACGCTGTCTATCACGGGCTGGGACGCCGCGTCGTACATCGACTTGAGATAGGGATTCACCCCGGACGTTGCGATACTGGATAGCGCGCCTTGGCCTGCAGTCTGACCAGCCGCCAATTGCTGAGCAATGCCATCGCCTGGATTATTATACCCGCCGAGAAGCTTGGTAAGCGCATCATTGCCCGGCGCGGACTGACTACCGTTCAGAATGTTGGTAAGGGATTGGTCCGCTGTGTTGACCAGGGGCGAGCCATTGAGCGCGCGCTGCGCCGTGAGGCTAAGAGCCTGCTGCGTGGTGGGGGAGAATGGTGCAACATCGTTAGGATATGTACCCGCCTGCCCTTGCGCGTTGAGGTAGGTGTTCTGCGCCTGACCAAAGAGGTCGGTGAGATAGGGTTGCGCGGGTTGCCAGGGTGCAGAATTTTGGGTGACGTTTTGTGTGGTCTGTCCACCGCCAGTTGACATCTAGGTAAGCTCTCTTCGCATGATGTAATGCGTGATCTTGAAATCGGGGAGATGTCGCGCCCATCCTTTGCGCGCCCACATCCGAATGTCCCGACATCCTTCGTCACGTGCCCATGATTCAAATACGCCTTTCAGCGCGAACCATGATTTCATGTCACCACCACCAAAATATTCGATGTTGGCGGTCTTAGAACCGTCTGCATTCTGTTGAATGCAGGTGATCCCTGCGGCCACCGCTTCATTGCGGACGCGGCCCTCCGGATTGACCACAAACCAAAGCTGCTTCTGTTGCGCTGCTACCGCTTCATGTTCGCGCGCGAGAGTGGTGTAGCCATTGCTCAGTGAGATGGCCTTGTCCAATAGCTTCGCCGCCAGGGGCCAAAGCTTCTCGATGGCCTCGGGCGGTATCTGAACGAGATGCATCAGCCGCCGATCATTCCGCGCAACCACGGTAGGACGCCGCTAAGAGGCCCCTGCGGCTGCAAATTCGGCATATTCGGCAAGGTCACTTGGCCATATCCCGGAATCGTCCCGGTCTGCGGCGCGGATGGGGATTGCGGGTGCATGTTCGATAGCAGGCTCGCGTAAGGATTGCCGCCCATTTGCCCCATGGGCGACTGTGGCTGCTGTTGTTGCTGCTGTGGCACCGGCATGAAGGCGGATGAATTTTGGCTGTCCACGCGCCCTTGCAAGGCCCCCGGAGACTGCATCCCCGGCACATTCTGCGAGGGCAATGCTCCACTCAAAGCCGCGGCCAGAATGGACGAGATACCGACATTTGGCGCGTTATAGTTCAGCATTGTTCAATCATCCGAGAATTACGTAACCGAAAGTCCGGTCGGCCTGAGAGTTGTTGGCATGGGTCAACTTGAAACTCGCCCCCACGGCATAGTCTGCCGGCTTGGCATAGATGGTGCCGTTACCGATTTCCGCCGCTGCGTTTGCCGTCTGCGGGAAAAGGAGAATGACGCTATTGTCGCCCACCAATTGGTTGGTGACGGTTGTGCTAGTCGCGCTGGTTGCAAGCGTGACCGTCCCGAATGAGGTAACTTTTCCCTGTAGGGCCAGATTGACGGCCAGTGCTGTTTCACGCGGCGATCCTCCGCCCGGAGGCAATAACCTTGTGGTCACAGGTCGCCGTCGAGTTGTGCATCAACGTCAAGCCCGTTTGCATAGGTCCACGTTGCGCCGGCGGGAATGGAAAGCTGCGCCTGGTGAAAGCTGCCCGAGGACATGAGCGGTATGTCCCCGTTAGATTGCATGGACGATGACGTAGTGCTCACCAACGGATCAGCGAACCGTTCCCGGCTAAGGCATACCGCCGTCATGGCCGACGCATCCGTGAGCGGACAGAAATTGGTCACCAGAGAGCGCCTACCTTCCACGCCCTCGAAATCGCCGGTTTGCACGATCGCCGCTAAGTTATCGCCACCGAAGTTCGCCAGATTATGCGTGGTATCGAACGCCGCGAGATACGGGGTTCCGCCGGTCCAAACTCTGCTGTCAAAGCTAACCGGGACGCTCTCTAGCGAGGAGTAAGCTGCGCTAATTGTCTCCAACGTCCAGCCTTCCGAAAGGCCCGGATAAAGCATCTCGTGGTCGAACTTGGCGTAAGACCATTGCTGTTTCTGCCAGTTGTAAATCAGCGCCGTATCGGGATGGGTTGCGTCCGTTGCGTCGGTGGAAACGAAACTCCATAATACCAGCTTATTAGCGGGGTCAGAGCCGCAGGTGATAAGCGAGAACGTGTTGGTCTGGAGATGCTGTGAAAACCAGTTATCGACCTTCTGATTTCCGATGGAGACGCTCGGACTATCTCCGTCCTTCATGTAAAAACCGTCTTGCGAATAAAAGTACACCACAGAGCCAACGCGAATGATGGCGCCCGGCGTGGCAAGCCCACGATTCAGTTCCAGCGGTTCAAACTGGAAGTACGCGGGCGGCCCCACATATGTCATGCGCGTGATCGCGCGCTCCTGGAAGATGTATCCGACATCGCCGCCGATAATTGCCTGGACCCATCCGCCGCCTTGCAAGAGTTGGGCATCGCTCTGGTTTACGCCAGGCGTCCAATTGGCCGAATTGTTGAACCCGGACCATGTGACGTTGGCCGGATTGCTGGTGTCATTCCCAAGAACCACGAAATCACGCACTACCGCGATATGACGGGCCTGGGGCGGGCTGCCCGCGAGATCGGCAAACACCGATGAAGACCCAAGGTCATAGTATTGTGGAGGCGCGCCCGGTTGTGTGGCGATCACCCTTTGTCCGAATTGTGCGAACTCCCAACGCTCCGTCCCACTGACAGAATACCCGCCTGATTTTGAAACATCGCTAAACGCTGCGCCCGATAGCTTGTAGAGCTTACTTGCATCGCCAGCAAAGGTGTTGGTTGTGCCCGTCGAATCCTGGGCAGAAAACGCCCCTATGGCCTGTCCACTAAGACCGGTTGTTGAAAGCGTTGTGAGCGCCTTGACGGGCGCGTATCCAGCTCCAGTAGCAAAGACGTTTCGGGCATCGGCCATGCCCTTGTTCATCAACCCGAAGGTATCGGGCTGCCAATCCTGGAGCGCTATCCTGCTCACGGATTGCCAGTATCCGTGAAGGCTTGCCAGGGCGATCCGGAATAACGGTCAGCCTTGTCCGCAAGATTGAGCGCATTGATTCCGCCAGCAAACATGGCGAAGCGCTCCAACGCCTGCTCCTGATTGCGGGAATAGGCATAAGCCTCGGCCAACGTGCCATTGAGATAGACGCCAAAAGCATTGGTCAAAAGCCAGTTGGTGTCTATGTCGTTGGTGAGCGGGGCGAGCTTTTGGTAGTACAGAATCTTACCCGTATAAGTCGCGGCCGGGGACGGGCCGAACACGAAATTCTCCCCTTCCACTGTAAAACGGGTTGGTGTCCCTTGCGTCGAACTGATGAAGGTGCGCCAGAACACGTCCGGTACGATATACTCCAACTCCTGAATCGGGTCTGTGTTCAGATAGAACCGGCGCGATTGCAGATAGCCGGTAGGCAAAGCGGCGGTCTGGCCGCTGATAGAGACATCGGCGGAGGTCTCAAGCCCCCTTACCCGCAATGGCTCTATGACGATCTGCCCGCTACGGTCGCCGTAGGCAATCTTGGTTTCCGTCAACTGGACGAAATACGGGATAAGCGAGGTAAGGTTGCTGCGATTGAGAACCGTGGCGACAGTTGACTTTACGTCCGCAAAAGTCGAAAGCGCCATCTACGTTCCTTTCTCCAGCGGAGGCATCCAGCTAGGTCGAATGACAGGCTTGTCCTGATCGGGATCTTCAATGCCATACGGCACTTTGCGGCACGGGCTCAGAAGTGCGTTCTGCGCCGGCACATAGACCTTTATCCCCATGCCGCGCGCGAATCCGATCAGGTATTCCATGTTGGGCCGCTGATAGGCGTACTCTCCGCCCGTCGCCAGATCGCAACCCCAAACCCCGATGCGCGGTGCACCTTCGAACATCGCAAGCGCCATCATATAAGAGATGGAGCTTTCCAGATATGCCGTGCCGTAACAGGTGCGGCCGAACATATTGGCTATCTCGTCCATCGGGTATTTGACGGACGCGGGAATATCCGGCTCTTGCTCAAGCATGTAAACCGGGACCGCAAGGCCAGCGAGCCAGTTTCTATGCCGCTCTCCATCCTCGGCATTGCCAAGGAAGTTGCGCCAATTCTGGTGCATCTCGAAGTAGCGATCACACTTTGGTAGCGGGTCCCAGCCCAGCCCCCATACTTCCCAATCGTTCAGATCAAGCGGCGCATCACCCCTGGAATTGGAGCACTTGCCGATGATTGCGATCTTCCTCAACCGGGTAAGTCCCGATAGAGCGCCTGCTTCACCACTTCCGCCTCTTTCGAGAGGTAATTGGTGTATTCGAACTCCCCGATATGGCCGACCTGTTTGCTTAGATCGTGGTCAATATGGACTGGGATTCCCGCGTCATGCAGTTTCCGGCAGAAATAGACATCCTCGCCAACGTGCTTCACGTTATCGGGCGGTTGCGGCAGAATGGCGAAGAACGGAAGCTCAAGCGCATCGAACACCCGCATGTCCGTGAGCATAACCCCAAATCCGGCCACCGCGACTTCCTGCAAGCCCGTCGAGTTTTCTCCCGTCCATACGGGGCCCACATAATCGTCCCCGTCAGCGTAAGCCGTAGGCCGTGCTTCGAGGTTCTTACGCGGGTAATTCGCTGCCACAACCGCAACATTATGGTTCAACAGCCGCGTGATGGTGTCGGGCGGGAATTTCATGTCCGTGTCCACCCAAAGAATATGGGTGGCGTTATAGTCATACGCCCTGGCAACCAGCATCGCCCGCACTTGTGGCAGGAGCGAGCCTTTTACGATGGTGATGTCCACCTCTTTCTTGCCGTCATACGCCAAGGAGGAAAAATGGATGGCCGCTCGGACTGCACTATGAAGAAAACCCGTCTTGCAGTCGCCGTGAGAGGGAACGCAAATCAGGATTTTTAGATCGCGCGGCTTCTCCGGTGTCTCAGATGTCTCCCGGCCAGGTTCGGAGCTTGCGATTGTCTGGATCGTTGCGCCATTTGCGCCAACGCTCTTTGTCATTAAACCAACCCTCTCTGTATGCTTGATCGAGAACAACCAGTGGAATCAGCCCGACATGGCGGAATGTCTCGCCTCGCCTTGGGCTCAATTCAGAAAGCATCTTGGCCCGCTCCAGAATCGGTTCGCAGTCCTGCAGTGTCTTGATAAGCAGGTCGTTTGGCCTGTCTTCATCGAAGACTGCGACCTCCTTGAACCCGCCAAAATTGGTAAGCAGTAGTTCGCGCGCGCTCATCCGTCCCCGTACACGTATTTGTAGAAGGCGGTAGCGGCTTTCACGATTTTGTCTGGGGTTTCGCCTGTTGGCGCTATCTTCACGGCCCACTCAATACAGCGCGCCCGATATTCCGGGCTCACCAGGCGACGGGCAGGAGATTCCGGCTTCTCCATTCAATCCCTCCAAAAGAAGTGGGAGGGCCAGTTTCCCGGCCCTCCCGTTACCATCAAGACGAGGTGTTGATGTCCGCGATCACGCCGAACGCGCCCTCATTGCGCATTTCAAGCGTGTATTCGACGCGGAGATCCTTGCGGGTCGAGTCACCCGTCTTCGCCAGATCGGTGGTGAACACCGGGCGGAGATAGGCAACCGACGCGAACTCAGGATCGTACACGAAGGCAGACCGTTCACGCTGGAAGCGGTTGGGAATGACCTTCAAGTCGCCAAAGTCAGAGGCGTACAAGTCCGCCGCCGCCTGGATCGACTCCGCGCTGATCATCTGACGCGCCTGGGAACGGCCCAGGAAGTTCGCGGAGATGTTCTGCTTGTTATGCGGTCCAACCATGAGGATGGAGGGATCACCGCCGGCCGCATAGACCGAAGCCAGCACTTTCTTCAGGAGGCTTTCGGTAAAGGCGCGCAGATGGGTCGCGTCCACGGCGGAATTGGTGGTGCCGTCCGCAGTGGCCGACTTGCCCTTGGTGCCGCCCGAGGTGGCCGTGGTTTCGCGGTTGGTATTGGTGCGAAGCCACGCCTCCAAGCCACGGAGCTTTCGAGCAACCGCCGTGGTGCCGGTAACGCCGGCCTGGTTGGAGGTGAGGATGGTTTCCATATCGCGCTTCAATTCCTTGGAGCGCTTGGCCATCTGGTAGCCCATTTCCGAATTGCGGCCGGCCTTGTTCACCGATTCCTGCGTACCGGTGACCACAACGTCCTTGCTGGAAATCTGGCAATAGTTGTTGAGGCGGGTCGTGGGAGTGGACGTGCTGCCGGCAACCACATCGCCTTCGAGTTGGGCGTTGGTGCTGGAAGCGGCGGCCAGGCTGTCTTTTTGCCATTCATGTTTGACGGCCGCAGCCTTGCTCTTGCCGATGGCCGTCATAAACGGCGTCTCGGTCGGAGAGATATTATAGATTACGTTGGTCAAGTCTTCGCGATTGCCCACCGCCCCAAAAGTGGCGAAGGCATTGGTCTGCATGGTCATTTGTGGAAAGGGCTCCTACCCTTAATTCAGGATTTGATTGAACAGGCGGGCCGCGTCATCGAGGCGCCCGCTTTTCTGGAGCCGCTGATAGTCAGTCTGAATCTTGTCGGTCTTGCCCGGGTTGGGGC
>Ga0207667_10005020_pt1 | contig 16177 bp, 15 predicted proteins | sample KBSCornC52_FD_184301 | JGI IMG/M metagenome (GOLD analysis project Ga0207667, IMG submission 184301) | Corn rhizosphere microbial communities from Kellogg Biological Station, Michigan, USA - KBS Corn C5-2 (SPAdes) (version 2) | ecosystem: Host-associated > Plants > Roots > Rhizosphere > Soil ... | reverse complement strand
GGATTTACCTACCGCTTCGTGAACAGCCCGAAGATCGGCCGGCTACAGTACGCGGTCAACTGGCAGATGATCCAGCGCAACCTGTGGTCCGGCGTCGGCAGCGCTACCACTCCGACCGGTCCGCGCGGTGTGGACAACATGATCTTCACCGGACTGCGTTACTACATCCCCTAAGCTGGGCCGGGGGGGGTACCCCCCTGTACTTTGGTCCTAAAGTATTCCGGAAAAAGCGCTTAGGCCTGGGGTGCCTGCGCAGGTCAGAATCAATAAGGAACGCCCGGCCATGGCCGGGCGTTCTGTTTTTGTTTCTTAAATTAAGTATATCAAGCCGGATAAAACTCCCGTCACATGTATTTGAGCGGAGTCATCTGTCTCGTTCGCTTGTGCTTAGGTTCGTTTTGCACAGCGGGAGGGGCTTGACAACATTTCTCAAGGCTCGCGAAGTGCCCACGCGATCAAGGTCTCGCCATGGAGACCGTTTGTCAGGTTGAATGCGTCGTCGCTTTGGGCAATGGCGGCCGGCAGGGTGGGATCGAGTTCGCAGGCGGCGATCTGGCTGGGAGTGGCCTGGGTGTAGCAGAGCTCGCAATGGGCCAGGTGGCCTTCCTCAGTGCGAGCGGGTGGGCCAAACGTGCGGCAGAGGATGGGGCGGTGCTGATAGAGGTCGCATGTGCCCGAGTCAGGGTCCAGGATGGGGCAGGGCTCGTCGTTGCCGAAGTCTTCGAAGGATTCGGCAGCTTCTTCATCTTCGGTGAGGATGCCGGTGGTGGGATCGCCGGGGAAGGTGGGGGCTAGACGGGAGAGGGATTCGGCGACTCGGGTGCGGAGGCGAGTGGCTCGAGTGGCGTCAGACGCGGTGAGGAGTTGGAGGCCAGTGCGGAGGCGCGCGGCATCCTGGTGGGAGATGGCAAAGACTCCGTGGCAGCACTGGGTACACCCAGGCCGGCATGCGAGGTGCGGGCCGCTGCGGAGTGTGGCGGAGGCGAGGGCAGCATCGACGATGTGTTTCAGGTCCATTAACGCTGGTCTGCGCGTACCTCGTTTCTTACCAAGAGAAGGCTAGAGCTAATACACCACAATGGAAGAGATTCGGTTGTTCCAAGTGTGCCCGCCGCGGAACGGCACGTTTCGAAGGTCGGCGACTCCGCGGTCAATTTGGGTGCTTCCGCCGGTGAAGTTGCGATCATTGAAGACACGGACGCGTGCACCACCGAAGGTTTGAATCGAGGAGATGTTATCGCCGAAGTCACCGGGAAGAGCGGGAAGCCGGTCGCCGCTTCGAACGCAGAAGTGATTTCCGGAGAACGGGGCAGTGGTGTAGAAGCAAGCCCCGCGACGAGGATTCGGCCGCGAATTCCAAGTTCGATTCCATCGGCTATCGCGGCCATAGCTCCAGGGATCGGGAGGCTGCGCGATGGCCGAGAGTGCAAAGCAGACGAGCGCAAGTACGGTTAAGCGCTTCATGGTGAAGTTCCTCCGTGTGATCTTCGATAGTACTCTTTGCTGGGCTCGGCAAGGGAGTCGGATCGTCGTAAGGCACGGCTATGTTCGACCTGGATTTACCACGGCTGGCGACCCTTACGCGAAGCGGGATTCGGAGAGATCCAGCTCGCGTTCGAGGCGGCGCTGCACGTCGTCGCCGATGGTTCCCTGGTCGCGCAGCCGGAGCAGGATGGCGCGCTCGCGGCGAATGGTCTTCAGGTACATCTGGCGGCGGCGGTTGAACAGTTCAGGGTCGGTTTGAAGGGCTTCGTCGCCGTTGTCTGAAATGGCTTCGAGACGGTCGCGGTAGCGGTCAAGCAAGTCCTCGTATCCGTGGCGGTCGCTGGCTGTTTTCGCACGAACCTCTTCGCTTTCGAGGTGGCGGATGATCTCTTCGAGGACAGTGCGGCGAGCGAGGATCTCCTCATTGCAGCCGGGCTCGTGGCCGTCCAGTTTGAGGGCACGGACGAGCGGCGGGAGGGTGAGCCCCTGGAGCACGACGGTGACAAAGATGGTGGAGAAGGTGAGAAAGAGGATGAGGTCGCGCTGGGCAAAGCGGCTGCCATTGCCAAGGGTGGACGGGAGACTGATTGCGGCGGCGAGGGCTACGACGCCGCGCATGCCGGTCCAGCCGACGAGAAAGACTTCGCGCAAATTGAGCAGAGGCCGGGGATGGCGCACGAGATGTTTGCGGATAAGCCGTGCTAGCAAGGCGCTGACGAACATCCAGACAAGACGCAGGGCAATTAGGACGACAGCAAAGACGAGGCCGTATCTGACGAGCGTCCAGTGGCTGTACTGAGAGATGCCGGCAAGGACGTACGGAAGCTGCAGGCCGATGAGGACGAAGACCAACCCGTTGAGGATGAAGTTGAGTGCAGACCAGGTACCTGTGACCTGAAGGCGAGCCGCGGGGGAAAGGAACTCCGCACTGTGGCGGCTGAGATAGAGGCCGCAGGCAACGACGGCGAGAACTCCTGAGGCCCGTGCTTCTTCACCGGCAAGGTAGGCGGCGTACGGGACGATGAGGGAGACGGCCATCTCGGTTGCGCCATCTTCGATGAAGCGCTCACACCAGCGAGCAATGACGGCGACGAGCAGTCCGATCCCGATTCCGCCGCCGACCAGCCAAAGGAAGCGCAGCGTGCCGCCGACTGTGCCGGGGGACTGATCGCGGAGGAGCAGGCCGAGTCCGAACTCGAGCGCCAGGAGTCCGGTGGCATCGTTGAGGAGGGACTCGCCTTCGAGAATGTCGACGATGTGCTGCGGCAGGCCGATGCGGGCGGCGAGGGCGGAGGCGGCGATAGCGTCTGTGGTGGAAACGACAGCGCCGAGGACGAGGCCGGATTTCCAATCGAGTGCGGTAACGAAGTGATCCGAAAAGGCGGCTATGCCGAAGACGGTGAAGGCAACCAGCCCAAAGGCGAGCATGCCGATGTAGGCAAAGTTACGGCGGAATTCGCGCCAGTTGGTTTGCCATGCGGCGGCATAGAGCAGCGGTGGGAGGAAGATGAGAAAGACGAGATCGGGCTGCAGCGGAATGCGCGGGACGTGCGGCACGAAGGCAATGCCCACACCGGCCAAGGTGAGGAGGATGGGGTAGGGAATTTGAACGCGCTGGGCGATGGCCGCGAAGACCGCGACGAGGAAGAGCAGGAAGAGGACGATGACCTGGACCGTATGGAGGTGGGTGGTCATGAGGAGGTTAGTTTAGCGTGCAGGCCTCGGATAGGCTCGAAGGAGCAGCTCCAGGCAATCCCCGATTTACGCTCCCAGGGGGAAATTCAGTTCCCGAGGACACGAGCAAAGATGGCGTCGACGTTGGTGAGCTGGCGGGTGTAGTCGAACGCGCGGGTGAGCTGGTCCGGGGTGAGGCGCGAGGTGATGGCGGGGTCGCGGGCGACTTCGTCTTTGAAGGTGAGGCCCTCTTTCCAGGAGCGCATGGCGTGCGACTGAACGAGGCGGTAGGCGTCCTCGCGAGACATGCCGGCGGCCGCGAGGTCAAGCAGGAGCTGGCCGGAGAAGACAAGGCCGCCAGTTGACTCGAGGTTCTTGAGCATCCGGTTGGGATAGACGAGGAGGCGGTCGATGAGCTGTTCGGTCTTGCTGAGCAGGTAATCGGCGAGGATGGTGGAGTCCGGCAGGATGACGCGCTCGGCGGAGGAGTGGGAGATGTCGCGTTCGTGCCAGAGGGCGATGTCTTCGAGCGCGACCTGGGCGTTGGCGCGAACGACGCGGGCGAGGCCTGAGATCTGCTCGGACTGGATGGGGTTGCGCTTGTGCGGCATGGCGGAAGAACCCTTCTGCTTTTCGGAGAAGAACTCTTCGGCCTCGCGAACTTCAGTGCGCTGCAGATGGCGGATTTCGGTCGCGATTTTGTCGAGTGTCGAGCAGAGGATGGCGAGCGCGGCGACGTAGGCCGCGTGGCGGTCGCGCTGAACGACCTGTGTGGCGACGGCAACCGCCGTGAGGCCGAGCTCGGCGCAGATGGCCTCTTCGTGCTCCGGCTTGAGGTGTCCGAAGGTGCCGACCGCGCCGGAGAGCTTACCGACGCGCAGGTCCTCGGCGGCGGCGTCGAAGCGGGTGAGGTTGCGCTGCATCTCGGAGTACCAGAGCAGCAGCTTCAGCCCGAACGTGGAGGGTTCCGCGTGAACTCCGTGGGTGCGGCCGATGATGGGCGTGTGCTTGAACTCTCGCGCGCGGCGCTTGAGGGTTTCAAGCAGCGCCAGGATGCCGGTGCGAATGATGCTCGAGGCCTCGCGAAGCTGCAGTGCCTGCGCGGTATCGACGACGTCGGTGGAGGTGAGGCCGTAGTGCAGCCAGCGCGACGACTCCGGGTCGCCGATGTGCTCGGCTACGGTTGTGGTGAAGGCGATGACGTCGTGCCGAACCTCGGCCTCGATCTGGTCGATGCGCTCCACTGTGAACCCGCCGCGGTCGCGGATGGCGTCTGCGGCTGCCTGCGGCACCAGTCCGAAGCGGGCGAGCACCTGTGAGGCGGCAGTTTCCACCGCCAGCCAGCAGCGGTACTTGTTGTCGTCGGACCAGATACGGCCCATGGCGGGGCGGGTATAGCGAGCGATCATGGATGGTTTTCAGTGCTCAGGGATGAATGTTCAGTGGAAGTGCTAGACGCCGAAGAGTGCGGACATCTCCTCATGGAGGAAGCCGCGGCCGGGTTTGTAAGGCTGAACCCACTTGCCGTCGATGACGAACTGCGGGATCGCCCGCTTGCCAACGTTGCGGATGACTTCGTCGGCGGCCCCGGGCGTGTTCTCAATGTCGATTTCTTTATAAGGGATGTTGTGCTGCTGGAGAAATCGCTTTGCCTCGCGGCAGTCGCGGCACCAGCTAGCGGAGTAGAGGACCAGTTCCATATAGGCCTATTCTACTTGGGCTCGGCTGCAAGGTCTCCGGCGAGCACCTGGGAGAGGTGAAGCGGGGTGCGGGTGGTGTTCTGGTGGACGGCTTCCCGGCAACTGAAGCCGTTGCTGACAATGAGATCGCCGGGGGCGGCGCTGCGGACTGCTGGCAGCAGCACGCGGTTGGCCAGGGTCTGGGAGATCTCGTATTTGTCGCGTTCGAAGCCGTAGGGACCGGCCATTCCGCAGCAGCCGGAGTCGAGCAGCTGGACACTGGCGCCCGTGGCCTGCAGCAACTCCATATCGTGCTTCATGGTCATCTGTGTCTTTTGGTGGCAGTGGCCGTGCACGATGATGCGGCGGCCGGGCAGCTGCGGTGGCTGGAAGTTGGTGCCGGCAAGCATCTCGCCCAACATGACCGTCTGCTTGCTTAATCGGATCGCGCGATCGTTGTGCGGGAAGAAGTTGAGGAGCTCGTCGCGGAATACAGTCGCGCAGCTTGGCTCCAGCATAACAATGGGCACTCCGGAATCGATCTGGGGAGCGAAGCGGGTCAGGACGCGCTGGAGGTAGCGCCGGGCTTCGTCGAGGAAACCGAAGTCATAGAGCGGTCTTCCGCAGCAGATGTGCTGCGCCGGGACTTCGACGCGCTTGCCCACGCTGTTGAGGAGCTTTGCCGCGGAGCTGAGGGCCTGGGGATGGAAGTAGTTGTTCCAGGTGTCCGGCCAGAGGAGTACGGTCTCACCGGTCGCGGCGGCGTTGGCCGAGTTGCGATGGAAGCTGTCGCGGAAGTTTTCAGCGGCGAAGGCGGGCAGGGTCCGATGCGGAGCGACGCCAGCGACGGATTTGATAAGGCCGCTGAGCCCCGGGATCTTCAGGGGCAGGTTGGCAAGCCGGGGTGCGGTTGAGGCCATGCGGGCCCACCGGTCCATGTAGCCGAAAAGATAATGCTGCAGGGGATGGCGGCGACCTTCGTAGTAGTGGGCGAGGAACTCGGATTTCAACGCTGCCATGTCGACCTGCACCGGACACTCGGTCTTACAGGCCTTGCAGGAGAGGCAGAGCTCGAGCGACTCGCGGACTGCTTCGTCGCGCCAGCTGTCGCGGATTACATTCCCCTGCATCATCTCCCAGAGCAGGTGGGCGCGGCCGCGGGTGGAGTGCTTCTCCTCCAGCGTAGCCATGTAGCTGGGGCACATGGTGCCGTGGTCGCGGTTGCGGCAGGCTCCGACTCCAACACAGCGTGAGGTGGCTTCGCTGAAGGAGCCTCCGTCGTTTGGATACTGGAACCAGGTTTGCGCCGGAGTGGGCTTATAGCCTGCGCCGAAGCGCAGGTTCTCGATTGGGTCGTAGACGGCGATGGGATCGACCACCTTGCCGGGGTTCATGTGATTGTGGGGGTCCCAGAGCGCCTTGAACTCCGCGAAGGCCTGCATGAGCTCCGGGCCGAACATTTTGGGCAGGAGCGCGGCGCGGGACTGGCCGTCGCCGTGCTCGCCGGAGAAGGAGCCGCCATACTTGAGCGTGACATCGGCGGCCTCTTCGATGAACTCGCGGTAGTGGGCGATGCCTTCCGCAGTGCGCAGTTCAAAGGTCATGCGCAGATGGACGCAGCCCTGGCCGAAGTGCCCATACATGGGCGTCTTATAGCCGTAGCGGTCGATGGCGGCGAAGAGCTCGCGCAGAAAGGCTCCGAGCTTTTCGGGGGCGACGGCGGAGTCCTCCCAACCCTCCCACGCGCTGGGGTGGTTAGGGACGAAGACCGAAGCGCCCAGGGCAGATTCCCGGACGCGCCAGATGCGGTCGGCTTCGTGATCGGAGTAGAACTTGGCGGAGGGCTTCTGCTCGAAATTACGCGCGGCGGCTATAAAGTCCTTGGCCTGGCGGTCGGCGTCTTCGTCGGTATCGGCGCCGAATTCGCAGAGCAGGAAGCCATCGCCTTCGGGAAGCAGCTTTACATCATCGACGGCGAGATTCTTGCTCAGCATGCATTCGACGAGGTAGCTATCAAAGCCCTCCAAGCCGATGGGCTTGAACGCAAGGACAGCGGGGACATTGTCGGCAGCGATGAAGGCGCTGGCGAACCCCAGCACGACTAGCCGCCGGTGCTGCGGGCTGTGCTTCAGCTCGCACTCGGCCTCGAGGATTGTGACGCAGGTGCCTTCCGATCCGACCAGAGCGCGCGCAACGTTGAAGCCGTTCTCCGGCAGAAGCTGGTCGAGATTGTAGCCGGAGACCCGGCGAGGGATGTCCGGGTAGCGTTGGCGAATGAGATCGGCATAGGTATCCCGCAGGCGTTTGAGGCCGGCGTAGATCTCTCCGCGACGGCCGCCTGTGGCGATGATTTCGTCGAGTTCCTGTTCGGAGGTGCGACCGACGCGCATGCGGGTTCCGTCGTAGAGAAGTATCTCCAGTGCCTCGATGTTGTCGACGGTCTTACCGCCGAAGAGGGCGTGGACGCCGCATGCGTTATTGCCGATCATTCCGCCGAGGGTGCAGCGGCTGTGGGTGGCAGGATCGGGGGCGAAGGTGAGCTCGTGCTGCTCAGCCGCGTCGCGCAGAGCGTCGAGCACAATGCCAGGCTGCACGCGGGCGCGGCGAGTTGAGGGATTGAGCTCGAGTATGGAACTCATGTAGCGGGAGAAGTCGAGTACGACGGCGACGTTGCAGCACTGACCGGCGACACTGGTGCCTCCTCCGCGCGAGAGTACGGGAGCGCCAAACTCCCGGCATGCGGTAATGGTGGCAACGACGTCGTCAGGATCGAGCGGAAGAACGAGCCCAATGGGGACCTGGCGGTAGTTGGAGGCGTCGGTGGCATAAAGGGCACGGGAGCCGTCATCGAAGCGAACTTCGCCGCGGACGGTGCTGCGCAGGCGTGCTTCCAACTCGTGCGCTGAAGAAAAGCCTTCGTGCGGGTGGCGACGCAGCCGCTCGGCGGGATCCTGAAGCATGGGGAAGAGGGATGCGGGCGCCATGGAAGAAACTCCTCAAGACGCAGCCGAGAGGCCGCGGGAAGCTCCTATAAGTATAGGGAGGAAGCGGAGTGCTTCGCACAGAGGTGAAAAGCCGCCGGTGAGGAGGAACGGGCGCGGCTGTATTCGACCGCGGATTACTTTGCGGACAGCTGCTCGTTGCGCAGCTCGACGAGGAGTTTGCGGTCCTGTTCGTCCAGCACCGCGTGCTCCAGCAGGTCGGGGCGGTTAAGCAGCGTCTTGCGAAGCTGCTCGCGGCGGCGCCAACGGCGGATCGCGGAGTGGTCGCCTCCGAGCAGCACGTCCGGCACGGTGGCTCCGCGAAACTCTGCCGGACGGGTGTAGTGAGGGTAATCGAGCAGCCCGCCAGCGCCATGGGTCGACCGGGGTACGCCGTCGGTGGAGAGCGCATGCGGGTCCGGGGCAAGATCGCGATCGGAGAGTCCGAAGCTTTCATAGCGGGCTGAATCCGCATGCCCAAGCACGCCGGGCAAGAGGCGCACGGTGGCGTCCAGAACAACGGCCGCGGCGAGTTCGCCGCCGGAGAGGACATAGTCCCCAATGGACAGCTCAGAGTCGGCAAGCAGCTCATTCACCCGTTCGTCGATGCCTTCGTAGCGTCCGCATATCAGGACAACTCGCTCAAGCAAAGCAAGTCGATGGGCGATCGCTTGCGTGAACGGACGGCCCTGAGCAGAGAGCAGGATCACGGACTCGCGTGAAGTGTCGCGCTGGACTTTGGGGCTGATGCCAATCCGTTCGGCGCAGTCGAAGATCGGGCCGGGCTTGAGGACCATGCCTTCACCCCCGCCGAAGGGGCGGTCGTCCACTGTGCGATGGCGATCCTGAGTGAAAGAGCGGAGATCATGCGTCTCGACCCGCACCGCTTCAGTGGCGATGGCGCGGCTGAGAATACCGTGTTCCAGCGGTCCGGTGAAGAACCCGGGAAAGATGGTGAGAATGTCGAAACGCATTGGTAACTAACTGAAGTTTAGAACGTTCGCGCGAAGTGGGGAGCGGGCAGCCGTAAGGATGGAAACGGCTCACACTTTCTGGGGATTGGTTGCGGCGGAACTCCCCCGATACTCTCCGGGTACTAAGGCAAGCGATTCGCTGGCCTTGAAGCAGAGCTAAGGGTGGGCAATGACAAACAAGTGGGCCAAGGCGATTGTCGTGGTATGCGGACTCTGCGTGGGGCAGGCAATGGCGCAGGAGCTCGCGTTTTCGTCTTCTGCAGAAGCGAATAAGGCCGCAGCGGCGAGTGCCATCGTGGCTGCGCAGCAGCGCCTGCCCGTCCAGTCTGCACCTCTGGAGTACCGGCCTCTGCGACCGTTCGCGGATTGCGTTCGGGACAAGGGTTGGCACACTGGGCTGGGGAGGGCAGGTAGCCACTCCGTTGACCAGTCGGCTAAATCTTCGCGGTAGCGCGAACTTCTTTAATTTTGGATATGGGCTTGCCGTGGATGGCGCAAACTACAGGTCCGAGCTGCACCTCAAGTCGGGCGCAGTGAGCGTGGACTACTATCCATGGCGGTCGAGCTTCCATATTAGCCCCGGGTTCCTGATCTTCAAGAGCACCGCGGGCACGAATATGAATGTGGCTGGTGGAGGTAGCTTCTCGTTGGGAGATGCCAACTACACCAGCGATCCTAACGATGCGATTCATGGGACAGGCACATTGAAATTTGGGCGGACCCATGCCGTCTCTGGCGGTCGGGTTCGGCAATATGATTCCGCGGCACGAGCGCACCCACTGGAGCGTGCCGGTGGACATCGGTGTCGCCTACACCGGGCAGAATACGGTTTCGATCGGGGTAGCCGGTTCGGGTTGCCAGCAGGGTGTCTGCCAAAGCATCAGCGACCCAGCGAACCAGCAGAATGTTGCTCAGGAAGAGAGCGATATCAATGCCTCCATGAAGCGCTTCAAGATCTTTCCAATCCTGACCACTGGCGTGGCCTACAGGTTCTAGCTCCCTGAGGTAAGAGGGAGCCGGCCTGACGCAGAACGAAGCGCGTCAGGCCGATTTTTTGCCTCTGAGCGGGCGTCAGTCTGAGGTATTGCTAGGTCCAATCTCGTTGATGTGGACGAGACCCTCCGGAAGTGACATGCGGATCTGGCGGGCGGTGAGATTCAACTCAACCAGATATTGCTTGGCGAAGGGAATCAGCGCCTCAGTGTTTCCGGGCGTTTGCACCACCAGCAGAGGAGCAGCATCTTCCAGGCGGCGAGTGCCGTCGGGCGTCGTGGCAAACTGGACATCTTCTACGGTTCCGACGAGCACCTGGCCGTCAAAGACGCTGCAACCGAGCAGGTCCGAGATGTAGGCTGCACCCGGTTCGAGCAGCATGCGTTCTTCGGTAGGGACCAGAATTTCCCTCGAGCCAAGCCCTTCGGCGGCTGAGATGGACTCGACTCCGGCAAGCTGAAGCACTACCCGCCCGGCGTTCCGGCCGACAGGACGCCAATGCGAGATGATCCGTACCGGAACGGGAGGAGCGAGCTTTTCGCCTTCGGCGGCGCTGAAGCCCGGTTCGGCCAGCCAGACCTCGGGGTTTGAGGCGAAGCGCTCCGGGAAATCGGTGAAGAGGTCGGCGAGAACTTCGCCCTTACGTCCCTGCGGGCGCAGAATGCGGGCGAGCAGGGTCCATTGCGAAGAGGTCGTCATAGCTCCTATTGGGTGGATTAAAACAGAAACCGCCGAGAACCTCGAAGGCTTCTACTGGCGGTGTTCTGGGACTTTCCGAGGCCGAAACTACTCTGCGGTGCGGCCCTTCTCATCTTCGACAATGTCTAGCGCGAATCGATGGTGAAGCTTCATACTGGCGGCACCGAGAATCGTGCGGAGGGAACGAGCGGTGCGTCCCTGCTTCCCAATGACCTTTCCAATATCCTGATGGGCGACCCGCAGCCGGATAACGGTTGAGCCGTTATCGTCGATCAGATCAACTTTTACATCGTCTGGCTGATCGACAAGTGCACGGACAATATCCGACATCAGGTTCTTCATCAATTCGGGCGGATGGATAGCAACGGAAGTAGCTTGATTCATCTGCGTATACCTCTTCTAAATATGCCGCTTGGCTCAGTACGCCCTTAGCCTCATCTTCGTGAGGTCTTCAGGGTGGCCCGAGGTTCGGCCAGTGCGGCGCATACTCCGCCTCTGCCAGCGCGGAGAGATGCCAGCCAGTAGGGAACCCGGCTGACCCTTCCGAAGAGTCTACTGGAATAAAGCAAAGTTGGAAGTGCAGAAAGCGACGGTTGTCGCATTCTTTGGGCACTGGTTTCTGATTACCAGATAACTAGTTCGCCACTAGGCGGCTTCAACTGGGGCAGCTGCAGGCTGTTGCGCCATCAGTTTGCCCACCCGATCGGACAGCTGGGCACCCTTGCTGACCCAATAATCGATGCGTTCGCGCTTCAGATCCACCGAGGCCGGTGAGGTGCGCGGATTGTAGGTGCCAACCACCTCGACGGAGCGGCCATTGCGGGCGCGATCCTTCTCAATAACAACGACGCGGTAGTGCGGCTGTTTGCGGGCGCCGACACGCGCCAAACGAATCATCAACACAGTAAAGAACCTCTCGAAAAGAAAATCGGTGTATGTGGGCAGGATAGAGCGAACCGCCGCGCAGGGCACGGCACGGCACCGCATGTTGATACGACCCAACACCTAAGTATCGCGGAGTTTGGCCGAAATCGCAAATGAAACCGGTCTCCCAGTGCGGGAGATCGTGCGATGTGAGGAGGAGGGTGATCTGGAGTGCTGGACTCCCGTGGAGCTTGTGGTTATGGCCCGGAAAAAGGGGCCGGCAAATCCGGCCCCCTCTGCTGCAGCGGTGCTACTTATGCCAGTGCATCGGCCACTTAAGGTACTTCGAAGCGGCTTCATACACCGCCCCCGCGGTATTGGAGAAATTAGCCGCCACGTGGTGCTCAAACCCGTTCTCACAGATGTAGTGCAGCAGCTTCTGCATATTCGGGATCTCGACCACGCCAGCTCCACCAAAGGTATTGAGGGGATCATCGGTGAAGGCGCCCTCGCCAACGTAGCCGCGAAGCGTTCCGGTGAAGTCATCGGTGGAGAATCGGGCGAAGCTCATGGGGCCGGCTTTGACGGTACCGTCGAGAGTGCCGTGGGTGTTCTCCTTGCCAACGGTACCAGCGATGATGAGCTGATAGTCCATCTTTACGCCCTGCTTGAAGAAGTGCTTGGGCAGGTTGGAGCAGTGGAAGCAGACCGCCTTATTGGGGTTGTCGCCGTAGTTGTTGTTCCAGTCCAGGAGCGCCGAGGGCGTCTCGCTGGCCAGCGTGAGGGCGTGCATGGACAGGGTGCCAAGCGTATCCACTTCGCACGCCGAGGGCACCAGATCCTCAGACATCATCGACATGACAGTGCAGGGCACGATGCCGAGATACTCCTCCATCGAGGTCCAGCACTGGACGGACGTGACCGTCAGTTCCGAGGCGGCCTTCCATCCATCGATCACTGCGCCCAGCTTTGCCATCTTGAGCAGTGCCGCTTCAGGAGTGTCGCCCACCGGGATGTACTTCTTGATGGCCGCGAGCTTTGCCTGTGCGGCATCGTCGTTGTCCTTCATGCGATTGATACGCCCCATGACCTCGGAGAGGTCGAGGGTTTCGACCGTGATGCCGGAGCGCTCCAATAGCTTCTCGGAGTAGCGGACCGTGTTGAAGGCAGTGGGCCGGGCACCAATCGCGCCCATACGCAAATTCTTGAAGCCACGGACCACCCGGCACACGCCCGAGAACCAGGCCAGGTCCGCCTTGAACTCCGCCGAATCCGTTGCCTCGGTATGGAGGGTGGTGATGGAGTACGGGATTCCGTACTGCTTCAGGTTGTTACAAATCGACATTTTGCCGCAGAACGAGTCGCGACGAAAGGCGATAGACATCTTGCTGGGATCATCCGGCGTGGCCTGGATCAGCACTGGAACGTGCAGGTCGGCGAGACGAATCGCATCAGCCAGGCCGCGCTCCTCGCCGAAGTTGGGCAGGGTAATGATGAGGCCGTCGATGTCAGCCGCGTGCTGCTTGAAGAGGGCGGCGCATTTCTTGGCGTCCTCATAGGTTTCCACCGCGCCGTGGGCAGTGACTTCAGGCGACAGCACGATGGGCTTGATGCCGGCGGATTCGAGCGCTGCGACGATTTCCAGGCGGCCACTGGTCGCAAGGTGGGACGGGAAGAAGCCACGGTTGCCAACGAGGACTCCCATGGTCATGGTACGAGGCATTTCAAAGTCTCCATAAAGCTTGGGCAACGTCGGATTCGCTGCCGGTTGGTGTTTAAAAGGTAGGCTTCAGTTTAGACCTTGTTCTTGTCGCCGCGGCGTGGCCGGTACCTAAGGGTATAGAACGCGCCGAAGAGAAACAGCAGCAACCCCCACCAGAAGGTAGGGTGCAAGTTGTTGAGCACGGTGGGGGCCTCATGACCGCCGAACCACTCATATGCTCCGTAGGGGAGCAGTACTAGCCCGTAGGCCAGCGTCATAATGCCGACAAAAAACCAGATGGAAAGCGCTTCGCCGCGTCCTGTTCCTTCTGCCATAAATCCGTCCCTTCGGGAAATTCAACGTTTTGGTATTCCGGGGTGCGCTTTGAAAGCTCAGACGCTTACCAGAAAATGATCTGCAGGATGATAAAGACGATGGAAACCACACCCGCCCAGAAGATCGGCTTCTGCCATAGGGTGGTTGCACCGTCGTGTGGGATCACAGTGGCTCCATAGACTAAGCCATTGAGCTCGCTCTCAGGTCGCGGCTTGGTGAGCATACTGACAATTACAGTGACGCCGACGCAGATCAGCCAACTCCACAGCGCGCGGAACATGTTTTCCGCCATCGGTTGTGCATCCGGAGACAGCGCGATGCGAGACAGCGCCAACTGTTTATGGGCTACTGTGCCGGTGCTGGTGTAAACGAACATTGCGATCGAAGAGGCGGTGCCGGCGAGCAGCCCGAGGAAGCCACCCCAGTTGGTGGCACGCTTCCATAGCATGCCCAGGATCACCGTTCCGAACAACGGAGCGATGAAGAAGCTGAACAGCGCCTGTACGTAGTCCATGATCGAGGCCGCATTCATCACCAGGTATGCCGTGCCGATGGAGACGAGCATGCCAATGACTGTCGACCAGCGGCCCATCAGGACGTAGTGCTTGTCCGAGGCGCGCTTATTCATGTAGGCGCCGTAGATGTCATACGTCCAGACTGTGGAAAAGGCACTGACGTTCCCGGCCATGCCGGACATAAAGCCTGCGACGAGCGCAGTAATGCCCAGGCCCAGTAGTCCCGGGCCGCAATAGCGTATCAACATCAACGGCAGCACCTGGTCGTAGCTGTGCAGGGCGGGATTGCCCTTGGCTACGTCGGCCGGTACGAGGTGAAACAGAGGATGACCGTTCTGCATCAGGCCCAGGCAGATGAGCCCGGGCACGATCACGATCAGCGGCACCGCCATCTTGAAGGCCGCACCGATCACGGGCGCCATCTTGGCGGCGCGCAGATTGTGAGCGGAAAGGACACGCTGAACCACGAGGAAGTCGGTTGTCCAATAGCCGAAGGAGATGATCGCCCCCAGGCCAAAGACGATACCCACCCAGTTGATGCCCATCGGATTGTCTTTGAAGTGCCCGAGTGTGGACCAGAGGTGAGTGTATTGGTTGGTCTGCATGTTGATGGCGATGTTGGCCTTCAACTGCGTCCATCCTCCGGCCTCGATGAGACCAAGGATTGGGATCAGCGCTGCGCCCGCCCAGATGAGCACGAATTGCAATACTTCATTGATGATGGCGGAGCGCAGACCGCCTAGCATGACGTAAATGGCTACCGTCGCCGCGCCGACCCAGATGGAGAGCGTCATGTTCCAGCCGAGCACGGTCTGCATTACCACGGCCATCGCGTACATGTTCACCCCTGACATCAGGATGGTCATGAAGGCGAAGGATATGGCGGCGAGTCCGCGTGCGCCCTCGCCAAACCGAAGCTGCAGATATCCGGGGACCGAGTGCGTCTTCGAGATGTAATAGAACGGCATCATTACGATGCCGAGGAAGAGCATGGCTGGAATCGCGCCGATCCAGTACCAGTGTGTGGCAAGAATTCCGTACTGGTACGCCGAACCCGCCCATCCCATCAGCTCTAATGAGCCGAGATTGGCGGAGACGAAGCTGAGCCCCGCAATCCATGCGGTCATTTCTCGGCCCGCCAGGAAGAACTCTTCGCTGGTGTTCGTCTGGCCTTTCACATAGAACCCGATGAACAGCACCACGGCAAAATACAGCACCAGAATGGTGAGATCGATGGGTGTTAGGCGCGTAAGTTGCGAGGCGGCGAGCAGGGAAAGGGCAGGAGCGTGCATTCGGTAAGCGGGTCCAATCTGCCGGCGCCAGTTGGTTGCAGAGCCGGTCTAGGGGAACTCGAATTCGGTAGCCTTCAAAACTATATACCCAGTTTGGGACAGGTAGCCGTCTGGGACCTGGCACCGGGGCATCCCCTTGGAACCAATGGGAATCGTACCTAATACGTTGCCGGGGCAGAGACTGCCCAATGGGCGCGGGAGGATTGAAGAATGAACAGGAATCGCATCGCACGCCTGCTGATGGTAACAGCGCTTACGGGTGGGATGACCCTAGGCGTCGGCTTCGCACAAACCGCAGGGCAGGACATGAAGAATGCCGGGCATGAAACCAAGGATGCTGCGGTCGATGCGGGTCATGGTACGGCCCAGGGAACTTCGAAGGCGTATCACTCGACCAAACGGCACACGAAAGCCGCAGCGCACAAAACTGCCCGGGGAACTGAGACTGCAGCGGATAAAACCGGGGATGCTGCGAAAACGGTTGGGCATGACACCAAGGCAGCAGCCAAAGAGACAGGACGACGCACGCAAAATGCAGGCGATGCGTTGGCTGGCAAGCCGGAGAAGCATTAGGTTGGGGTAGTACTTGCCGATGGCCGGAGTAAAAGCATCAAGCAAGGAAAGCAGATCCAGGGCCCGGATGCCGCAAATGGCGTCCGGGCTTACTTTTTGCAGACTGAGCTAAACAGCGGGTTCGTGCGTCGCCGCGTACGGAGAGGACTCCGCCCTAGCAGGATTCTCCGGGGGTTCCGGCCAGACGATCTCGGCTGAAAGCAGAATCAGCACCACCCAGTAGAGGTCGGCGCCCAGAAGATGCACCAATTGCATCCACGCCGGAGCGAGCAGCAGGACATCCGCAATCCCCAGAAGAAATTGCAGGCCGAGTAGGAACAGGAGCAGTCGCGCGAGCCTGACGCGCGCTGGATCCTGCGGCTCGCTGGTTGCACGAGCGCGTACAACCAGCGAGCCGCAGGATCCAGCGC
>Ga0207667_10005019_pt1 | contig 16179 bp, 18 predicted proteins | sample KBSCornC52_FD_184301 | JGI IMG/M metagenome (GOLD analysis project Ga0207667, IMG submission 184301) | Corn rhizosphere microbial communities from Kellogg Biological Station, Michigan, USA - KBS Corn C5-2 (SPAdes) (version 2) | ecosystem: Host-associated > Plants > Roots > Rhizosphere > Soil ... | reverse complement strand
TCTCCCCGTCGGTGGGGTGGGCGACGCTTCCCTTTAGACCAAGGGCACGAAAGTCTGGCGCCGCCCGCACGGCGGCGGCCGTCATGCTTCGCCCTTGAGGCGCGCGGTCTCGGCTTTCGTGCTTTCCGGCCCGGTATTGCGCCTCACCAGTCCGCTGACGAAGCCCGGACCTTTCTGGTACGGCTCGGGATCGCCCTCGCGCAGCTTGAGGCCGAACAGCGGCGACATGCCGGCGCACCGGCCGAGGCCGCCGAAAAGGTCGAACCCGCGGTCGATCCAGTCGCGCAAGGGGTCGTCCTCGACCAGTGGCGGGATGTCGGCGACCGAGGCGCAGAACAGGAACACCGCGAGCAGGCGATAGTCGCCGTAGTTGGGGCTTTCGCCGCCGATCCACGGATGCTCGGCAAATGTCTGGCGCAGCAATTCGAGGTTCGGGGAGATTTGCGGCAGGCGGGCCTCGCGGCCGATTATCACGTCTTCCATCTTCGCGCCGAACATCCGTTCGCGGCTGGCGGTGACGTATTCGTGATCCTGCGGCAGCGAGCGGTCGCGATAGGACTTGATATAGCAGGTCATCCACGGCCCGATCGCGGTCTGCCACAGCCAGCGCTCGAGCGTTTCGGTCATCACCTTCTCGCTCTCGCTGGCGATCAGCGTCGGCCGGTCGGGATAGGTCTTGTCGAGGTACTCGGCGATCAGCCACGAATCGAGCACCCAGTGCCCGTCATCGACGATGGCCGGCAGGCGTTCGGTCTTGCCGCCGGTCCGCTCCATGATCCCGGTGAAGCCGCCGGGGACCACGTCGATGTCGAAACCCTTGTGCTTCAGCGCGTACTTCGTCGCCCACACGAACGGGCTGATCGTGCAGCCGCTGGCGAGCTGCAGGTCGTAGAGCGTGATGGAGTTGTTGTTTGCCACGGCGCCTCTCCCCGTTGGTCCGCCGTCGCCGTACGCCCGAGCGCTCCACCGCGCCAGTGGGGGGCCAAGGAGGTGTCGGGATCTTTAACACCAAGAGGGGGCGTTAACGTCTCGCGAACCATCGTCTGGCGCACAAATGCTGGATTTGGCAAAATTGGCACGGCGCATGCAAAGAGGGGAGCACATCTTCGATCGAGGCGGGGCTGTCCCCTGGTCCCCTGGTCTCCTTTGGGCCCCGCCTCCCCGAAGATCCTTCCCCACAAAAAAGCCCCGCCGAAGCGAGGCCTTTCATTCGCGGGCTCGCTCGTCCGGATCTAGCTTGCGTTGCCGACCTTGTCGGTCAGCAGCTGCTGCAATTCGCCGGCTTCGTACATCTCCATCATGATGTCGCTGCCGCCGACGAACTCGCCCTTGACGTAGAGCTGGGGGATGGTCGGCCAGTCGGAAAAGGCCTTGATACCCTGGCGGATCTCCATGTCCTGCAACACGTCGACGCTCTCGAAATCGGCGCCGCAGTGTTCGAGGATCGCCACCGCGCGACTGGAAAAGCCGCATTGCGGGAACAGCGGCGTGCCCTTCATGAACAGGACGACGTCGTGCTGGTTGACGATCTGGGAAATGCGCTCGTTGGCGTCTGACATGGCTACGGACCCCGGAAATCTGGCTTTGCGTTAGCGTTCAGGTGGGAACGGCGGTGACGAGTTGCAAGGCGTGCAGCTCGCCGCCCATGCGCCCGCCGAGCGCTTCGTAAACCAGCTTGTGCTGCTGCACCCGGCTCATCCCGGCGAAGGCACCGCTGGTGACGTGGGCGCGGTAGTGATCGCCGTCGCCGGCGAGATCGTCGATGCGCACCTCGGCGTCCGGCAGCGCGGCCTTGATAAGCGCCTCGATCTCGGCGGCGGGCATGGCCATTATTTCAGACCTCGCCCATCAGCTGCCGCCGGGCCTCGATCGACTTTTCCTCGAGCGCCGCGCGCACGCCGGCCTCGTCGACCTCGCAGCCCGCGCTGGTGAGATCGCCGAGCACCTTGCGGATCACGTCCTCGTCGCCGGCTTCCTCGAACTCGGCCTGGACGACCTCCTTGGCGTAGGCATCGGTTTCTTCCGCGGTCAGCCCCATCTTCTGCGCCGCCCATCGCCCGAGCAGGCGGTTGCGCCGGGCGAGGATGCGGAAGGCCATGTCCTCGTCGCGGGCGAACTTGGCTTCCTCGGCACGCTCGCGGTCGGTGAAATCGGTCATCGTCGATCCTTCAAGAGATATCCGCGCCGTTAGCGCCAAGCGCCCTCAGGCGGCAAGTCCGGTTCCGCGGGCAACCCATGGTTGCTCGGCGCGCAAGCGGGCTTCGTAGGCCTCGATCCGCGCCTCGTGGGTCATCGTCAAAGCGACCTCGTCGAGGCCTTCGATCAGGCAGTGCTTGCGGAACGGGTCGATCTCGAACGTGAAGCGGTCCTGGAACGGCGTGGTCACCACCTGGTGCTCGAGGTCGATCGAGATCGGATCGGTCTCGGCGACTTCCATCAGCCGGTCGATCGCTTCCTGCGGCAGCGCCACCGTGAGGATGCCGTTCTTGAACGCGTTGCCGGCGAAGATGTCGGAGAAGCTCGGCGCGATCACGGCCTTCACGCCCATGTCGAGCAGTGCCCAGGCGGCGTGCTCGCGCGAAGAGCCGCAGCCGAAATTGTCGCCAGCTATGATGATCGGGGCGCCGGCGTGGCGCGGGTCGTCGAAAACGTTGCCTTCCTCGCTCCGCACCGCCTCGAACGCGCCCTTGCCGAGGCCCTCCCGGGTGACCGTCTTCAGCCACTTCGCCGGGATGATGAGGTCGGTATCGACGTTCTTGCGGCCGAACGGGTAGGCGCGGCCTTCGACGTGGCGGACGGGCTCCATGGCCTCAATCCGTTTCCGGCTTCTCGCCCGACGGGATGGGGCCGGGCTGCTGCGGTTCGTTCATCTTCTTGCGGCGGTTGGCGTAGAGCAGGGCGGCGGCGACGGCGGCCGAGCCTATCGCGCCGGCGATGACCGCCTTGCCGGTGTTGTTGATGCGCTTGGTCATGCGCGCCTCATTGGGGTGCGCCGCGGCGAGAGGCAAGAGGCTCGCTCAGGAATTCGCCTATCACCCGCCAGAGCCGCAGTTTCTCGGCGTAAGGCACCGAAGCGTTGGCCGGGCTCGACGAGGGCAGGGGCAGGAGCGCGAGGTGGCCGCACGCGAGCGCCGTCATCCCGATCCGTGCCGAGGCCGTCCCGTTGAACGCTACCGCGCGCAGGTTGGGGAGCGACGCGGCGAGCCCGGCAAGCGGGTTGTGTTCCGCCTCCCGGATCGCCGCATCGAGGCTCCCGGTCCGCTTCGCCGATGCGACCGCGTCCCACAGCCCGACGCCCGCCGCCTGCAGCGCCTCGAGCCGCGCCGCGTAGTCCAGCGTTTCCAGGTCCTGGCGCCCGATCGCCGCTCCGGCAAGCCGCCAGAACAGGTTGCGCGGATGCGCGTAGTACCGCCCCTCGGCGAGCGACCGCTCCCCCGGCAGGCTACCGAGGATCAGCACACGCGTATCGCCACGGACGACCGGCGGGAGGGAAGCCTTGCGGATCATCGCTACCTAATGCCCCAATCTGCGTCCGGCCGCGCGGACATCATTCTCGTTCCGCTCCCGTCCTCGTCTCGGGCCGGCAGGTAACCGGGCGGCGCTCGGTCGAACCTGGGAATATTCCCGATAACACCGCAGCGCCAATGCCTTAACCCCGCTCGAACCAGTCGACTTGCAGCCCCAAGGATCGTGCCAGGGAGTGCGCATCGTGAAGACCCGTGGAGAAGAAATGCTCGCCCTGCGCAAGGCGCGCATGGCGGCCGCGCCGCCGTTCCTGCGTGGAGGATTCCGGCCGTTCTTCCTCCTGGCCGCGGCGTGGGCCGCATTCGCGATCCTCACCTGGCTGTGCGCCTTCCTCTACGGTGTGCCGTTGGAGAGCGCCTTCACCTCGCTGGCCTGGCACCGCCACGAGATGCTGTTCGGCTTTGTCGGCGCGGCGATCGTCGGGTTCCTGCTGACCGCGATTCCCAACTGGACGGGCCGATTGCCGATTGCCGGCTGGCCCCTCGCCGGCCTTGCGGCGCTATGGATCGCGGCGCGGGGTGCGGTGTGGTTTTCGTCGGCCCTTGGCCTTGCCCCGGCGGCTTTCCTCGACGTCGGCTTCTACCTCGTCTTCGCCTTCGTCGCCGGACGCGAGGTTCTGCTGGCGAAGAACCGCAACGTGCCGGTGGTCGGTATCGTCGCGCTGTTCGCGCTGGTCGATGCATGTGACTATGCCGCGGCCGCCGGGCTCATCGGCGACGAGGGGCGGCCCAGCCGGGCCGCGATTGGTCTCATCGTGGTGCTTATTTCGGTGATCGGGGGTCGCATCATTCCCTCGTTCACCCGCAACTGGATGGCCAAGCGCGGTGTCGCCGGGGGCCTCCCCGGCCAGCCACGCCGGTTCGATCTCGCGGTCATCGCCATAACCGCGCTGGCGATGGCCGGCTGGACCGTCTCGCCGAACGGGCGGCTGCCCGGCGCAGTGCTTCTCCTCGCCGGCTTGCTTCAGCTCGTGCGCCTCGCCAACTGGCGCGGGTGGCGGACGTGGAGCGATCCGCTGGTGCTCATCCTGCACCTCGGATACGCGTGGATTCCGCTCGGCCTGGTCCTGCTCGGGGCAAGCCTCGCCGGGGCCGCGGTGCCGGCAACAGCCGCGATCCACGCCCTCACCGCCGGGGCGATCGCGACGATGATCCTGGCGGTGATGACGCGGGCCTCGCTCGGCCATACCGGACGCGAGCTGAAGGCGAACGCGGCCACTTCAGGCTTGTACCTTCTGGTCGTGCTCGCAGCCGCGCTGCGGGTGCTGACCGGGCTCGGCGTCGTCGATTATCGCCGCGGCATCGAGACATCCGGCGGGCTATGGGCCCTGGCCTTCGCTGTCTTCGTGTTCGCCTATGCACCCATCTTCTTTCGCGGCCGCAAGGAACGCTCGTCGTGAAACACGGGGCAAGGGTTGACTTAGGACACGGCCGGCGGCGAAACCGGGGTCGAATGGATTTCTTTGTGAGGTGTATTAACAATCCAGGGAGACGCAATTGGTTCAAGGTCAGGCACAGGGGCAGCCGGATAGCCCCGTCGGCGAAGATCGCGTCAGCAACATCCTTAAATGGGTCCTGCTAGCAACCGCGATAGTCTGCTTCGGCCTGCTCGGCTGGGCCACCGTCCTGACCTACGAGAAGGCGCCTCCCTTTCCGGACAGCTTCGTCGACAGCTCCGGCGCCGTGGTGATGACCGCAGACGACATTGTCGCCGGCAAGGGCGGCTTCCAGAAAGCCGACCTGATGGACTACGGCAGCATCTACGGCATGGGGTCGTATTTCGGCGAGGATTACACCGCCTCGACGCTCGCCCGGCTGGGCGTGCTGACCAAGCAGAACCTCGGCAATTCCGCGGCCCTGCCGCCCGGCACCAGGGCTCCCGCGAACCAGTCGCTGGCCGTGACCGGACCGGCCACGCCCGCGCTGCCGACCACCCCGCCTCCCGCTTCGCTGACCCAGGCGCTCGCCGACACGGCGATCACGGCCGAGATGCAGAAAGAGCTCCAGGGCATCGATCTGACGCAATCGCGCGTGGTCCTGCCCGCCGCGGTCGCCGACGCCGTTCGCGCGCTTGAGGCGGAGCTCACCACCAAGCTTGCCACCCAGAACCTTTCCGCGGGCTGGGTTCCGGCCAAGAGCCTCGATGCCGCGTTGCGCAAGCAGACGGCCGACTTCATCATCTATTCGGCGATCACGACCGTCGCCCGGCGACCCGACAAGGTGAACACCTCGTGGACCGAGAACTGGCCGTTCGAGCCGAGCGTCGGCAACACGCCGACCACCAATACCTTCCAGTGGACGTGGATCAGCTTCTGCTTCACGTTCTTCGCGATGGGCTTCGTGCTGTGGCTCTATCGGGCCTATCTCGATCATCCCGACGACGCACCGATGGAGCGCGGCCTCGCGCACTACCGGACGCTGACACCCAGCCAGGTGAAGACCGGCAAGTACTTCATCGTGGTCGCGCTGGTGTTCCTCGCCTCGCAGGGCGCCGGCGCGATCATGGCCCACTCCTATTACGAGCGGGAGAACTTCTACGGTATCCAGCTCAACTACATCCTGCCGTTCAATTTCCTGCGCAGCTTCCACCTTCAGGCGCCGATCATCTGGATCGGCCTCGGGTGGATCGCCAGCGGCCTGTTCATCGCCCCGGCGATCGCCGGCGGGCGCGAAGCGAAAGGGCAGGGGTTCCTCGTTGATCTGTTGTTCTGGGTCTCGCTGTTCGTGGTCGCGGCCGCTCTCGTCGGCAACTACCTCGGCATCCAGGGAGTGATCGACAAGGGCTGGTTCTGGTTCGGCAACCAGGGCCTGTCGTATATCCAGCTCGGCCGCTTCTGGCAGATCCTGTTCTTCGTCGCGCTGCTGAGCTGGAGCGTGCTCATGTTCCGCGCCTTGTGGCCGAGCCGCGACACCCTGGTCGAGGCGACCAAGCAGTTCTGGAGCGGGCGCATCCGGCTGGAGCACCTGATCTGGGCGGCGACGATCAACGTCGCGGTGCTCTATGTCTTCGGGATGATCCCGCTGACGGGGATCGAGAAGAGCTTCACCATCACCGACTTCTGGCGCTGGTGGGTGGTGCACCTGTGGGTCGAGCAGTCGTTCGAGTTCTTCGCCGTATCGATGAGCGCGTACCTTCTCATGTCGCTCGGCCTCGTCTCGCGCAAGCTCGCCGAGCGCTCGGTCTACCTCGAGCTGATCCTCATCTTCATGGGCGGCGTGCTCGGCACGGGGCACCATCTTTACTGGGGCGGCGGGCCGAGCATGTGGGTGCCGCTCGGGACGATGTTCTCGTTCATCGAGGTCCTGCCGCTGGTGCTGCTGATCCTCGAGGCGATCTCGCAGCACCGGCTGATCAAGGGCGCGGGCGCGGCGTTCGATTACGGCCTTGCCTACCTCTACATCCTCGGCTCGGCCTTCTGGAACTTCGTCGGCGCGGGCGTGTTCGGTGGCGGCACGCTCAACGCGCCGCTGGTCAACTACTATGAGCACGGCACCTTCCTGACGCTCAACCACGCGCACACCTCGCTGTTCGGGGCATTCGGGCTGCTGGCGCTGGGGCTGATCTATTTCTGCCTGCGCTATCGCGCGGGGCCCGGCGCCGCTTTCGACGAGCGGTGGGGGCGGATCGCCTTCTGGTGCTACAACGTGGGCCTCGTGATGTGGATCTTCCTCCACTTTTTCCCGATCGGCTGGCCGCAGCTCAACGCTGTCTACGAGCACGGCCTCGCCTGGGCGCGCAGCCAGGCGTTTTACGACCAAACCCTGTTCTGGCAATGGATGCGCCTGCCGGGCGACGTGGTATTCTCCGTCGGGACACTGATCATGGCCTGGGACTTTCTGGCCAAGCTGCTCCGCAAGCCTGGAGCCGCGCCCGAGGCGACCGCCGCCGCATGACGAAAAAGGCCGTGAGGAATAGCTCCTCACGGCCTTCATCTTTCAGCGGTTGAGCTAAACCTCAATCGTCCTTGAGAAACGCCGGCATGTGGTCGGGATCCCGTCCGCCTTCGTCGCGGCCGCCGCCACGCTCGCCCCTGGGCCGATCGTCGCGATCGCGGCGCGGGCCCCGATCACGATCACCGCCGCGGTCCCGTCCGTCCCGGTCGCCTCGGCCGCCGCGGTCGCCGTCGCGCCTCGGGCGGCGATCGCCGTCGCCGCGGGGGCCGCGGTCGCCACGCGGCTCGCGCGGCGGGCGGGTGTCGGGCAGCTCTTCGCCGGTTTCCTGGTCGACCAGCCGCATCGACAGGCGGACCTTGCCGCGCGGGTCGATCTCGAGGACCTTGACCTTCACTTCCTGGCCTTCCTGGACGACGTCGGTCGGCTTCTCGACCCGCTCGTTCTTCATCTCGGAGACGTGGACGAGGCCGTCCTTGCCGCCCATGAAGTTCACGAACGCGCCGAAATCGACGATGTTGACGACCTTGCCGGCGTAGATCTTGCCGACCTCGGGCTCTTCGACGATGCCCAGGATCCACTTCTTCGCCGCCTCGATCTGCGTGAGGTCGCTCGAGCTGATCTTGATCACGCCCTCGTCGTCGATGTCGACCTTGGCGCCGGTCTCGGCGACGATCTCGCGGATCACCTTGCCGCCGGTGCCGATGACGTCGCGGATCTTCGACTTGTCGATCTGGATCGTCTCGATGCGCGGGGCGTGGGCCGAAAGCTCGGTGCGGGCGGAGCCCAGCGCCTTGCTCATCTCAGCGAGGATGTGCGCGCGGCCTTCCTTCGCCTGGGCGAGGGCCTGGGCCATGATCTCCTTGGTGATGCCGGCGACCTTGATGTCCATCTGCAGGGACGTGATGCCGGCTTCGGTGCCGGCGACCTTGAAGTCCATGTCGCCGAGGTGATCCTCGTCGCCGAGGATGTCGCTGAGCACCGTGAAATCCTTGCCTTCGAGGATCAGGCCCATGGCGATGCCGCTGACGGGGCGCGCGATCGGCACGCCGGCGTCCATCATGCTGAGGCACCCGCCGCAGACCGTCGCCATCGAGCTCGAGCCGTTGGACTCGGTGATGTCGGAAAGGATGCGGATGGTGTACGGGAAGTCGTCATGGCTCGGCAGCACCGGGTGCAGCGCGCGCCAGGCGAGCTTGCCATGGCCGATCTCGCGCCGGCCCGGAGCGCCGAAGCGGCCCACTTCGCCGACCGAGTAGGGCGGGAAGTTGTAGTGCAGCATGAAGCGCGAGTAGGAGAGGCCTTCCAGCCCGTCGATCATCTGCTCGCTGTCCTTGGTTCCGAGCGTGGTGGTGCAGATCGCCTGCGTCTCGCCGCGGGTGAACAGCGCGCTGCCGTGCGTGCGCGGGAGGAAGCCGACCATTGCCTCGATCGGGCGGACCTGGGTGGTCGTGCGGCCGTCGATGCGCTTGCCTTCCTTGAGGATCGCGGTGCGCACGACGTCGGCCTCGACCTTCTTGGTCAGCTTGATCGCGGTCATGACGGTCTGTCCGTCTGCCTCGGCGTAGTGGTCCTTGACCTTCTGCCGGGCGACTTCGAGCGCCTCGCGGCGGGCGGTCTTGTCGACCGTGCCGTAAGCCTTGGCGACGTCGTCGCCGATCAGCTTCTTGATCTCGGCCTTCATCGCCGTGTTATCGGCGACCTCGAGCTCCCACGGTTCCTTGGCGGCCTTCTCGGCGAGCTGGATGATCGCCTTGATGACCTTCTTGCACTCGTCGTGCGCGAACATCACCGCTGCGAGCATCTCGTCCTCGGTCAGCTCCTTGGCTTCGGATTCGACCATCATCACCGCGTCGTGCGTGGCGGCGACGACGAGGTCGAGGCGGCCCTCCTCCAGCGCGGTGTCCTGCTTCGGATTGAGCACGTACTCGCCGTCGATGAGGCCGACGCGGCAGCCGCCGATCGGGCCCATGAAGGGAACGCCCGAGAGGGTGAGAGCGGCCGAGGCGGCGATCATCGCGACGATGTCGGCCTCGGTCTCGCCGTCATAGCTCATCACCTGGGCGATGACGTTGATCTCGTTGTAGAACCCTTCGGGGAACAGCGGCCGCACCGGCCTGTCGATCAGCCGGCTCGTGAGCGTTTCCTTCTCGGTCGCCCCGCGCTCGCGCTTGAAGAAGCCGCCCGGGATACGCCCGGCGGCAGAGAACTTTTCCTGGTAGTGGACGGTCAGCGGGAAGAAGTCCTGCCCTTCCTTGACCGACTTGGCGGCAGTGACGGCGCACAGCACCACGGTTTCGCCGTAGGTCGCCAGCACGGCGCCATCGGCCTGACGGGCAATGCGCCCGGTTTCCAGAGTGAGGGTCTTTCCGCCCCACTCCAGCGATACGGTTTTCGTGTCGAACATTAGTTTTCCTTACGAGTTCCCGCGGCGCCCTATTGCGCGGCGGGGCCTACATGCCGGGTATGCCGTCCCGGTCCGGTGCGGGGCCCTTGTCAGCCCCATGGCCCCTTCACCGGATTGTGAAGGTTGACCGAATGCGAGAAGCGGCCCGCGTGGGGCCGCTTCTTGCATCAACTTATTTCCGCAGACCCAGTTTCTGGATCAGGGCATTGTAGCGCTCGACGTCCTTGTTCTTGAGATACGCGAGCAGGCTGCGGCGCTTGTTGACCATCATCAGCAGGCCGCGGCGCGAATGGTTGTCCTTGTTGTGGCTCTTGAAGTGCTCGGTCAGGTTGCGGATGCGCTCGGTGAGGATCGCGACCTGCACTTCGGGACTGCCCGTGTCGTTCTTGTCGCGGGCGTTGTCCTTGATGATCTTCTGTTTCTGTTCGGCGGTGACCGACATCATTCTTGCTCCGCGGTATCGGTTAAGTTGAAACCCCTGACGACCTTCGCCGTCCCCCCGGTCACTTCCATCAGCGCCACCGGGATGTTTCCGGCCCTGGCAAGAATGAGCCCGTCGGGTTGGGGCAGTCCGGAGATGACCCGGCCCTGGCGGACCGCCTGCGCGCTTTCCGGATCGAGGGAGAGGGCCGGGATACCGTCCAGCCCCGCCTCCAGCGGCAGGAGTATGTCTTCAAGCGGCGCGCCCTTACCGATATCGTTCAGCTTGTCCAGCGAAATCGCCTGACGTTCGGTGAACGGACCGGCCTTGGTGCGGCGCAGGAACGTGACATGGCCGACCGTTCCCAGCGCATGCGCGATGTCGCGCGCCAGGCTGCGGATATAGGTGCCCTTGCCGACGTTTGCCACCAGCGTGACGCTGTCGGCGAGCTCGAGCGGCGCGCGCGGATCGAAGCCGTCGGGCCGGCCGGAGGTGGTGGCGAACGTCGAGCGCAGCCATTGTGGATCAACCGGGTGAGCCATGCTGAGCGCGTGCACCGTCACCGTGCGCGGCTGCGGCTCGATGGCCTCGCCGGCCCGCGCCCGGTCGTAGGCGCGGCGGCCGTCGACCTTTACCGCGGAATAAGCCGGCGGAGCCTGCTCGATCTCACCGGTAAAGTGCTCCAGCACCGCGGCGATGGCGGCCAGCGGAGGGCGCCGGTGGCTCGTTTGCACCACGTTTCCTTCGAGATCGAGCGTGTCGGTCTCGCTGCCGAACTCGATGGTGAACTCGTAAGTCTTGTCGCTCTCGAGCAGGCGCCCGGTGAGCTTGGTTGCTTCGCCGAGCGCGATCGGCAGCACGCCTTCCGCCAGCGGATCGAGCGTCCCGCCGTGTCCGACCTTGACCTTGCCGTATCCCGCCTGCCGCAAGTTGCGCTTGACGGCGGCAACGGCCTGCGTCGAGCCCAGGCGAGGAGGCTTGTCGAGGATGATCCAACCGTCGGGCATCAGGCGCCTGGCCAGGCCAGGGCGCGGCCGTGGTCGCGCACCGCGGGCGGCCAATCGCGCGCCAAATGATTGTAGCCGTCCTCGTTGCCCTTGTAGAGCTCGCGCACGGCGTCCTCGAAATGTGGCAGGTCGCCGGCCATCACGCTGAGGAAGCGATAGGCGGCGTCCCGGCATTCGCGCTGGCTCCGGCCCTTGCGCATCTGTTCATCGACCAGTTTGCGCAATGTGGCCGAGGCACCGCCGCGCTGCGTGGCGAGCCAGTCCCAGTGGCGCGGCAGAAGCGTCACCTCCCTCGCTCGCACACCGAGCGAAGGCCGCCCCCGCGTACGAGAGGCCGCGGGAGCGCCTTCGCGCAAATCGAGGTCGATTTGGCGCCCGCTTTCATCATCGAAGACGAGCAGGTCGTCGCTCCGCGCCAGGGGCGCGAGGGCGCGCATGGCAGGCACGACTTCATCCGGCTGGCCGCGGGCCAGGATCTCGCTCTTCAGGAACACGGTTACGGTCATGGATGCCTCCGGCGGAGGCGCAATATATTTACCCGGATAAATATAGTCAATACTGCGGGATAGAATGGCCTCCGGAAACCCAGGCCACGATGGCATCGACACGCTCGAGCATCCAGTTCACAGGCGGGCCGACGAGATGACCGAGAATTCCGCTGGTCGGCCCGTACCAGGTCAGGGCGACGAGCCCCAGGAACAGTACCATGCCGAGCGGGCGCAGGCGCCGGTACACATTCGCCCAGCTCCGCGGCAGCACGCCTTCGACGATGTGCGAGCCGTCGAACGGCGGGATCGGCAGAAGGTTGAAGAAGGCGAGGAACACGTTGATCAGCACGAAATAGGTAAAGGCGAGCAGGAGATAGGCCGCGAGGCCGCCGGCGGGCGGATTGCCGCCCCGCACCAGCAGGCCGATGGCCAGCGCGCCCAGCGTCGCCAGGACGAGATTGGTCAGCGGGCCCGCCGCCGCCACGGCCATCATTCCAAAGCGCGGGTTTCTCAACCGCTGCTGGATGACCGGGACCGGTTTCGCCCAGCCGAACGCCGGCGCCCCGGCGAGCAGCAATACGCCCGGAAGCACCAGCGTGCCGATCGGATCGACATGGCGAATGGGGTTGAGGCTGAGGCGCCGCCGCTCCTTGGCCGTGGGATCGCCCAGGGCAAGCGCGGTATAGCCGTGGGCGACCTCGTGGAACACGATGGCGAAGATCAGCGCCGGCGCGAGCGCCAGGATGTTGAGAACGGTTCCGGTCATGGCGCCCTAGATGGGATGATTGCGCGCCGAGGGAAAGGCTCGGCCCGCCCGGCGCTCAGTCGAGCGTCACAATGCTGTGGGAATCCACCTGCGGCGGCGGAGCCGAAGCACGGATCGACTGGATCGAGCACGAGCGCAGCTCGCGCGGCAGCCTGACGATCGTGAAGCGGTCGATGCCGGAGGTGGACTTGTGATCGAACACCACGTTGTCGATTGGGACGGTGGTTCCGCGCAGGCAACCCCGGTTGAGGCCGAGGCGATACCACTGGTTGGTCCGGTCGCGCACGAAAATGACGTCGCCATGCCCGCGCTCGACCTGCTGGACGGCGCCGTAAGGGATGATGGTTTCCCGGTCCGAAACGCCGCGCAGGTGCGCAACGGGGGGATTTGCGGCCAGCGGCGCGGCCATCAGGGCGGCTCCGAGAGCGACCAGGGCCTTCATGTCGGAATTCCTCGATTGCACGGATATCAGTACCACAGGTGCCGTGAACCGGTTCTGAATCGTCTCAATCGGCGTCGAGATCGCGGGCCACGCGCGGGTCGGAGAGGAGCCTTTCGATGCGGTCGGCTTCCTCGAAGCTGTCGTCGGCCCGGAACTGCAGCCTGGGGGCGAACTTGAGGCCGAGGCGCTTCGCGACCTCGCGCTGGAAGAACGCGGTGTTGCTGCGCAGGGCCTTGAGCACCGCCGCCTCGTCCTCGCCGAGCAGCGGCTTGACGTAGGCGGCCGCGTTCCTGAGGTCGGGGGTCATTCGCACTTCCGTGACGCTGACGGCGTGGGCCGTGAGCGTCTCATCGTGCGCCTCGCCGCGAGCGAGCAGCTCGGACAGGATGTGCCGCACGCGCTCGCCGACCTTGAGCACGCGGACCGATTGCTGCTGGGGGGTTGTCGAGTGGCGCGCCATCCTAGCTGTCCATCTTGTCGAGCATCCGCCGCAGCGAGCGCACGTTGCGCGCGGTGCTGCGGATCTTCAGCTTCTTTAGAGCCTGGCCGAGCTTCGAGTCCGCCACGCCGGCGCGGAAGTCGACGAAGATCTCGCGCTTGCCCGGCGCGAGGCGTTCGGGACCGGCATAGTCCTTCATGAAAGCCCTGAACGCCTCGCCATCAAGAGCTTCCTGGAGGAACATCGTGTGCACGGCATTGGGCTCGCCGTCGTTCGCGAACGGGTTGTCGTCGATGGCGGCGGCGAGCTCGTCGCGGCTGCGCACGGCTGCGAAGGTGTCGATGCCGAAGCGCTCGTTCACGATGCCGCCGATCTGGTCCTCAAGCCGGGCGTCGGCAGCTTTCGCGTGATCGAACAGCACGTTGCCGCTGGCGACCACCGTGGCCACGTTCTCGAATCCCTCTTCCTCAAGCGCGGCCTTCAGCGCGTCCATCTTCAGCCGGTTTCCGCCGACGTTGATCGAGCCGAGCAAGGCGACGTAGCGGGTCATTGCCAGCCCTCGATCCAGGAATCGAGAACCGCGATGGAGCGTGCGTGCAGCTCGGGCCCGAAACGCTCGGCGTCGGCACGGATCGCGCGGGGATCGCGGCCGCTGGCGATGAGCTCGGCTGAATGGCCGACGAGCCAGGCCTCGATCTCGGCGGCGTCGGTCTCGAGGTGGCATTGCAGGCCGAGGACGTTGCGGCCGAGCGAATAGGCCTGGTGCGGGCAGTGCGGCGTGGCGGCGAGGAGGACGGCGCTTTCGGGCATGGCGAACTCGTCGCCGTGCCAGTGAAGCACCGGCCAATCGCCGAGCGCCTCCAGCGGCGACTGCTCGCCAGCTTCGGTGAGGTTGAGTGGCGTATAGCCGATCTCCTTGTCCGCCATCGGCGCGACATCGGCGCCTAGCGCCCGCGCCATCAGCTGCGCGCCAAGGCAGATGCCGAGCAGCGGGCGGCCGGTCGCGAGCCGCCGCTCGATGAGGCGCACTTCGCTCGTCAGGAACGGATAGAGCTCGTCGTCGAACGCCCCGATCGGCGCGCCGAGCACGACCAGCAGGTCCGGCTCGGCCGCGTCGATCGCGTCGAGGTCCTCGCGCGCCGGATCGAGATAGCGGACCGCGAACCCGCGGCGTTCGAGCGCGGCCTGCCACACGCCGAGGTTCTCGAAACCGAGATGGCGGATCGCGAGGACGCTGCCCATCGAGCCTTCCTCAATGCCGTGGCATCGCCACGGGAATTGCGACGATCACCCTCGACGGCATGATCCACGCGCACCCGGGCGCTTCAGCTAGGCAGCCCACGGCTGTCTCGGCGTTGTCCGCACGTCGCTTCATGGTAGCTTCGTCCGGATCGTGGTCGCTCACAGCGTCCGCTCGCGCTCCTCGACCTCGAACACCTCGAGCATGTCGCCCGGCTTGATGTCGTTGGTGTCGGCCAGCACCACGCCGCATTCGAGGCCGGCGCGGACTTCCTCGACGTCGTCCTTGAAGCGCCGCAGCGAGGCGATCGTGGTCGCACTGACGATGACGTCCGCCCGCGTGAGCCGCGCATGCAGCCCCTTGCGGATGACGCCCTCGGTGACGAGCAAGCCCGCCGCCTTGTCGCGCTTTCCGGCGGGGAACACCTGCTTGACCTCGGCGCGGCCCATCACGTTCTCGATCTTGAGCGGTCCGAGCTCGCCGGCCATCTCCTTCGCGATCTCCTCGGTCAGGTGATAGATGACGTCGTAGTACATCATCCGCACCTTGTTGCGCTCGACCAGTTCGCGCGCCTTCGGGTTCGGGCGCACGTTGAAGCCGATGATCGGCGCGCCCGAAGCGGCCGCCAGCGTCACGTCGCTCTCGGTGATCGCGCCGACGCCGGCATGCAGCACGCGCACCTTGATCTCGTCGTTCGAAAGGTTGTGCAGCGCGGTGACTATCGCCTCCGCGCTGCCCTGGACGTCGGCCTTCACCACCACCGGGTACTCGATCACGTCGCTCTGCAGGTTGGTGAACATCGTGTCGAAGCTCGTCGGGGCGAGGGCGGTGCGCTTTTCGGTCGCCCTCTCGTGGCGATAGGCGGCGACCTCGCGGGCACGGGCCTCGTTCTCGACCACCGTCAGCGCGTCGCCGGCCATCGGCACGCCGCCGAGGCCGAGCACTTCGACCGGCGTCGCCGGCCCGGCTTCCTTGACCTGCTTGCCCTTGTCGTCGACCAGCGCGCGGACGCGGCCGCTTTCCGTGCCGACGACGAACACGTCGCCACGCTTGAGCGTGCCGCGGTTGACCAGCACCGTCGCGACCGGGCCGCGGCCCTTGTCGAGCTGGGCTTCGATCACCGTCGCCTCGGCATCGCGGTCGGGGCGGGCTCTCAGCTCGAGCAGCTCGGCCTGGAGCAGGATCTTCTCGATCAGCTCGTCGAGGCCCTGCTTGTTGGGCGCGGAGACCTCGACGTCCTGCACCTCGCCGCTCATCTCCTCGACGATGACCTCGTGCTCGAGCAGGCGCTCGCGGATGCGCTGCGGGTTGGCCTCCGGCCGATCGACCTTGGTGATGGCGACGATCATCGGCACGCCGGCGGCCTTGGTGTGATTGATGGCCTCGACCGTCTGCGGCATGATCCCGTCGTCGGCGGCGACCACCAGAACGACGATGTCGGTCACGTTGGCCCCGCGGGCGCGCATCTGCGTGAACGCCTCGTGGCCAGGGGTGTCGAGGAAGGTGATCTTCTCGCCGCCCTTGGTCGTGATCTGGTACGCGCCGATGTGCTGG
>Ga0207667_10005016_pt1 | contig 16181 bp, 16 predicted proteins | sample KBSCornC52_FD_184301 | JGI IMG/M metagenome (GOLD analysis project Ga0207667, IMG submission 184301) | Corn rhizosphere microbial communities from Kellogg Biological Station, Michigan, USA - KBS Corn C5-2 (SPAdes) (version 2) | ecosystem: Host-associated > Plants > Roots > Rhizosphere > Soil ... | reverse complement strand
TCGGCTGGCGATCGTCCTCGCCGCGCGCGACGGCACCGGTCACCCGCTCCCCGTGGCGGGGCTGGCCGAGCTGCGGATCACCGCGCTACCCGACGAGGACGCGCAGCTGCTCGCCACCAGCCGGCTCGGCGCCGACGCCGCGCCCGAGGCCCTCGACTGGGTCCTCTCGAACGCGAACGGCAACCCGCTCGCCTTGCTGGAGCTACCCCAGGCGCTGACCCCCGGGCAGCGCAGCGGACACGAGCCGCTGGCCGGCGTCCTGCCCCCGACGACCACGGTCGAGCGGGAGTACCTGCAGCGGGTCGGCCGGCTCGAGCACGCGGTGCAGCAGGCCCTGCTGATCGCGGCGGCCGAGGAGACGCAGGACCGCGCGACGATCGTCGCCGCCGGCACCGCCCTTGGGATCGACGCGGCCGCGCTCTCGGTCGCCGAGAAGGAGGGGCTGGTCGACGTCACGCTCGAGAAGGTGACGTTCCGGCACCCGCTGGTGCGCTCGGCGGTCTATCGGGGCGCCGCCTTCGCCGACCGCGAGCGGGCGCACCGCGCACTGGCCGATGCGCTCACCGAGCCGGCCGACGCCGACCGGCGCGCGTGGCACCTTGCGCTGGCCACGGCCGGTCCGGACGACGGGGTGGCCCGAGCGCTCGAGGAGACGGCGGCCCGGGCCTCCCGCCGGGCCGGCTACGCGGGCGCGGCCGCCGCCCTGACGCGCGCCGCCGAGCTGAGCAGCGCCCCCGCCGATCGCGCTCGACGGCTCGTGCGGGCCGCCCGCGCGGCCTGGCAGGCCGGTCAGCGGACCCGCGCGCCGGCGCTGCTCGATGCGGCCGACGTCCCTCTGACCGAGCCGCTACTGAGGGCCGAACGCGACCACGCACGCGGCCTCATCGAGATCGGCAGCGGGTCTCTGCTGACCGCCGGGACGGTGTTGCTCGCCGGAGCCGACGCCGTGGCCGGTCACTCGCCGCCCCTTGCGCTCGAGCTGCTACTGGACGCCGGGCTCGCCGCCGGCCGCTCGGGCAACTTCGCCTTGATGGACGACGCCTGCCGTCGGGCGCTGCTGCTGCCACCCGCCTCCGAGGTGGACGAACTGCTGCGTGACCTGCTGGTCGGCGTCGCCAGCTTCACCTCCGGCGAGAGCGCCGCCGAGCTGCCCCGGCTGCGGACGGCCGTTGCCCGGGCGCAGGACACGACCGACTACCGGGTGCTCGGCTGGGCGGCGTTCGCGGCCGGCGCGATCGGCGTCGAAGGGTTGGACGAAGCGCTGCTGCGGGCCCGTACGGCGGTGCGCGCCTTCGGCGCCGTCCCGGCCGTCGTCATCCTGCTCGAGACGGAGGTGGTGGCCTCGCTGCTCGCGGGCCGCTACTCCTTCGCCGCCGAGGCCGAGGAGGGCTTGCGGCTGGCCCGGGAGGTCGGTCTCGACAACGCCGCGCTGGCCTTCCTCGCCGGCCTGGCCTGGCTGGCCGGGCTGCGCGGCGACGACGAGACGTGCCGCCGGCATGCCGACGAGGTCGCCGCGGCGAGCGACCACCACATGGCAATGGCGCACAGCGTGGCGCAGTGGGCCGTCGCGCTGCTCGACCTGGCCCACGGAGCGCCCGAGCGGGCCGCGGCGCGGCTCACCGCGTTGCTCGCCGCGCCAGTGGGCCAGCGGCACCCGTTCTTCGCCTTGATGGCGACCCCGGCCTTCGTTGAGTCGCTCGTGCTGCTGGGGCGCCGGGCCGACGCGAAGCGCGCCGCGGCGCCGCTGCGGGCGTTGGCCGGCTCCGACGCGCCGCCGTGGCTGCGCGGCCTGGCCGCGCGGTGCGCTGCGCTGCTCGCCGAAGAGGACGAAGCGGAGGCGGCGTTCGCCGAGTCGGTGCGGCTGCTCGTGGAGGCGCGCCGACCCTTCGACGTCGCCCGGTCACAGCTGGCGTACGGGCAGTTCCTGCGGCGGCAGCGGCGCCGGGTCGACGCCCGGGAGCTACTGCGCGTGGCCGCGGACGGCTTCGACCGCCTCGGCGCCGAGCCCTGGGCCGAACGGGCCCGCGTCGAGCTGCGGGCTACCGGCGAGACCGCCCGCCGCCGCGACCCGAGCACGGTCACCCAGCTCACCCCGCAGGAGCTGCAGATCGCCCGGTTGGTCGGCGCCGGCAACTCCAACAAGGACGTCGCCACGCAGCTGTTCCTGAGCCCGCGGACCGTCGAGTACCACCTCGCCAAGGTCTTCACCAAGCTCGGGATCAGCTCGCGGGCCGAGCTCATCCGGCAGGGCGAGGCGCTGCTCGTCCCGGCCTGACCGGGCACTCCACTGGTGATTCCACGGATTCGTCCACCCCCTCGCCCGGCGTCTCCTGTTGGCCGCGGAACTCCCGCGACCAACGAGAGGAAAGACGTCATGAAGGGATCCACCGGGACGCCACCGGCGATCGAAGTCGCCGACCTGGTCGTCCACCGGGGCCACAAGCAGGTGTTGGGCGGCATCAGCTGCTCGGTACCGGCCGGCTCACTCACCGCGCTGCTCGGCCCGAGCGGCAGCGGCAAGACCACGTTCCTGCGCGCCATCGTCGGCGTGCAGCGCGTGAGTTCCGGGACCGTCACCGTGCTCGGCGCGTCGGCCGGCGCGCCGGCGCTGCGCAAGCGGGTCGGGTACGTCACGCAGGCACCGAGCGTCTACCTGGACCTCACGGTGCGGGAGAACGCGCGCTACTTCGCCGCCCTCCACGGGGTGGGCGCCGCCGCCGCCGATCAGGCGATCGTCGACGTCGGGCTGACCCCGGCCGCGGACCAGCTGACCGGGAACCTGTCCGGTGGCCAGCGCAGCCGCGTCTCACTGGCCTGCGCCCTGCTGGGCCGCCCTGACGTGCTCGTCCTCGACGAGCCGACGGTCGGGCTCGACCCGGTCGTGCGCCAGGAGCTCTGGGGACGGTTCGCCGAGCTCGCGAAGTCGGGCACGACGATCGTCGTCTCCAGCCACGTGATGGACGAAGCGGCCCGCTGCGAGCGGTTGCTGTTCATTCGCGATGGACGGCTGCTCGCCGACGACACCCCGGCCGCGATCCGGTCGGCCGCCGGGACCTGGGACCTCGAGGAGGCGTTCCTGCGGCTGATCATGTCCGACGGCACGACGACGACGGCGGTGGCGTGATGTCCGCCGCGATCACCGCCAGCACCGCCGCCCGCGTCCTGCGCCAGCTGCGACACGATCGCCGCACCGTCGCGATGCTGATCGTCCTGCCGGCCCTGCTGATCACGAACGTGTGGGCGATGTACGACGGGCGGTCCGCGTCGTTCGACCGGATCGGGCTCGACCTGCTCGGCCTGTTCCCGTTCATCACGATGTTCCTGGTCACGAGCGTGTCAATGCTGCGCGAACGCACGACCGGCACCCTCGAGCGGTTCCTCACCCTGCCGCCCCGCAAGACCGATCTGCTGTTCGGTTACGGCATCGCGTTCAGCGCCGTCGCGCTCGTGCAGGCCGCGGTCGCCACGACGTTGGCGTGCGGCCCGCTCGGCCTGGACGCCGGCCAGCCGGTCCTCGCGGCCACCGTGTCGGTGACCAGCGCCGTCCTCGGCGTGGCCCTCGGCCTGCTGTGCAGCGCGTTCGCCCGCACCGAGTTCCAGGCGGTGCAATTCATGCCGGCGATCGTGCTGCCGCAGATGCTGCTGTGCGGGCTGTTCGTCCCCCGCGCCGACATGGCCTCGTGGCTGCACGGGATCAGCGACGTCCTGCCGCTGACCTACGCCGTCGACGCCCTCACCCAGCTCGGACAGCACGGGCACGCGACCGGCGTCATGTGGCGCGACGTCGCGATCGTCCTCGGAGTGGCCGCAGCTGCCCTCGTCGCCGCGTCCACCACGCTGCGCCGTCGCTCGGCCTGACCCCCTTCCCTCCCACCCGAAAGCGAGACCTGTCATGCCTTCGTCCACCCGTGCCCCGGCCGCCCGGCCCGGCACCCTCACCCGTCTGGTGCGTGCGTGCGCCCACCATCCTCGCCGAACCATCGCCGCCTGGCTGCTGATCGTCGCGGCCGTCATCGGCATCAACGCCGCCTGGGGCGGCGACTTCGTGAACAACACGACCATCCCCGGATCCGAAGCCCAGCAGGCCAGCGACCTGCTCGAGGACCGGTTCCCGCAGGTCGCCGGTGATGCGGCCCGCATCGTGTTCGCGGACGACCAGCCGCTCACCGGCGCGGACGGCCGCGCCGCCATCGCCGCGGCGAGCACCGCGGCGAGCCACGTGCCCGGCGTGATCGATGTCGGTGATCCGTTCGCCAAGCGAAATGGTGCGCTCAGCGTCGACGGCCGGATCGGCTTCGTGAACGTCCAGTTCGACAAGCCGGCTCGTGAACTCGACAACGACCAGATCGTGCAGTTCGAGGACGACGTGCGCGCCGCGACGAAGGGCAGCCCAGTCGAGGTCGAGCTGGGCGGGCCGGTGATGGACGCCAAGCAGATCGAGTCGGGTACCTCCGAACGGCTCGGCTTCGCCGCCGCCGTCGTCGTCCTGCTGCTCGTGCTCGGCACCGTCGTCGCGATGGGCGTGCCGATCGCGGTGGCGCTCGTGTCGATCATCACCGGCATGTCGTTGCTCGGCATCGCCTGCGCGTTCTTCGACTTCCACACGATCACGCCGATCCTGGCCGTGATGATCGGCCTCGGCGTCGCGATCGACTACGCGCTGTTCATCGTCACGCGGTTCCGGCAGGAGCTGGCCGGCGGGCGGGCTCCGGTCGAGGCGGCCGTCACGGCCGGTAGCACCGCGGGCCGGGCGGTGATCTTCGCCGGTACCACGGTGGCGATCTCGATCTCTGGCCTCGCCCTGGTCGGCATCCCGTTCGTGGCCCTGATGGGGTACGGCAGCGCGATCGCCGTCGTGGTCGCGGTCGCCAGCGCGGTGACCCTGCTGCCGGCGGTGCTGGCCATGGTGGGGCACCGTATCGATCGGTGGGCGCTGCCGTGGGTCCGCAAGGCCCGGGCGCCGAAGGCCGGCGTGGTCGCCAAGCTCGCCGGCGTCGTCGAACGGCATCCCCGGCGCGTGCTGGCCGGCGTTCTCGTCGCCCTCCTTGCGATGGCCACGCCGGTCCTCTCGTTGCGGCTGGGGACGGCCGACGCCGGTACGGCGCCGTCGTCCACGACGCAGCGCAAGGCGTACGACCTCGTATCGGACGCGTTCGGCCCCGGGTTGAACGGACCGCTGCTCGTCGTCGTCGACGAGGGTCATGCGCCCGGTACGTCCGATCGTGTCGCGCACTCGCTGGCGACGACGGACGGCGTGGCCAGCGTGCTGCCGCCCATGCACAACACGGCCGGCGACGTTACCGCGATCGCCGTCGTGCCGACGAGCTCGCCGCAGTCCGAGCAGACCTCCGACCTCGTCGGGACGCTGCGCGACGACGTCCTGCCGACCGCTCTCGACGGGACGTCCGCCTCGGCCTACGTGGGCGGTACCACCGCGGCCAACGAGGACATCGCGACCAAGATGGCCGACCGGATGCCGTACTTCCTGCTGTTCGTCGTCGGCATCCTGTTCCTCGTCATCACCATGGCGTTCCGCTCGATCGTCATCGCCGTCAAGGCCGCGTTGACGACGTGCCTGTCGGCGTTGGCCGCGTTCGGTGCGCTGGTGGCCGTGTTCCAGTGGGGGTGGCTACAGGGCGTCGTCGGCCTGGACCAGACAGGCCCGACAGCGTCGTTCCTGCCGATGATCGTGCTGTCGATCCTGTTCGGGCTCTCGATGGACTACGAGGTCTTCCTCGCCAGCCGCATCCGCGAGGAGTACGTGCGTGGCGGCGACGCGAAGAAGGCGGTCACCACCGGGCTCACCAACGTGGGCCGGGTCATCGCCGCGGCGGCCGTGATCATGGGCGTCGTCTTCTGGGCGTTCGTCCTCACCGACGACCGGACGATCAAGTCCTTCGGCGTCGGGCTCGGCGTGGCGATCCTCGTCGACGCGCTGCTCGTGCGGATGCTGCTCGTCCCCGCGCTGCTGCACCTGTTCGGGCGGCGGGCCTGGTACCTGCCGCGCTGGCTGGACCGCGTCCTGCCCCGGCTCACGATCGAGCCGGAGGACGCACCGGAGACCGAACCCGCTCCCGAACCGCGCGCCCTCGCCGGCGTGTGAACCCCTTCCCCGATAGGAGATGCACCATGAACGACCTGGATCCGCCCGTCCTGCACCGGACGGCCCGCAACGGCACCCTCGTGCTGGGCGGCGGGTTCGGTGGCGCGTCCCTCGCCCGGCTGCTCGGCCGGGCGGGGGCCACCATCGTCAACCCCACCGGTTCGATGCTCTACACGCCGCTCCTCCCGGAGGTTGCCGCCGGCGGCATCGAGCCCCGGCACGCGGTCGTCCCGCTGCGGCGGACGTGCCCGCACGCCGAGCTCGTCCGCGGCGAGGTGATCGGCCTGGACCCGTTGGCCCGGAAGGCGACGATCGCCACCGGCGTCGGTCGCGTCGAGATCGCGTACGAACGGCTGGTCGTCGCGCTCGGCGCCACGGCGCGCATGCTGCCCGTGCCCGGCCTGGCCGAGCACGCGCTCACCTTCAAATCGGTGGGCGACGCGATCGGGCTGCGCAACCACGCCCTCACCCAGCTCGAGCACGCCGACCTCGACCCCGCTGACGCCGAACGCCACCTCAGCTTCGTCGTCATCGGCGGCGGCTACGCGGGCGTCGAGGCGCTGGCCGAGGTCCGCCAACTCGTCGATGACACCCTTCGCCATCAACCGCGGCTGCGCGACGTCACGCCTCGCTTCGTCCTCGTCGAGGCCGGGCCACGGATCCTCGGCGAGGTCCCCGGCCGCCTCGGCGAGCACGCCACTGACCGCCTGCGCCGCGAGGGGATCGACGTGCTCACTGGCACGACGCTGGCCGAGGTCGGCGACGGGTGGGTGGCCCTCTCGGACGGTCAGCGGCTCACGGCCGGCACCGTCGTGTGGGCGGCCGGCATCGTGCCGGCGCCGATGGTCGCCCGGCTCGGCTTGCCGCTGGACGAGCGGGGACGAGTGCGAGTGGACGAGCGGATGCAGGTGCTCGGCCGTCCGGACATCTGGGCGCTGGGCGACTGCGCGGCCGTCCCCAACGCGGCGACACCCGGCCGCGTCGACCCGCCGACCTGCCAGCACGCGCTGCGTCAGGCCCGCCGCCTGGCCAAGGTGCTGCGCGGCTCGCCGAAGCCGTACCGCTACCGCAGCATCGGGCAGGGCGCGACGCTGGGCCGATTGAAGGGCGTGGCCCTGCTGGGCCGGTTCACGGTTCGTGGCGTGTTCGGCGCGGTGGTCGTCCGCTGGTACCACGTCGCGCAGGTGCCGCTGGCCTCACGGGCTATCCGGATCGCGGCCGACAGCCTGCTGTCGCTGGTGTTCCGCCGCGACGGCGCCGAGCTGCCGGTCGGGATCACTCCGGTCGGGCCGCCCGCGCGCACGCCGGATCGCACGTCGGCTGCGGCATGACCTCGGCGTTCGGTCGGTGCTGTCGAGCCACCCAGCGTCGGCCCGAGTGGAACGGACGCGAGACGTCAACGCGTCTGACCAATGGTGACCGGTCCTCGCGCCGCGGTGGTTGCCGTAGCCCTCCTGGCGGCCTGCACGTCGGCCGGTCCGCCGGACCCGGCCGCCATCCTGGTCGTGCACGCGATGCTCGCCTCCGGCCCGGGCGGGCCGGGGGTCGAGCCGACACACGGACCGGCCGGCGGGATGACCGTCACGGCGCGGGCGCGGGGTGGCGTCCGGAAAACGGCGATCACCGATCACCACGGCGAGGCGCGGTTCGTCCTCCCGCCGGGCCGGTACCTAGTGCGGCTGGCCGACCGGGACTGCGAGAGCGGGGCGCCTGCGCGGCCGGTCCACCTGCCTCGCGCCGGCACCGCCCGGGTCTCGTTGACGTGTTGGGGTGTTGGTTAGGACGGCCGCGGTCAGCCGACCCGCACGGCGCCGCGACAGTCGACCCACACCACCTCGCGCCATGAATCGCCCTGCGGACCGCTGACCGTGATCTCGCCGAACCGGATGCGCACGGTGGAGCCGGCAGGGCCGAGGCACTCCGGCCAGCCGCCGTCGTGCGCGGTGCCACTGCGGTCGACCCACTCCACGTCGGCGCCGATGCCGTAGTTCCATCCGCCGACCTTCACCGTCGCCTGGTCGGCGCCGACGTAGGCATTGCCCGTCCGCGTGTGCACCCGGTTCCCGTGCTCAGTGCCGGCCTCGTAGGCAACGACCCCGACGAGGACAAACGCCAGCACCGCGCCGAGTGCGGCGAGCAGGACGGGGCTGATCCGGTGCGTCGCTACGCGTTCGGTCGTGGACATGGCAGGCCGTCCTCACTTGGTCTTGGTGTCGATCTCGAAACCGACCAGCTGGTCGCCGCGACGCAGACCCTGCTCGTACTGCAGGTGGACGCCGGTGACGTGTACGTGCCCGGCGGCTCGGGGCGTGATCGCCACGACGAGCACTACCGCACCGTCCGTGGGCGAATCGCCGCTCAGCCGGTACCGCCCGGACCGGAACGGCCGCACCGAGCCGCACCAGTGCCGCAATGACCAGTCAGTGCCGAGCTCTAGCGACGGTCCCGGCTTCAGCGTGCAGGCCAGCGTCCGGACCTCGGCCCGGGCCGAGTTGGTCGAGACCTGCGGCGTGGCCGACGTGATCTCAAGCGACTTCGCAGTGTCGACGGGTGACCACACCTCGGGAGAGTAGAAGGTGCGTCCGACCGCGACCTGGTCTGCGCCGACATCGTCCCCGCCCTCCGGGAACAGCCGCAGACCGTTGCGCCACCGCACGAACAGCAAGACGCCCACCACGAGAACGACCACGGCGATCGCCGCGACCACGACCGCCCGCCGCGAAGGCCGACGCCGAGCGACCGGCTCGACGGTCGTCGCTTCGCTCATGGCCGGTGATCTTGCCCCTTGACCGGCCCGGCGGCAATCGCCGGCGCCGGATCAGTGGTGCTTCGCCAGCCAGTCGGCGTAGTGCGTGGTCGCCAGGTGCGCGCCCTCCTTGGCGATGAGCGCGTCGCCCGGGATCGCGCCGAACAGTCCGGCGCTCTCGTCGACGACGACCGTGCGGGCGTCGCCCTTGGCGGTCAGGGTGATCCGGCCCAGCTCGTCGAGGGTGAAGACCTCGGGTCCGGCGACGTCGCGGATGCCCTGAAGCGGCGATCCGACCGCGACCTCGAACACGGCCTCGGCGACGTCGGCCGACGCCATGGGTTGGATCGGCCGGGCCGGCAGTCGCACGATGTCGCCCTCCGTCGTCCACGAGAGGATCGCGTCGACGAACTCGAAGAACTGAGTGGCCCGAACGATCGAGTACGGCGTCGGGCCGCTTCGCAGCAACTGCTCCTGCAACACCTTCGCCCGGTAGTAGTCGACGTCCGGCACCTGGTCGACGCCGACGATGGAGAGCACCACCTGATGGCCGACGCCGGCCCGCTCGCCGGCCGCGAGCACGTTCGTCATCGACGTGCGGAAGAAGTCGAGGGAGGCGGCATCGAACGTCGGCGAGTTGGCGAGATTGACCACGACGTCCGCACCCTCGAGCGCCTCGCCCAGGCCGGCGCCCGTGAGGACGTCGACGCCGGTGGACGGCGCGGCCGGAACGGCCTCATGGCCGGTCGCGATGAGCTTCTCGATGACCTGGGAGCCGATCAGGCCGGTGCCGCCGATGACGATGATCTTCATGTCGAAAACCTTTCGGGAGAGGGAGTGTCAGCTACGACCGGGTTGCCCGCCTCGTTGTGACTGGGTCGTCCGGGTCGCCGGGCCATCGTGCTGATTGCGGTGAGGACGGCGCCCACGGCTGCGGTCGCGGCGATCGACGCCGGGGCGGACGTCCACGGTGTGGCGATCGGGATCAGGAGCACCAGGCCGGCGGCGCCCACGACGGCGCCTCGCCGGCCGGGTCTGCTCGATGCGATGGTTGCGCGCACGCCGGACAACGCGAGCAAGAACGCGGCCACGGGCACGGCGACGCCGTAGCTGACGGCCGTCGGTGACGCGCCGATCGCACCGGCGGTCTGCTCCACGGCGACGTCCAACCCGGCGCCCAGCGCGGCCAGTGCGCTGAACACGACATAGTGCCCGTAGCCCCAGCGGTACGAACGCTCCCGCCGCTCGACGAGGCCGCGCCCGGCCGGATCCAGGAAGTACAACCACCACAGGGCGAACACGAGCAGCAGCGCCGAGATCGCGACCGTGACCAGCGCGGAGCTCGGCCGGCTCGTCGCGACCGCACGCTGGACGGCAGTGGTCGCGGCCAGGACGATCTCACCGAGCAGGATGATCGTGAACAGCCCGTAGCGCTCGGCGATGTGGTGCGGATGCCAGCTCGTCGGCCGGGCCCGCTCGGCCCAGCGCGGCACCGCCAGCTCGATGGCAACCAGCACCACGAACCCCGGCAGCCGTGCGATCGACGATGCCTCGCCGGCTAGCAGCAGGAACGCCAGCCAGCCGAACTGGGCGCCGGTGATGCCGGCCGCGTAGCGCCGCGCCGTGGCCCGGCCCGAGCGGTCCTCGGCTCCGGCGCGCAGCCACTGCGCGACCAGCCCCGTCCGCATGACGAGGTAGCCGATCGTGACCGCGCGATAGTCGGCGTCGGTGGCCGCAGGGGCGACGCCGGCGGCGAGCACGAGCACGCCGGCCATCTGTACGAGAGTCAGCAACCGGTAGGCAACGTCGTCGGTGTCGTACGCCGACGCGAACCAGGTGAAGTTCATCCACGCCCACCAGATCGCGAAGAACACCTCGAGGAACGCGACGATCCCGGCCACGCTCGGACCAGCCGCGAGGCTGTGGGCCAGCCGGGACGTGGCGAACGACACCGCGACGACGAACGTCAGGTCGACCAGTAGTTCGAGCTGGCTCGACACCCGGTGCGGTTCGTCGATGGCCCGCGCCCTCATCCGGGCGCGCACCGGCAGACCGGGCGGCGTCGGCTCGGTCATCGGGCTCCCTCCGCGTCGACTCACCCCGTTAGACCGGACGGCGCCGCCTTCTGTGACCGGCCGGCCGGGGTCGCGTCACAACCGGGACGGCCGTCCGGTCTGAGCTCGGTAAGGCACAACCCCCAGGAGGCACCGTGACGTCGCAGGAGAACGCCGCCGAACTCGAGCTCGAGGTGAACAGCGAGTTGCAACTGGTCGAAGCCAGCTCGCCCATCACCACCATCGAGGCTCTGCGTGAACACCTGCAGTGGGCTATCGAGCTCGAGCACGCCACGCTGCCGCCCTACCTGTGTGCGCTGTACTCGCTGGAGCCCGGCACCAATGAGGACGCCCGGGCGGTGATCGGCGGCGTGTTCGTGGAGGAGATGCTTCACCTCGCGCTGGCGGCCAACGTCCTCAACGCCGTCGGCGGCCGGCCCGTCCTGGACAGCCCCCGGTTGCTGCCCCCACATCCGCGCCGGCTCCCGCACGGCGACCCATCCTTGATGGTCTCCCTCGCACCCTTCGGGCACGACGCACTCGAGGCGTTCCTGCGCATCGAGCGGCCGGCCCCGCCGCGAGGACGGGCCGAGGCCGACGGCTACGAGACGATCGGTCAGTTCTACGCCGCCGTCGAGCAGGGGCTGAAGCATCTCTGCGATCGGCTGGGCGAAGCGGTCGTGTTCACCGGCGATCCGTCCCGGCAGGTGCGCGCCACGCACTTCCACCACAGCTCTGGCCGGATGATCGCCGTACAGGACCTCGAGTCGGCCCTCGCCGCGCTCGCCGAGATCGTCGACGAGGGCGAGGGCGCCGGCCGCGGCGAGGTGTGGGACGGCGACGCCGACGTGCTTCATCCCGGACAGTCCGAGGTGGCGCACTACTTCCGGTTCGACGAGCTTCGCCGTGGGCGCCGCTACCGCCCCGGGGACACCGCGGCCACCGGCCCGACCGGCGATCCCGTGGCCGTCGACTTCGCGGCCGTCCGCCCCATGCGACCCAACCCGCGCGTCGCCGATCATCCGGTGGGATCGCCGATCCGGGTCGCGCAGGACGCGTTCAACCGGACCTACTGCGACCTGCTGCGCGAGCTCGAGGCCGCCTTCGACGGCAACCCAGCGGGGTTGGGCGCGGCGGTCGGCCGCATGTACCGGCTCAAGACCGAAGCCGAAGCCCTGCTCGCGCTGCCGGACGGCGACGAGTGGGTCGCTGGCCCGACGTTCGAGTACGTGCCCGCGCAGGGGACGAGCCCTACGATCGACGTCCGGGAGCCCGTAACGGCGGACGGCAGGCGGTGATCACGGCGGTGGAGACCGCGGACCCGGCCGATCTCGACGATGCCCTGGCCGTGTTCGGTGCCCTTCGCCCGCGCCTGTTCGGCATCGCGTATCGGATGCTCGGAAGCGTGAGCGAGGCGGAGGATCTCGTCCAGGACGTGTGGCTGCGGTGGCAGACGACCGACCGCAGCGTGGTCGTCAATCCGGGCGCGTTCCTCTCCACGGCGATCACCCGGCTCGCGATCAACGCCAGTCAGTCCGCGCGAGCGCGTCGCGAGACCTACGTCGGGCCGTGGTTGCCGGAGCCGGTCGACACGAGAGCAGACCCCTATCTCGGGGCCGAACGCGAGGAGGCACTCGGGTTCGCGATGCTGCTCCTGCTCGAGCGGTTGTCACCGCACGAGCGGGCGGCGTACGTCCTGCGCGAGGCGTTCGACTACCCGTACCAGCAGATCGCGGTGATCCTTGAATCGACCGAGCCGGCCGTGCGGCAACTGGTCAGCCGCGCCCGCAAGCACCTGTCGGACGGGAAGCGACGGCCGACCGAGGGCGCCCAGCAGCGGCACCTGCTTGAGGCGTTCGTCGCGGCCGCGCGTACCGGCGACCTCGCCGCGCTCGAACGATTGCTGGCCCAGGACGTGACCAGCGTTTCCGACGGGGGCGGAGTGGTTCGCGCGTCGCGCATCCCCGTCGTCGGCCGCACGCGGGTGGCCAAGTACCACCGTGCCTTCGCCGACCGCTTCTGGACGGGTGTCGAGGTGGAGTGGGGCACCGCCAACGGCCAGTCGGTTGCCCTGCTGCGCGGGCAAGACGGCATCTTCGCGGTCCTCGCCCTCCTCGTAGCGGACGGCCGGGTCAGTCGCGTCCTCTGGATGATGAACCCGTCCAAGATCGCCGCACTCGTGGCCGGACCCGCGAGAGGGCAGTGAACGGTCCCGTCTCGCGCACGGTACGGCGGTGACGAGAGTGGACGCGTGGCTCCTGGCGCGAGTGGCCGCCGACGCCCGGGCGGCACCGCGAGCCGAGCACGACCAGCTCACTCGCCGGCTCCTCGTGGCCGGCGCCGCCGGCGACGTCGCCGCGCTGCGCGAGACCTTGGCCCGCGACGTCATCGTCGTGAGCGACGGGGGCGGCGCGGTGCCGGTCGAGGTGACCGTCGCTCATGGGGTCGAGGAGGCGTCGTGGCTGGTCGCGGCCCTGCTTTCCGCCCCTCGGTTTCGGCTCACGCTCGCCGAGGTGAACGGAAGGTGCGGCATCGTCGCTCACCGAGGCAATGACGCCGTCGCCGTCGTCGCGCCGGAGACAGGGTTGGATCGGATCGCGGCGCTATGGGTCGTCCGGAACCCGGCGAAGCTTCGCGCTTGGCATCGACGGAACGCGTGACCATCCGCGGTGAGTTCGAAGTCGCAGCGCGTATTGCGATTGCCGGACGGCGGGCGCCGCTGGCAGCCTCGCGGCATGTCGAGTGACGTCGCGAACCCGATGCTCGCCCCGTTCCTGGCCGCGGCCGACGCGGTGGCGAAGGCCCGTCCGGAGGTCGGCGTCGAGCTGGCCCGCGAGCTACTCGCCGAAGCGGCCAAGATGCTGCACAACGGCCTCGCGCTCGAGGGTCTGGACGAGCACGACACGGCGGTCGTCGTCGACGCGCTGAGCGCCGATCTCGTCGCCCCGGACCCTGGCGCTGCGGTTCGCGCCCGGGCCGAGACGACCTTGACCGTTCCTGGCGACCTGCACGACGCCGAAGCCGCGTGGGCCGCCTACCTCACGGCAGCGGCGATCCTGCAGCTCTGACGGAGTCAGAACTCAGCGTCGCCGACGGCGTCACAGACGAACTCGACGTGATAGTCGGCGGCCTGCTCGTGCGCGGTGACCGATCCGGTCTGGTCGGCGTCGAAGTCGCCGAGGACGGCGTCGTGGACCGCGCGGTCGTCGAGTCCGTACTCCAGCGCGGCGTACTGCGGCAGCATGATCGTCCTTCCGGTCGAGACTCCAGTTCATGGGCAGGCGGCCGGGGACGGTGACCCCCACCCTCATCTCGATCATTCGGCAGGTCTTTGCGCTTCTCGAAGGGTTGAGGGACCCTACGCAGCAGGGTCGTGCGTCCCGTTGAATAGGGGCCGTGACGCGCATCGCACTCGTCCTCGGCGCCGGAGGCGTAATCGGGCAGGCCTACCACGCGGGCGTGCTCTCGGCCCTCGCCGAGCACGCCGGCTTCGATGCCCGCGACGCCGACGCGATCGTCGGAACGTCGGCCGGCTCCATCACCGGCACCGTGCTGCGGCTCGGGGTCTCACCCCGCGACCTCGCCGCCTGGGCCGTGCGAGCACCGCTCTCGGAGAGCGAGGCGCCCCCGCGGCGCGATCTCGCCCTGGTGCCGCGCATGCAGCCCTTGCGCCCGGCCCAGATGCTGCGCCCGCCGAGCGCGCCCTCGCTGGCGATGGTGCGGCGGGCGGTCGTCCGCCCGTGGCAGTTCCGGCCGCTCGCCGCCGGCCTGGCGCTGCTCGCGCCGGGTCACAACGACATCGTCGGGCAGCTGTCCGCGCTGATGGAGCTCGACGACGTGCCGTGGCCCGAGCGCCCGCTCTGGATCACCGCGGTCCGGCGCAAGGACGGCCGGCGCGTCGTCTTCGGTCGCGCCGGCAGCCCGCCCGCGCCCCTGCACCTCGCCGTGGGTGCGTCCTGCGCGATCCCCGGGTTCTTCCGGCCCGTCCTCATCGGTGACCACACCTACGTGGACGGCGGCGCCCACTCGCCGACCAACGCCGCCCTCGTGCGACCGTTGCATCCGGACCTGGTCGTGGTGGTCTCGCCGATGAGCGGCCCACCCGGGCGTCCCGGCATCTACGCGGCCTCGCGCCGCCACTCGGCCCGAAAGCTGCGCCGCGAGATCACTGCTCTCGAAAAGGCCGGCAGCCGCACCGTCGTGTTCGCGCCGGACGCCGAAGAGCAGCGGGCGATGGGCGACAACCTGATGTCCGGCCGCCGGGTGCGGGCGGTCGTCGAGGTCGCGCGTGAGCGGACGGCCGCGAAGCTGGCCGCCGGCCTCGGGGCGGCGTTCACTTCCGGATCGTGATGCGGGTGCCGATCGGTGCCCAGTGGTACACCCACCGCATCATCGGCAGCGGGACGTGCGTGCAGCCGTGCGAGCCCTGCGTGCGGTACTTCGCCGAGCCGTAGGCGAACTTCTGCCACGAGGCGTCGTGCAGCCCGTAGAGGTTGCCGTCGTACGGCAGCCAGTACTTCACCGGGTAGGCCCCGCCGGCGGCCGGATACAACGTGACGTTGCGCTGCTTGTTCGCGTTGACCCGCCACGTGCCGGTCGGCGTGCCGTAGCCGAGCGCGCTGGCGCCGGTGGTGACGAAGGTGGCCCGCAGCTGCTGGTGGTGGTAGCAGGCGCGCGCCCACTGCCGCGAGATGTCGATCAGCCACACCCGGGCGCCGGTGTCCGGACACGCGTAGGGCAGCACCGTCGACCACACGGTGAGGCCGCCCGCGGTCAGTTCGAGCACGCCGTCGTCGCGTATGCGCAGGACGTCGCTGCGCCCCGAGCCGCCCGTCCGGGTCGTCCACCTCACCGCCGCGCCGACTCGCAACGCGAGCCGCCCGCCGGTGCCTACTGAGGCCGCCGCTCCGGCGCCGGCGGCCGGGCTGCGCCACCGCACCGTGCCGGCCGCGCTGCGCACGACGAGCCGGCCGGCGCCGTCGACGAGCGCGACGTAGCGGCCGTGGGCCGAGGTCAGCTTCTGCCCGGTGACCAGTCGCTGCCCGACGCGCAGCGAGTCGGTGGTGGTGGCGGCGACGGCCGGAACCGCCCCGGCGGCCAGCAGACCGGCGAGGACGGCGGGAACCAGCCAGCGGCGCACGCGGCCGAGTGTAGGTGCGCTCAGGCCTGCCCGGGCAGCAGTTGCAGGAAGAACGCCTCGCAGTCGGCGACCACCGCGCCGGACGGGTCGAACAGCCGCGCCGAGCCCCACCGCTTGCGCCCCTCGACGCGGTCGCGG
>Ga0207667_10005014_pt1 | contig 16183 bp, 14 predicted proteins | sample KBSCornC52_FD_184301 | JGI IMG/M metagenome (GOLD analysis project Ga0207667, IMG submission 184301) | Corn rhizosphere microbial communities from Kellogg Biological Station, Michigan, USA - KBS Corn C5-2 (SPAdes) (version 2) | ecosystem: Host-associated > Plants > Roots > Rhizosphere > Soil ... | reverse complement strand
GACCGGCGAGTGCGTTCAGATAGCAGGGAAGCGTAGCGACGAGGGTCTTGCCTTCGCCGGTCTTCATCTCCGAGATCTTGCCGGAGTGCAGCACCATGCCGCCAATGAGCTGAACGTCAAAGTGCCGCATGCCAACGGCGCGGATGCCTGCCTCGCGGACGACAGCAAAAGCCTCGGGCAGGATTTCGTCCAAGGCAGTTTTTTCAGCTGCGCGAATTAAATCGGCGGCATCTTCAGCGTTGGGGTCGATCTTTTCGGCGGCTACGCGGTCGGCGATCCGCTGGCGGAACTCAGCCGTCTTGGCGCGCAACTGGTCATCCGTGAGCGTCTTAACGGAGGGCTCGAGGGCATTGATCTGCGCGACGGTCGGGAGCATGCGCTTGACCGCCCGCTCATTGCTGGTTCCAAAAATCTTTGCAAGTGCCTGGTTGAACAAACTGGAGTCCTTCGGGGTTCGCGGGCGGAAAGTAGCCCAATGCCAAGTTTACGCGATGTTTGGGCGCAAGGGCAGCGAGGCAGGGTGTTCGAGGGTGCCCTTGCGAGAGGGAGCGGCTGCAGGATGCCCCAGAACGGAGCCAGGCTGCAATTTCACCCTCCTTCAGGCATGCTCAGGGCGTGGTTCCGGGCTGGGAGGCCGGCGCGGCATCGTAGGTAGGAGCTCTGGCACGAGCGAGATATTGGATAAGCGGCGAGCGGAAGTTTCTGAGGGCGGTAACAACCGAAGCCGCGTTCATCTCCGCACCCACGGCGCTGGTGTGGGTGTGGTCGATGGGGAAGAGCAGACGAGTGGTTTCGGGCCCCAGATACTCGAACTTGTCCGCCGCGACCGTTGCCATATCGACCAGCGGGACGTGCTCGGCGGTGCTTACCTGATCCTCATAGTTGCGGAAGCCCATATCGCGTTCGATGTGGAGTTTGCCGTCCGAACCAGGGGACCAGATATCGCGCACTGTCAGTGTGAGGAGGATGGGAGTGGCGCCCCGGGCGCGGGTGTCCTGGATATACCGGCGCAGATACCAGCCGTAGGTGTGCAAAACTTCGGTGGTTCGGCCAGCTAGAGGACCGGAGGCGAAAGGTACTGCAATTGGGATCTCTGCGGTTTCATTGCCGATTCCTTTGCCGCTGCCGCGCCCTTTGAAGCTGGAGGAGACGGGAGCAGCGCCGTCGTTGTGGCCCATTTGGATCAGGACATAGTCGCCCGGTTTGATCTCCGCCAGTGTTCGGTCCCAGCTTCCTTCATTGAAGTAGGAGCGCGAGCTGCGTCCCGCAATGGCTCGGTTGGCAACGTTGACGCGGCTCAGATCGAAGTAGTGCGGAAAGTGATCGCCCCAGCCGAGGTCGGCCTGGTTACGCGCCGTGGAATCACCGACGATGAAGATCGTGGGCAGGCCGGGATCGAGCGCCGGATTGGGTGCAAGGCTGTGTTGCTGAGGCACTGGAACGAGGAGCCCAGCAGTTCCAGATGCCTGAGCAGGCGACATCTCTGGCCAAAGTGCGATAGTGACGGCAAGCAGAACGGCTTTGAGTGAGTTCATCGCGGGAACCTGAAATTTCTGGTGATGCTGGCCGGAATGCGACGGTTTCTGCAAACCCCACCCTCTGCGCCTAAGATCAGGAAGAAGCTTTGGAGCAGAATCTTGGATACCAGTATGGCAGTTTCGCTTGCGCGCGAGAATGGCGATCGTTTTGTCGAGGAGTTGAAGTCGCTTCTCCGGATTCCTTCCATCTCCACGGACCCGGAGCACGCGGCTGACGTTCGCCAGGCGGCGGAGTTCGTCGCGGCTGAGCTGCGCCGGATTGGGATGCAGCACGTTCGGCTGATCGAAACTACAACACCGGCGCATCCCGCCGGACATCCTCTGGTCTATGCGGACTGGCTGAATGCCCCTGGGGCCCCGACGGTGCTGATGTATGGCCACTATGACGTGCAACCGCCTGATCCGCTGGACGAGTGGAAGTCCCCGCCTTTCGAGCCGCAGGAGCGCGATGGAAATCTGTACGCGCGCGGGGCGGTGGACGACAAGGGCCAGATGTGGCTGCACGTGAAGGCGCTGGAATCGCTGTTTGCGGCAGGCGGGGGCAAGCTGCCGGTGAATGTACGGATCATCGTCGAGGGTGAGGAAGAGGTGGGGGGCGAAGGCATCGCTGCCTTCGTCCGGGAACATCCTGAGGCATTGAAGGCCGATGTTGCCATCGTGAGCGATACGGAGATGTTCGCGCCGGACCTGCCGACCTTGTGCGTTGGACTGCGGGGGATGATCTACACGGAAATTGAAGCGCGCGGCGCCATGACGGATCTGCATTCCGGCATGTATGGAGGAGCGGCGCCGAATCCTTTTGTTGCTCTGTGCCAGATCATCGCTCAACTGAAAGATCAGGATGGCCGGGTTCTGATTCCGGGATTCTATGATGTTGTCGCCAAGCCTTCAGACGAGGAACTTAAGTCCTGGAGAGAGCTTCCATTCGATGAAGAACACTATCGCAAGACGGAAGTAGGTTCGACCGTGCTCACCGGCGAGCCCGGGTATTCCGTGCTGGAGAGGACATGGGTGAGGCCGACCCTGGATGTGCACGGCATGCCGGGAGGATTCACCGGAGCAGGAGCCAAGACTGTGATTCCAGCGAAAGCAGTGGCCAAAGTGTCCATGCGCCTGGTGCCGGATATGACTCCGGCGGACACGTTTGCGAAGTACAAAAGTTTTGTGGAGAGCCTGTGCCCAGCGGGAATTTCGCTTGACGTTCGGCTGATTCACTCAGGCGATCCGATCGTGGTGTCAACTGGCAATCCGTATGTAAAGAAGGCCACCGAGGCCATGCATGAAGTATTTGGGAAGCAGACAGTATTTGTGCGCGGGGGAGGGTCGATTCCGATCGTGGGTGACTTCATCCGGGAACTGGGGATCCCGACTTTACTAATGGGGTTTGGCCTGCCGGACGATAACCTGCACGCTCCAAACGAGAAGTTTCACCTGGCGAATTTTCATCGCGGGATCGAATCGATCGTTCGGTTCCTTGCGTCGCTGAACGACTGATGCGGGGGCCGGACATACCCATCTGCGGAGCCGTGCTGGCCGGCGGCAAGAGCTCACGCATGGGCACGGACAAATCGCTCGTGCAGCTGGGGGGAGTGAGGCTGATTGAGCGTGCGGTTGAGACGCTGCGCCAGGTATGCACGGAGGTTGTCATCCTGGGGAGCAATCCCGCTCTGGAGATCTATGGTCCGCTGGTCCCCGATCTACATCCTGGCTGTGGGCCCCTCGGCGGAATCGAGGCTGCGCTCGCGCATTCGCGGCTGGAGTGGAATCTGCTGCTGCCTGTGGATATGCCGTTTGTGCCCACAGCATTGCTGCGGAGCTGGATCGCGAGGGTCACGAGCCGCCCAAATAGCCGTGTGGCCTATTTCGAGGTGGGAGAACGGCCTCAGCCGGGTCTCCTGCTGATCCGGAGAGGCGCGCAGGAACCCATTCGGGCCTCGATGGCGAGAGGCGATTACAAACTCCTGCCGGCAATTCATACAGCCGCGGGTGCCGACGGCCTGTGGCTGGAGCGGCTGGATGGAGCCGAGGCCGAGGGCTGGTTCGCCAACATCAATACACCCGATGCGCTTCACGCTGCCGAGCAGAGGCTCGCATCGGGGTTAGGGAGGCCGAGTGGTGCATCATAAGAGGGAAGCCTATGCCGCCAAAGGATCCTGATCCCGAGAATGACCGCCAGCCGACCTCCGGCCCGGCCGATTCATCAGCGGAAGAAGCAGTTTCTGAAGAGCTGACGGCCGACGTCTCTGCCGAATCGCAGGAGAGCGTTCAGGATTTTCTTGGTGAGGCGGCGCAGCAGAACGAGGCGGCGAACGCGGAGCTGAGCTCTGGGGAATCCAGTCCGTCCCCTGGCCCCGCATCGCATTCGGACACCTCCGAGCCGTACATTGCCTTCGTTCACGTATACAAGTCATTCGGATCGCTGGAGGTGCTGAATGATGTGAACTTCTTCGTCCTGCCGGGCGAGACGCTCTGCATTCTGGGCCGCTCCGGAGTTGGGAAGTCTGTCTCCCTGCAGATCCTGATGGGATTTCTGCGAGCGGATAAGGGGGAGATACGGGTCGCGGGCGAGAACATCTGCGGCTTCAAAGAGGATCAGCTTCAGGCAATCCGGCGTAAGGTCACCATGGTCTTTCAGAATGGCGCCCTGTTCGACTCGATCACCATCGGGGAGAACGTGGCGTTCCCTCTGCGGGAGCGCGGGGATTTGGCTGAAGACCAGATTCAGCAAGTCTCCAAAGGGCTGCTGGAGATGGTGGGTGTCGCGGGCATGGAGGATTTGCTGCCTTCTGACCTGTCTACCGGGATGAAGCGCTCTGTCGCGATCGCACGTGCTCTGGCGTCCCAGCCGGAGGCAATCCTGTACGACGAACCCACCACGATGGTCGATCCGCTTATGGGACATCTGCTGGGGGACCTGATCTCGCGGCTCAAGAAGCAGCTCCACCTCACCAGCATTGTCGTCACCCACGACATGAGGTTTGCCAGGAAACTTGCTGACAGGGTTGTATTTCTGCATCAGGGGGAAGCGCGGTTCTTTGGCACGATGGAGGAAATGGACGCGAGCGAAGATCCGGTTATCCGGGAATTTCTATCGCTGGATGAACTTGTTCTTCCCGTTTGACTTAACAAACGGGAGATTGATTCTGCTACGCTCTTTCGATATTGTCGAATTAACGCCGGTACACCCGGCAAGTTCACTCCTTTTTTAAGCCGCTAGCTTCGGGCCGCGGTTTTGCCGTCCTTTTCCGAGGGGTATCTCAATCGTGGTACGGAGTTGAGCAGTTACGTGCGCCTGGCGATTGCCGAGCGAGTGGTCCCGCGACAGGCAAGTGTTTGGTCTGAGGACAGATGCGTAGGCGAATTGCTGACAGGTTTCCGGAAGCCCCGGATTGGTGACAGGCGCTGAGCTGAGCACTGAGGAGTGAAAGGCAGTTCGCAATGGCAACACCCGATTACTTGGACCAGGTCGTTATTTCGGCACGCACCCGCCAGTCATCCCGGCCGGGGCAGCGCAGCCGTATGGGCCTGTTTTACCGGCCGTCGGTTACCAGCCTGGTATGGGCGGCGCTCGATCTGTTTACGGTTGCCATTGCTGCGGCGCTGGCGCTCAGCTTCCGTACCAGCGTGCCGGATTACGTGCACTTCACAGCCACAATGCCGTACTTCTTCGGCGTCACAGACAAGGAACTGCTGGCGTACATGGGTGTGTACGGCGTTATGGTGGTGCTGCTGGCGCGCTCGTATGGGCTGTATGGCTCCATCCTGAACCGCAGCGGAATGAATGAGCAGCGGATGACGATCCAATCCGCGCTGGTTGCCGGCCTGCTCCTCTGCGGGACCCTCTACCTCGCGCGAGCGGAGGGGATCTCTCGACTGGTCATTTTGCTCCTCATCGCCTTCAGTACCTTACTGTTGTGCATCCGAAGGGCAATCTGGCGGAGGATCGTCTACAAGCGCTACCGCGAAGGGCTGGAGACACGCAACGTCCTGATCGTAGGCGCTGGACGAGTAGCCCATGCGTTGCGCAATCACCTAGAATCTCTCCGGCATCTCGGCTTCCGCTTCAAAGGCTTCGTGGCGCTTTCTGAACGAGAGGCCGAGTCTGGCGATGCCGACATTATTGGCGACGTCCGCAACTGCCTTTCTCTGGCGCGGTCGCTGTTTGTGGACGAGATTTTCTTTTCGGTGCCCGCGGAAAAGAAGTTGGTGATTGCACTCGTCGAAGAGGCCCGGGCGGTCGGCATCGATGTACGCGTAGTGCCGGATCTGTATGACGGGCTCGCATGGAACGCTCCCGTGGAATACATCGGCCAGTTCCCGACGATTCCGCTGCATCGGCGCGATCTGCCGATCGGCGCGTTCCTGCTCAAGCGCGCAATCGCATCTCCGGTGCCACCCTTGCCTTGCTGCTGGGCTCGCCGATCATGTTGTTGCTCATGATTGCGATCAAGTGGGATTCCAAGGGACCGGTCTTCTACAAGGCGCAGCGTATCGGGCGCAAAGGGCGGACATTTACCTGCTATAAGTTTCGGACCATGTGCGCGGATGCCGAAAAGCTGAAGGACAGCCTGAAACATCAGAACGAACGCGACAGCGTGCTGTTCAAGATTACGAACGATCCGAGGGTGACGGCTGTCGGGCGGTTCCTGCGGAAGTATTCTCTCGATGAGCTTCCGCAACTCTATAACGTACTTCGCGGCGACATGAGTCTGGTCGGTCCAAGGCCGCCGATTGCGGCCGAGGTAGAGCAGTACGACATCTCGCACTTGCGTCGTCTCGACGTCCTGCCTGGAATGACAGGGCTATGGCAGATTGAGGCGCGGCAGGATCCTTCGTTTGACAGCTATATCTCCCTTGATACCGCCTACGTTGAGAACTGGACGCTGTGGCTGGACATGAAGATCCTCGCACGGACGGTTGGCGTGGTCTTCTCTGGCACTGGCTCATAGCAGGACCTGCTTTTCATCGCCGCACATAGCTTGTACGGTCGTCGTAGACTGGTGAGAAGCTGCTTCTTTACCCATGAAAATCGCTCTCGCGCAGATCAATCCCACCGTCGGTGATTTCACCGGCAATACCCGGCTGATTCTCGAATTCGCAAGCCGCGCTGCCGGCGAGAGTGCGGATCTCGTACTGTTTCCGGAGCTTAGCGTCTGCGGCTACCCGCCTGCTGACCTGCTGGAGAAGCAATCGTTTTTGTCTCGCGCGGAGGAAAGTCTGGCGCAGATCGCTTCGCGAACTGCCAGTGGCCCCGCGATTCTGTGTGGTACGGCTCTGCCGGCGGGAAATGGACAGGGGCAGTCGTATGAGGGCAAGCGCGCCCGGAATGTGGCGGCGCTATTGTCCAACGGGCAGATTACCTTCACTCAGCAGAAGATGCTGCTGCCGTTCTATGACGTGTTCGATGAGCAGCGGTATTTTGAACCGGCCAGGAGACAGTCTCTGGCGATTCTCGATGGCCAGCCGTTGGCGCTGACTGTCTGCGAGGACGCCTGGAACGATAAGGGCTTCTGGCCACTGCGACGCTATCCTGTCGATCCGATCGCTGAGCTAATGCGGCAATGGGCGACGCTGCCGGATCCCGTCGCCCGTCATCCGCGAATCATCCTGAACATTTCTGCTTCTCCGTACTGGCAGGGCAAGCGCGAGCTGCGTGCTCGGATGCTTGCTGCTCTCGCACGCAGACACTCGGCCTTTCTGTTGATGGTGAATCAGGTGGGCGGCAACGATTCGCTTGTCTTTGATGGCTCCTCGCTTGTCATGGCACCCGACGGGGAAGTGATACAGCAGGCGGCGTCGTTTGAGCAGGATCTGCTCGTGTTCGACACCGACGCATTTGCCGCCCGTGCGCGGAGTGTGAATGTGCCCGGCGAGACGGATGCTGCCCGCGAGTTGAAGCCGGAAAGCACGGCAAGCACTGGGGACTCAGAGCAGGAGCTTGAGGCTACGTGGAATGCTCTTGTGCTGGGCACGCGGGACTATGTGCGGAAGTGTGGATTTTCGAGTGCACTGGTTGCACTCTCGGGAGGCATAGACTCCGCTCTCGTTGCGGCTATTGCGGTGGAGGCACTCGGCGCCGAGAACGTGAAGGGCATTGGCATGCCTAGTGAGTTTTCTTCCACCGGCTCCATAGAGGATGCACGCGCGCTCACAACAAATCTCGGAATACGCTTTGAGCTGCTCGCCATTCAGGATGTCTTCCAGCATTGTCGCGCAGCGCTGGAGCCTCTGTTTGCGGGTACGTCCTTTGGCCTTGCCGAGGAAAATCTGCAGTCCAGAATCCGCGGCACTCTCCTGATGGCGGTGTCGAATAAGTTCGGTTCACTGGTGCTGACCACAGGGAACAAGAGTGAGATGTCGACAGGCTACTGCACGCTCTACGGAGACATGGTGGGCGCACTGGCCGTGATCGGAGATGTCTTCAAGACCCGGGTCTATGCGCTGGCGCACTATGCAAACCGCGAGCGCGAGGTGATTCCCTACAGCACAATTGAGAAACCGCCCTCCGCCGAGCTGCGGCCGGATCAGAAGGATACCGACTCGCTGCCACCGTACGATGTCCTCGATCCGATTCTGGAGGCGTACGTGGAGCGCTACTGCTCGGCTGAGCAGATAGTGCGCGAACGCAGCGCTGCGGGGCAAGTGGTATCTCTTGAGCTCGTACGGCGCGTGCTCTCATTGGTAGAGCGGAGCGAGTACAAACGGCAGCAGGCTGCGCCGGTGTTGAAGGTAACGGCAAAGGCATTCGGGTTGGGACGGCGATTCCCGATTGCTGTGAAGAATGAGCTGTAGTTGCCGGAGAACCCGGACGGCACTCAGCGCTACTTGAACGATTCCGCTAACTGGCTCCGATGTAGATGAACCGCAACAGGAACAGGGTAGCCAGCAGATAGAGCATCCAATGCTCCCGGCGCGCCCTTCCGGTCGCCAGTTCGAGCGTGGCGAAGCTGATGATGCCAAAGGAAAGCCCTGTCGCAATCGAGTACGTCAGCGGAATCGTAATGATGGTGAGGAAGGCTGGAACTGCAATCCGGGGCTCGTCCCATTGAATTCTGGTTGCGCCTGCTGTCATCAGCGCTCCTACCAGGATCAACGCCGGCGCCGTTGCGAAATCGGGCAAAGCTCCCACTACGGGCGCAACAAAGATGGAGAGCAAAAACAATATTCCGGTCACGATGGCAGTGATACCCGTGCGGCCGCCGGCCGCCACACCGGCCGAGGACTCGATGTAGCTGGTTACCGTCGAAGTGCCCGCCAGGGCGCCAAGCATAGTGGAACTTGCGTCGGCGAAAAAGATCCGGTCAAGTCGTGGGATCGTATGGTCCTCGGCTATCAGGCCGGCGCGCTCAGTTACCGCGACCAGGGTGCCGATGTTGTCGAACAGATCTACGAACAGGAACACGAATACGATCTCGAGCGCATTGAGGCGGAGAGCGCCGCGAATATCCAGATGGAATGCTGTATCGCGCAGCGAGAGAGGATTGAAGCTGGAAGGCGTGTGCACGACCTGGTGGAACGCTATGCCTAACACAAGAGTTCCGAGCACTCCGAGAAGCATCGCCGCGCGCACCCTGTAAGCCTGCAGCACGGCAATGATGAGGATGCCCGCGATCGCCAGTTGAGTGGCGTGGTTGTGGAGGTTGCCCAGCGTAACGGTAGTCGCCGAGCTGGGAACGATAATGCGTCCGTTGCGCAGCCCGATGAACGCGATGAATAGTCCAATGCCTGCAGCCACCGCTGCGTGGAGCTGGTAGGGAATAGCGGCCAGCAGGCGCTGGCGAATACCTCCAATGGTGAGCAGCAGAAAGATGATTCCGGAGAGGAAGACTGCACCGAGGGCTGTCTGCCATGGCACGTGCATCCCCTTCACAACGGTATACGTGAAGTAGGCGTTCAGCCCCATCCCTGGCGCTAACGCCAGCGGATAATTGGCCAGCGCACCCATCAGAATAGAACCGATTCCGGCGCACAGGCACGTAGCGATGGTGACCGCGGCGATTGGCATGCCCGTCTGCGCGAGGATCGACGGGTTCACGAAGATGATGTACGCCATCGTGACAAATGTTGTCACGCCGGCGATCACTTCGGTCCGCCAGTTTGTGGCATGGGCAGCGAAGTCGAAGTAGCGCTCCAGGCGGGAGATCATAGATCACACTCTCGCGTACATTGGGTTACAGTTGTCAGAATTTGTTCAGCATATCGCGTCAGGCGCATGACTGCAGAAGATATAAAAATTACGCTGGGCCTGGTGCCGCATCCGCGTGAGGGCGGCTGGTATATCCGGACGTACGAGTCGGCTGAGGCGGTGCACCCGAGCACGTTTCTGGACGCCCGCTATTCCGGTTCCCGCCCCGTAGGCACCGCAATTTACTACCTGCTGGAGCACGACAGCTTCAGCGAGATGCATCGCCTGAAGTCCGATGAGCTTTTCCATTTCTATTGTGGCGACCCGGTCGAAATGCTGCAGTTGGCGGAGGGTCGTCCGGGTCACGTTCTCCGCCTCGGGCCAAATCTCCAGCTAGGCGAGCGGCCGCAGGTCACGGTGCCTCGAAACGTGTGGCAGGGCTCCCGGCTTGTACCGGGTGGCTCCTTTGCGCTGCTCGGGTGCACCGTCACGCCGGGGTTTCACTTTGACGATTACGAATCCGGGGATCGAGCTCAACTTGCCCGCCAGTGGCCGGAGCATCGGGCCCTGATTCACGCTCTGACACGACCCATTTCAGCTGGCATCTAGACCTCTCTTACACGAAAGTAGCAGCGGCATCCACTTTCGTTCCTCCGCAAAACCTAATGCAGGCGCTTGCCTGTCCCGATAGGGAAATCAAATGCCTCCGGTGCATCGGAGTGGCTGCAATAGCGTTCCGGGGCCGCGGCAACTTGAGGACTAAACGGGAGAAGTGAGATGACCAATCGTTTGAAGAATATGTTCGTTGCGTTTGCCAAGGATGAGTCTGGTCAGGACCTGATCGAATACGCGCTCGTGGCAGGCTTGATCGCGCTGGGCGCAATTACTGCCATGACCGGCCTGAGCGGCAAGATCGGCAACGCGTTCAACACCGTCGGCAACAACCTGACCAACAACATCTAACCACCCATTCCTTTTTCACAACGCAATTGGCCGATGCGGCGAGGCACCTGCTTCGCCGCCTCTGACCAGCTTCATCTTTCCCAGCGCCGTCCGATCCCGGAATGGCCGAGCTGTAGGTGTAAATCGGATGGACTCCTTAGAACTACAAGTACTTTTTGCAGGTGCCGCAACGGCATCTGCCTGTGTCGCGTCTGTGTTCGACCTGCGCGAACGCCGCATTCCCAACTGGGTGACCGGGCCTGTGCTGTTGGCTGGCCTGGCCGCACATACCTTCACAGCACATTGGAAGGGATTGGCTGAAGCTGCAGCCGCAGCGCTGCTGGGCGGGGCCATCTTCCTGCTCTTTCACCTGGCTGGCGGCATGGGCGCCGGAGACGTGAAGCTGATGGCCGCGTGTGCGGGCGTGACCGGACTCTCCGGGTTGGGAACGCTGTTGATTGCTACGGGCATTTTCGGCGCGCTGTTTGCCCTCTCTGTCAGCGTATTCCGCGGCGTCTTCCGCCAATCACTCGCGAACACGTGTGCGGTACTGGCGCACCACAGCACGCAGGGGCTCACGCCTCATCCGGAATTCAATTTACGCAGGGGAACAGGCATCCGGCTTCCATTCGCGCTGCCAATCGCCGCCGGCTGTGCATTCACTTTGGCGACTCTGCTGGTGCATCCATGAACGGTAAACGCATTTTGATTGCGCTGCTGCTGGCCTTTGGCGTCTCTTCGCTATCTTGTTGGTTCGTCGCGCGCAAGCTGGTTGTCTCCGCCGCCCCGGCGAGAGTGCCGGACCTGCCCCTAGTCGCTCCAGTCAGGTCGATTCAGCCCGGCGAGGTGCTGAAGCCCGAAGACCTGAACATCGTAAGCTGGCCGGGCAACCACCCCGTCGAGGGCGCGCTGACTCGAACTCAGGATGCTCTCGGACGCCAGGCACTCTTCCCGATCGGCAAGGGAGAACCGCTGATCGATCGGGACCTCTCTGCGCCCGGCTCCGGTCCCGGACTCGCCAGCGAGATCCCGGACGGCATGAGGGCGGTAACGCTGCGATCGGATGAAGTCGTCGGTGTTGCCGGATTTATCATCCAGGGCTCTCATGTGGATGTTTTGGTTACCTACCACATGGCTACGAATCCTGAGCCCATCACAGCCACGGTTCTCCAGAATGTAATTGCGCTAGCGGCAGGCCACGAGATTCAGCCGGATCCCACAGGCAAGCCAGCCGACGTGACACGAGTGACGCTGCTGCTGAGCCTGGAAGACGCACAGCGAGCCGTGCTTGCGAGCTCGCAGGGGCAGATTCATTTTGTGCTCCGCAATGGAGCGGACCACAGCGATAGCGGAATTGCGCCCGTGCAGCTCTCCCAACTCACCGGCCACGCTGCACCCAGCCCTGCGCCGAGACGAGCCGTTCCAGCCGCGCCTCAGCCTGTACACCATGCGGTAGAGATTGTCCTTGCCGGATCGCAGAACGCAGGTACATCCAGATGAATCGCTCCACTCGCTCCCTCCTCACCGTCCGCAGAACCACAGCGGCAGTAGCACTCCTCGGGCTGACGCTGTGGCCCGCGACGGTACGAGGCCAGGTCAACATTGCACAGAGCTCCAGAGAGATGATGCCGGCTCTCAACGCTTCAAGCGCCACCGATACGCTTCACATCACCGTCGGCCGCTCCATGATGCTGAATGCGGCCAGCCCGTTGCGGCGCGTCTATGTCGGCAACCCCAACGTGCTGCAGACCTACACAGCGGGAGATGCGCAGCTTGTGCTCACCGCGAAGGACTCGGGTGAGAGCAGCCTGGTGCTGTGGGATGAGTCGGGCGCGCACCGGATGTACCTGGTGTTCGCAGACCTCGATCCCGAGGCGCTTCGACAGTCTCTCCAGAAGGCATTTCCAGGCGTGGATATCGAATGTGAAACCGCCGAGGGAAGGATCGTCCTTACTGGAACGGTAGACTCGCAGGCGACTGCGGACGCTGCTGTGAAGATTGCTTCGCAATACGGCAAGGAAGTGGTTAATTCCATGCAGGTGCAGCCTGTGCACCCCAAGCAGGTGCAGTTGAAGCTGCGCATCGTGGAGGTGGATCGGTCGAAGCTCGAGCAGCTTGGGATCAACATCTTCTCCGGTGGCCGCACCACAGTCGCAACCACCACCGGCCAGTTTCCCGGGACTGCCGTTACCGGCAATTCTTCCGTCTCGGTCAGCGACCCGTTGAACCTGTTCCTCTATAACGCGAAGATCGACCTGGGAATTACTCTCCGCGACCTGGAGCAGAAGCAGCTTCTGCAGGTACTCGCCGAGCCCACCATTAGCACCATGAGCGGTGTTCCTGCCCGCTTTCTTTCCGGCGGAGAGTTTCCATTCCCGGTGGTGCAGAGCGGAGCAGGGAACTCGAGTGCGATCACCATCCAGTTCCGGCCTTACGGCGTGAAGGTCGAATTCACGCCGGTGGTCAATAGCGATGGTTCCATCCACTTGAAGCTGGCGCCTGAGGTCAGCACTCTGGACTATTCCAATTCCGTATCCGTCTCGGGCTTCACCATTCCCGCTCTGTCCACCCGCCGCGCAGAAACCGACGTTGAGCTCAGAAGCGGCCAGAGCTTTGCAGTCTCCGGCCTGCTGGATCACCGCACCACGGAAAGCCTCAGCAAGCTGCCGGGTATCTCCGATGTCCCACTGCTGGGCCAGCTCTTCCGCACCAAAAGTCTGAACCACTCCGTGCTGGAGCTTGTGGTGGTGGTGACGGCAACTGTGATCGATCCGCTTAAAGATGACACGGCAAAGACGGCTACGGAACCTCCATTCGCTGTCCCTGACATGGACCAGCAGCAGTTCGACCAGTCTCTGCCAGGCAGTTTTACGAAGTCGGACACGACGAACGGAACCGCAGCCCCCGCAGCGAGGACGAAATGAGCCCGCAGGACCGGCCCAACCAGGCCATCTTCACCGTCTGTACCGACGACTCGGTCAACGAAGTAGCAATGGCAGCGGCACTGAAGATCTCTGGAGCCCTGTTCGCCGGCGGCTTCGGCGACTACATCACAGCGGATCGCAGGCCGCAGTTTTCCCCTGTGCTGCGCAATGCGATCTCCTGTGTGGCGCTGGTGGATTTCGACCCGGACCCGGAGCTTGCTCTGGAGACGGTGGAGCGGCTGCAGCAGATTTTCCTCAGCCGCATCTCTATCGTCGGTCTCGGCTCCAAGCTCGATGCCGGCGTCCTATTGCGTGCTGTTCGGAACGGCTGCACCGAATTTCTTACCAAACCTCTGGTGCAGGAGGAGCTCACTGCTGCTCTGAACCGATTCCAGACAGTACGCGCGATCGATCCTCAGGCGCCGAGCAGTCTTGGGCGAATCATTGCGTTCTTCGGCTCCAAGGGCGGTGTCGGCACCACCATGCTGGCCGTTCACATTGCCACTCACCTTGTCCGCCAGCACGGGAAGAAAGTGCTGCTGATCGATCAGAAGCCGCAGCTCGGCCATGTCGCACTCTATCTGGGGCTGAAGGACACGCAGTATCACTTCGATGAGCTGCTGCGGAATGCAGGCCGTCTTGACGCTGAATTGCTGGAAGGCTTTCTCATCCGGCATCGTAGTGGACTGCACGTCATCGCCTCTCCGGAGATGGCAGCCGGTGCTCACGAAGCGAAGCCCGAGGAGATGGCCGCGGTGATGGACTTTCTCCGACGGGAATACGATTACGTCCTCATCGACTGCCCACCTATCTTTCAGGACCGCAAGGCATCTGTTGTAGAGCAGGCCGATGAGATCTACATCGTTTCGACCCCGGACGTTGCGGCACTGCGCGATCTTGCGCGCCTGGTCGAGAGCATTTCGCTTACTGAATCGGCAATTGCCAAGCTGCGCGTCGTCGTCAACCGGTCCACCGCGACCGACTCGATTACTTCGGAGCAGATCGAAAAGGTGGTGCGGTTTCCCATCTCTGTATCGGTTCCCAACAATTACTTCGAACTGCTTCAGGCCATTAATGATGGCGAGCCAATCGCGCCGCAGCGGCGGTCCGAGTTCAACACGTCGATTGCCAAGTGGGCCAATCGACTGATCGGCGGCATGTCCGCTCCTGTGGGCACGTCCGCCAAAAAAGGATTGCTGTCCTTCCTGCGATAGCCGCAACTACGGTGAGGAACCATGTCTGACCTGTCCATGTATATGTCACAGCCGGTACGCCAGGAAGTGGTGCCGGAGATACGCAGCACCACCGTGCTCACCGAGACGGTGCGCCACTCCCTGAAGACCACCCTTCACCATGAGCTGATCCGGCGCATGGACCTGGAAAAGCTCGCCGCCATCCAGGCCGACGATATCGGTGGTCGTCAGCGACTGCTCACCGTCATCCTGCAACTGCTCGCCGAGCAGAGTGTCCCGCTGAGCGCGCCCGATCGTGACCGGCTTGCGCACGACATCCTGGATGAGGTCTTCGGGCTTGGGCCGCTCGAGCCCCTGCTGCATGACCCGAGCGTCAGCGACATTCTGGTCAACACCCATAAGCTGGTCTACGTGGAGCGGCGCGGCGTCATTGAGAAGACCGACATTGTCTTCAAAGATGAAGCCCACCTCATGCACATCATCGACAAGATCGTCTCGGCAGTGGGCCGACGCATTGATGAATCCTCGCCGATGGTCGATGCACGCCTGCTGGATGGCTCCCGCGTCAACATCGTCATTCCGCCACTCGCGGTGGATGGCCCGTTGCTTTCCATCCGGCGCTTTGGATCCAGTCCGCTCAGCTCCGACGATCTGCTGAGGTTTCGTGCGCTCACGCCGCAGATGCTGGAGGTACTGCGGGCCGCCGTGCGCGCTCGGCTGAATATTGTGGTCTCCGGCGGAACCGGCTCAGGCAAAACGACGCTGCTCAACGTGCTCTCCGGCTTCGTCTCAGCAGCAGAGCGCATTGTCACCATTGAAGACTCAGCGGAACTCCAGATCAAGCAGGAGCACGTGGCGCGGCTTGAGTGCCGTCCGCCCAACCTGGAAGGCAAGGGTGCAGTACGGCAGCGCGAACTCGTGATCAACGCGCTGCGTATGCGGCCGGATCGCATCATCCTGGGTGAGGTGCGCGGGGAGGAGGCACTCGACATGCTGCAGGCCATGAATACCGGTCACGATGGCTCCATCACCACCATTCACGCCAACAACCCCCGCGATGCCATCGCCCGCATTGAAACCATGGCCATGATGGGAAGCATTGCTCTACCGGAAAAGGCGATTCGCGCTCAGATCGCCTCCGCGGTTGACGTGATTGTCCAGGCATCTCGTATGTCAGACGGCACCCGCCGCGTCACTCATATCACCGAGGTCACCGGTACCAGCGGTGAAGTGGTGAGCCTGCAGGACATCTTCCTGTTCGAAAAACAGGGGCTCGGGCCCACCGGGGCGGTGAAGGGACGTTTCCACTCCACCGGTATCGTGCCGAAGTTCGCTGAGCGGCTGAAGGCAGCCGGCATACCTCTCAGCGTGAATCTCCTGGATCAGTCGGTGGAGGTCTAGTTCGTGGAGCATATGGGGTGGTTGTTCACCGGCGCTTTCGCTCTCAGCTTTGTTATGCTG
>Ga0207667_10005010_pt1 | contig 16188 bp, 14 predicted proteins | sample KBSCornC52_FD_184301 | JGI IMG/M metagenome (GOLD analysis project Ga0207667, IMG submission 184301) | Corn rhizosphere microbial communities from Kellogg Biological Station, Michigan, USA - KBS Corn C5-2 (SPAdes) (version 2) | ecosystem: Host-associated > Plants > Roots > Rhizosphere > Soil ... | reverse complement strand
TTGTACTGCAAGGGCGCGCTCGCCGAAGCGGTCGAGATCGCCAAGGTCCGGGCCGACGTGTTCACCTCGACCTTGACCCAGCGCGCGCTCTGGCGCTTCATGGATTCGCCCGCCTATCCGCGCCACATCCGCGCGACCCGGGCGCTCTATCGCGAACGGCGCGACGCCTTCATCGACGCGATCGCCGAAGCGGTGCCATGGAGCGACGTGCGCGCGCCCGCGGCCGGGACCAACGTGTGGCTGGCGCTGCCGTCGCGGATGTCTACCCAAGCCGCCTTCGATGCATGCGCGCGCGAGGGCGTCCTGGTGATGCCGGCCGAGCCGTTCTATCCGACCCGGGTCGGACCGCCCGCGCTGCGCCTCTCGTTCGGCAATCTGCGCCCGGAGGAGGCACGCGAAGGCTTGGCTCGCTTGGGTCGCGCCCTGCATCGCCTCGAGCACGGCTAGGCCGCAAGCGACCCCACGGCGGGTGCGGCGAAGGCCGCCAGCGTACCCCTAGGGAGTGACTTTGCGACGTCTTCTCGCGGCGGCAACGGCCGCCGTTCTGCTTGGTGCGGTCCCGCGCCCGATCGTGTTCTCCGCGCCGGCCGGCAACCGCGCCACCGGCATCCCGAACGCGAGCCGCCCATTCGACGCGATCCTTCCCGATGGACGAACGGTCGCGCCGGTCGGCGAAAGCGCGTCGCTCGGCGCGAACGTCGCCGGGCTGGCGATCTCGCCCGACGGCCGCTATGCGATCGCCGGCGGACCGGCTCTGACCGTCGCCGACGCGCGCACGATGCGGGTCGTCACCGTACGCGACGGATCGGTCGCCGACGTGGCGGCCGTTCGCGACCCGTCCGATCCGGCGCGGACCCTGGTGGTCGCGTCCTCCGGCGCGGGTCTGCAGCTCTTCGCGCTGGGCGATGACGGATCGCTGACGCCGGACGGCGCGTCCGTCGGACTGCACGGCGGTGCGCTGGCGGTCGCGCCGGACGGTCGGACCGCGTACGTGACCGACCCGCAGACCGATGTCGTGCAGAGCGTCGACCTGGTCGCGCGCCGCATCCTGAGTTCCGCACCGGTCGGATTCTCGCCGGACGGTCTGGCCGTCGCCGGTGCGCGCTTGTACGTGACCAACGGCGGGGTGCTCGGCCGGGCGACGCTCGCCGATCCGGTGCGCATCCCGCAATTCGGCGTGGTGCCGGCCGACGCGGTGCGCGCGTCGTCGATGATGGCCTTCGGAACGCTGCCGGGCGGCGGCGTCGATGCCGGCTCCGTGCAGACCGCGGCGATGGATCAAGCGCCCGACGAATTGACGAACATCGGCGGCGCAAGACCCACCGGGATCGCGATCTCGAAAGACGGCCGGTTCGCGTTCGTCTGCATGACGAACGTCGATCGGATCGCGGTGGTCGCGCTCGCGGGCGTGCCGCGCGTGGTCGCGGGCCTGTCGCTGCGGTTGTTCCAAAGCTCGCCCATCGGCAGCGCGCCGTACGGTACGCGACCGTCGGCGATCGTCCGCAGCGCCGACGGCAAGCGTCTGTACGTCGCGATGGCCGGGATCAACGCGATCGCGGTGCTGGATGCCTCCAAGCCCGTCTCCCTCCATCGCCTGGGCCTGATCCCGACCGGCTGGGCGCCGGGCGCGCTCGCGCTCTCGCCCGACGGACGGTATCTCTACGTCGCCAACGCCAAGGGCAACGCGACGGTCGCGACCCTGCAGCGCGTCGATCTGCGACGCGTCCCGCTCCAAGCGGCGACGCTCTCCGCTCTCCGCTACAACCGGTCCGTCAGCTACGGCAAGGCCTCGACGCTCGTCCCACCGATGCGTCTGGAGGAGCCCGTTCGCAGCGCCGTCATCCGGCACGTCGTGCTGATCCTCGAAGGCGATGCCGGATTCGATCCGGCTGCCGGCGATCCCGCGACGCCGAACCTGAACGCGCTCGCGCGGACGTTCGGTTACGCCGCGAACTACTCCACGGATCGCGATCTGAGCGACGAGGGGGCCGATCCGAACGCGTATCCGCGCGCCGGCTATCTCTTCAACGGGCTGCAGCGCGCGGGTCGCTCGTACCGCGATTACGGCGGACTGCTCGAGCTGGCCGGTTACGATCGCGGCGCGGCCTCGCGTCCGAACGACGACGACCCCGGCTACGCCGGTCCCGGCGACGTCGCCGCGCCGACGAGCGGCCTCGGCGGGCTCTATCGCGCGCGCATCCCGGCGCTGGCGGCGCTCGCGTCGCACCTCGATCTGGATTATCCGGGCTGGAATCCGCGCATCCGCGACGAGCGCCGGGCGCGCGAGTTCGTTCGCGATATCGGTTCGCTGGTGTCGAACGACGCGATGCCGGATTACACCTATATCTGGCTGCCCGGCCGGGACGCAGCCCAGGGCGACGCCGCCGTCGGGACGATCGTCGCCTATCTCACGCACACCCCGCAGTGGGCCTCGACGGCGATCTTCATCGCCCCGGACGGCCCGCGGACGAGCGGCGACCCGGCCGGCCGCTACCGGAGCTACGCGATCGTGGTCTCGCCGTTCGCGCGGCGCGGGCACGCCGGGCACGCCCACCTCTCGACGGCCAGCCTGCAGAAGACCGAGGAGGAGCTGCTCGGGCTGCCGCCTCTACGGATCGACGACCTGCTGGCGACCGACATGGCCGATTTCTTCACCGCAAAGGCCGACCCGGCGCCTTTTGAGAACCTGTAGCCCGGCAATCATGAGCAATTCAAGCGTACATTTCGGGCCGCGCCTGGTCGCGCGTCCTACCGGGACCCTTCGCGCCGCGGCGCTGGTCCGGCCGCCCGCCTCGATCGGGAACGCCAAGCCGGCTATCGGCGAGCCGGCCGCCATCTATTCGCGCGCGCTCGAGCAGCACGACGTGCTGTGCAAGACGCTCGCCTACTTCGGCGTCGACGTCTCGGTCGCCGAGCCCGCCGGCGAAGACCCGTACGAGGTCGCGGCCGCGGATGCGGCCGTCGTCTTCGAAGACGGTGCCGTCGTCATGCGCCCGAGCGCGATGTCGCGCCGCGGCGAAGCGGCGCGGATCGAGGCCGAGTTCGCGCGGATCGACGTCCCGATCGCCGGACACGTCGCGGCGCCCGGCCTGTTCGACGGCGGCGACGTGCTGCTGGCCGGGCGGACCGCGTTCGTCGGCGTCGGCACGCGCGGCAACGTCGTCGGCCGCAACGGATTTGCCGCGATCGCGCGAGCCCACGGCTATACGGTCGTGGAGGTCGCCCTCGGCGCGGGCGTGACCTCGCTGCGCTCGGTCGCGGGCGCGGTCGCGAGCGACACGATCGTGCTGGCCGCCGGCAAGGTCGATCCGGCCGCCTTCGCGGGTTTCACGACGATCGTGCTGGAGCGCGGCGAGGATCTGGCCGCCGGGGTGCTGTGCCTGGGCGAGCGCCACGTGCTGGTCGACGTCCGCTACCGCACCTCGTGGCAGGCGCTGCGCAAGGCCGGCGTCACCGTCGAGGCGATCGACCTGTACGAGTTCACCAAGATCGGCATCGCACCGGGCATGCTCGCGATCGCCCTCAAGCGCGATTAACGCATGCGCGTCGCCGTCCTCTCCGATATCCACGGCAACCTGGTCTCGCTCGATGCGTGCCTGAGCGATCTCGCGTCGCAGGGCGGGGCGGATACGATCGTGGCGGCCGGCGATCTGTGCGTCGACGGACCCAAGCCGAAGAAGGTGCTGGCGCGCCTGATGGACATCGGCGCGCGGTGCATCCGCGGCAACACGGACCGGTACATCGCGGAGCGCGACGAGGCCGCACTGCCGGCCGCCGAACGCGCGCAGCTGCAATGGACCCGCGACGATATCGGCGCCAAGCTGGTCGCGTGGCTCGGCGAGCTGCCGTTCTCGCTACGCTTCGGCGAGGCCGAGAACGAATTGCTGATCGTGCACGCGAACCCCGCCAACGACGACGAGCACGTCTGGCCGGACGCGGACGACGCGACTCTGGAGCGCTTGATCGGCGCCGAGACAGCGAGCGCGATCGCGTTCGGCCACCTGCATCTGCCCTACGTCCGGGTCTGGCGCGGCAAGATGCTGGTCAACGTGGCCTCGGCCGGTCTGCCCAAGGACGGCGACCCGCGCGCGAGCTACGCGCTCTTCACCGAGCGGGCCGGCGGCTGGGAGGTCAAGCACCGCCGCGTCGCCTTCGACGTGAAGAAGGTCGCAACCCAATTGGCCGACTGCGGGATCCCGGGAAGCGATGAACTCATCGCGACGCTCCGTCGTCATCGCTACAAACGGCTGAAGGCATCGATACCGTAACCGCGCCCGCCGTCGAGGTCGACCACCTGGTCAAGCGCTACGGCGAGCTCATCGCAGTCGACGACGTATCGTTCCGCGTGGAAGCGGGCGATTTCTTCGGCTTTCTCGGGCCGAACGGCGCCGGCAAGACGACCACCATCAGTGCGATCGTCGGCCTGGTGCGCAAGAGCGCCGGCGCGATCTCGATCTTCGGACGCGACATCGATACGTCGTGGCGCGAGGCCCGCAGGCTGGTCGGCATCGCGCCCCAGGAATACAACTTCGACCGGTATCTCTCGATCCGGGACGTGCTGATATTCCAGGCGGGGTACTTCGGCATCCCCAAGCGCGAGGTCGAGGATCGGGCCGACGAACTGCTCGCGCAGTTCTCGCTCACCTCGAAGGCCGGGGTCGAATACACCAAGCTCTCGGGCGGGCAGAAGCGCCGGCTCACGCTAGCGCGCGCCATGATCCACAAGCCGCGCTTGCTGATCCTCGACGAGCCGACCGCCGGCGTCGACGTCGAGCTGCGCATCGAGCTGTGGGAGCTGCTGCGCACGCTCAACGGCGGCGGTATGACGATCTTCCTGACGACCCACTATCTCGAAGAGGCCGAGGCGCTCTGCAAGAACATCGCGATCATCCGGGCCGGCCGGATCGTCACCCAGCAGAGCACGGCCGGTCTGCTGGCGAGCCGCGAAGGCTCGAGCCTGCAGGACGTCTTCCTGGAGCTGACGCGATGAGCGGGAATCGCGTCGGCCTGTGGACGCTGATCAAGCGCGAACTGATCCGCAGCATGAAGGTCATCAACCAGGTGGTCTGGCCGCCGATCATCATGACCCTGCTCTACGTGTTCGTGTTCGGGCTCGCCCTCGGCAAACAGCTCCAGAACGTCCAGGGCGTCAGCTACGCGGAGTTCCTGATCCCCGGCCTGATCATGCTCCAAGTGATCGATTCGTCGTACGGCGAGTGCTCCAGCTCGCTCTTCCAGGCGCGCTTCATGGGCTCGATCCAGGAGATGCTGGTCGCCCCGATGTCGGCCGCCGAGATCGTCTTCGGCTACATCTTCGGCAGCGTCGCGCGGGCGCTGGTGATCGCCGGCTTGATCACGGTCGTCGGCCTGCTGTTCGTGCACACCGCTCCGACCGACTGGGTCCTGTACTTCGGCGTGCTGATCGTGGTCTCGATCCTGTTCTCGGCGCTCGGGCTGATCTTCGGGCTGTTGGCCGAGAAGTTCGACCACATCGCGGTGTTGACCACGTTCGTGATCACGCCGCTGGTCTTCGTCGGCGGCGTCTTCACCTCGGCCGCGTCGCTGCCGCCGTTCATGCAGAAGCTCGAGCTGTTCAATCCGATGTTCTACACGATCGACGCCTTCCGGTACAGCTACGTCGGGAACAGCTTCCTGCCGCTGTGGCAGTCGATCGGCGCGATCTGCGCGCTCGCGATCGTCTGCCTGGCCGTCATCCTGCGGATGATGAGCGTCGGATACAAGCTGCGCGCGTGATCGCCGCCTAGAAGAACGGGTTGTGGGCCTTCTCGAGCGCGATCGTGGTCGGCGGGCCGTGGCCGGGCATGACGGCGGTCTCGTCCGGCAGCGCGAACAGCTTGCTGCGGATGCTGTTGAGGATATCGTCGTAGGTCGCGACGTCGGCGTACGCACCGCCGACGCTCCCGGCGAAGAGCGTATCGCCGGTGAAGACGTTCGACCTGAAGAGGTAGCTGACGCTGCCGTCGGTGTGACCCGGCGTGTGGATCATGCGGATATGCGCGTCGTCCCCGAACGGCAGATCCTCGCCGTCGCGCACCAGCAGCGCTTTGTCCGCATACGCGCCGATCGCGTGGACGTCGGCCCGGTGCATCACGATCTGCGCGTCGGGAAACGCTTGCGCGACGTCGGCGGTAGCGTCGCAGTGATCGGCGTGCTGGTGCGTGATCAGGATGTACTGCAGATGGTAGGCGCCCTCGCGCACGATCCGCAGCAGGTTGGCGGGGATGCCGGCCGGATCGACCAGCGCGGCGCGCTGGGTGCCGGCGATGAAGAAGACGTAGCCGTTGCTCGGGTGCGGGTGCTGCGGATGGTGCCGGACGTCGGACGGCAGTTCCACGTGGGGATGCCAGCTCTGGGCTTGGCTCGCGGCCAGTTTGTGCGGGTCGAGCCCGAGGCGGCGGGCGACCTCGGCGACGTCGAGGCCCGCGAGCGAGGCCGGGTCGGTCCCGGTCCCGCGCGACGCCTTGCGCACGATGTCGGAAAAGTCATCTTCCAGCGGCAGCATGCTCCCAACATACCCCGCCTGCAACCGGAACCCCGCCGGACCCGGTCGAAACGAGCGATATGGAACGCGTCATCATCATCGGGTCCGGCCCGGCCGGCCTGACCGCCGCCGTCTATGCCGCGCGGGCGAATCTCAACCCTCTGGTGCTCGCGGGCGGCATGTACGGCGGTCAGCTGATGCTCACGACCGAGGTCGAGAACTATCCGGGATTCCCCGAGGGCATCATGGGACCCGACCTGATGATCAAGTTCCGCGAACAGGCCGAACGCTTCGGCGCGCGCATCGAGAACACGGACGTGACCTCGGTCGACTTCAGCGGCACGCCGCTGATCGTGCGCACGAACGACGACGAGTATCACGCCCGCACGGTCATCATCGCGACCGGCGCGAGCGCGCGCTGGCTCGACATCCCGAACGAGACGAAGCTGCGCGGTCGCGGGGTCTCGACCTGCGCGACCTGCGACGGCGCGTTCTTCCGCGACAAGCACATCGTCGTGGTCGGCGGCGGCGACTCCGCGATGGAAGAAGCGCTCTTCCTGACGCGCTTCGGCCACAAGGTGACGGTCATCCACCGTCGCGACAGCCTGCGCGCGAGCAAGATCATGGCCAACCGCGCCCAGGCCCACGAGAAGATCGACTTCATCTGGAACACCGTCCCGGTCGGCGTGCTGGGCGACGAGCACATGACGGGCCTGCGCCTCAAGAACGTCAACGACGGCAGCGAGTACGACTTCGATGCGGACGCGCTCTTCATCGCGATCGGACATACGCCGAACACGGATATCTTCAAAGGGCAGATCGACCTGGACGCGACCGGATATATCGCATCGCCCGACGGGACGACCACCAACGTCGAGGGCGTCTTCGTGGCCGGCGACGTGAACGATCTGCGCTACAAGCAGGCGATCACGGCCGCCGGCGCCGGTTGCAAGGCCGCGATGGACGCCGAGAAGCATCTCGAAGCGATGGAGTTCTCGGCCGTCCTGTCCTGATCGCCGGCTCGCCGGAACGCTAGCGCGCGGAGGCGGCCGCCGGGACCGGTTTGCGGGCGCGCACCATCACGACGGCGCAGTGCGCGCGTCCCATTCTATGCGAGGATGTTCGCGAGCGCGCTCTCGAGGGTCGGGAAGGCGAAGACGTAGCCGAGTTCTTGGGTGCGCTTGGGGATCACGCGCTGTCCGTTGAGCAGCGCGTCCGCGCCTTCGCCGAGCATCGCGCGCAGCGCGAACGTCGGAACCGGGAGAAACGTCGGACGGTGGATCGCGTCGCCGACGGCTTTGGTGAAGGCGGCGTTGGTGACCGGGTTCGGCGCGGTCGCGTTGAGGGCGCCCTCGGCGCCGTCGATCGCCAGCAGATAGATGCCGACCGCGTCGTCGATGTGGATCCACGAGAACCACTGCTTGCCGTTGCCGATGATCCCGCCGGCGCCCATCTTGAACGGCGGAAGGATCTTGGCCAGCGCCCCGCCGTCGCGCGCGAGCGCGATGCCCGAGCGCACGCAGGCGACCCGCATGCCGAGGTCGCGGGCGTTGCGCGCGGTCGCCTCCCAGCGCGCGCACACGTCGGCCAGGAAGTCCGAGCCGGGACCGTCGCTCTCGGTGAACGTCGCGTCGGCGCTGTAGCCGTAGTAGCCGGTCGCGGATGCGGAGACGTAGGCCTTGGGGATCCGGGTCTGCTTGGCGAGCGCGTCGAGGAAGCGTTGCGGCAGCACGGTGCGGCTTTCGAGGATCTCGCGCTTCACCTCGTCGCTCCACTTCTGGGCGATCGAGGCGCCCGCCAAGTTGACGACGACGTCGCAGCCGTCGGCGCCGGCGGCCGCCGCGTCGGGATCGTGGAGCGAGAGCGCGCGGACCTCGTCGCCCCGAGCCGTCAGCGCCGCGGCGAGGTGGCCGCCGACGAACCCGCTCGCGCCCAGGATGGCGACGATCATGCGGTCACCCGGTGGTCGCTGCCGACCAGCGCTTCGAGTTCCGCGACCGCCTTCGGGATCGACGCGGTCAGATTGTCGTAGCCGCCGGGAGTCACCAGGATGTCGTCCTCGATGCGCACGCCGATGCCTTTGAAACGCTCGTCGACGTCGAGATCGCGCTGGACGTAGATGCCCGGCTCGACGGTCGTCACCATGCCGGCCTGCAGCAGGCGCGGCGCGTCGCCGGCGTCGAGATAGGCGCCGACGTCGTGCACGTCGAGCCCCAGCCAATGGCCGGTGCCGTGCATGTAGAAGTCGCGATACGTCTCGTTCTCGATCGCCTCGTCGACGCCGCCCTTGAGCAGGCCGAGGTCGATCAGCCCTGCGGCGATGACCCGGATCGCCGCTTCGTGGAACGCATTGCGGGCGGCGCCCGGCTTGACGCACGCGATCGCGGCCTCTTGGGCGGCCAGCACGATGTCGTAGATGGCCCGCTGCTCGGCCGAGAACCGGCCGTTGACCGGCCAGGTACGGGTCACGTCGCAGGCATAGCAGTCGACCTCGGCGCCGCTGTCGACGAGCAGCAGATCGCCGTCGCGCAGGACGTCGCGATTGGTGACGTAGTGGAGGATGGTCGCGTTCTCGCCGCCTCCGACGATCGATTCGTAGGCGGGGCACTGCGCTCCGGCGCGCGCGTACTCGACCTCGAGCGCGGCCTCGATCTCGTATTCGCGGAGGCCGGGTCGGGTCGCGCGCATCGCGGCGACGTGCCCGCGACGGGTGGCGTCGGCGGCGCGGCGCATGATCGCGATCTCGTCGGCGGACTTGAAGAGCCGCATCTCGTGGAGCAGGATGCCCGGATCGGCGAAGCGGGCCGGGGCGTGGCCGTCCCGGCGCGTCTTGGCGCGCGCGGTTTCGAGCGCGGCGTGGACCGTGCGGTCGCGGCCTTCGTCGCTGCCGAAGGCGTACTGCAGCGCGTTCGCGCCGGCCAGATAGTCGGGCAGTCGCTGCGCCAGCTCTTCGATCGGGAAGGCGGCGTCGATGCCGAGGACGGCGGGCGCCGCGGCCGATCCGAGCCGGCGTCCGTTCCAGATCTCTTTGACCCGGTCGCGTTCGCGCAAGAACAGCACGCTCGTCTGCCCGGCGCGGTGCGGGGCCAGCACGAGCAGCGCGTCCGGTTCGTCGAACCCGGTCAAGTAGAAGAAGTCGGAGTTCTGACGGAACGGGTACTCGGTGTCGTTGCTGCGGGTCAGCTGGCGCGCGCCGGGGACGATCATCACGTCGCCCGGGATCGCGTCGAGGACGCGCCGGCGGCGGTCGCTATACGGTTGCATAGAGGGTCCTTCGCGACGCCCGCTTCGCGGGCCCTGGAGGATCAGCGGAGTCTGGCGGTCGCAGCGTCGATCTGACCCGGCGCCCCGGCCAAGTCCGGAAAGGCGACCGCCGCATAGCCGTCGCGTCCGTAGAGCACCCGGTCGAGCGCCCGGGCGGCGGCCAGGGCATCGGCGTTACGAAGCGGATCCGGGTGGGCATCGAAGGCGGCCGCGACCGGTGCGAACCGGTCGACCGCCTGCGAGGCGGCCGCCACCTGCGCGGCGTTCCGCGAGGACGCGATGGCCTTCAGGTCGCTCCGCATGGTGCTCGCGTAATCGCGGAAATCGTAGGGCAGCACCGGCGCGTCCGCGTAGCGGAGCGCGAGCAGCGCGAGCAGCTGCGCGACCGCGCGATGATTCACGAATCCGGTGTCGGCGAAGCGCTTGGCGTACTGCAGATCGTCGAAGCCGGAATGATGGACGCCGAACGCGCCGCCGAAGCCGACTTCGAGGCTCGGGATGCCGAGGTCGTAGAGGAAGCTCTCGTGGTCGGAGCCGCGGCCCGGCGATGCGATCCGTATCCCTCCGGGCTGCGCCAGCCAGCGATCGTAGATGGTCTGGCGTTCGGTGTGCGGGTCGCGCACGCGTTTCGTCGCCGCGATGACCGCGTTCGCGAGCGCGCCCGCGGCCGAGGCGCCGAAGGTCTGACCGGTCGTCCCTTTGTCGGCATTGAGATACGCCACGGCGCCTTGGCGCAGCTCGTCCTGATGGACGCGCACGTACGTGCTCGAGCCGGCCTCGCCGATCTCTTCGCCGTCGAAGCCGACGATGGTGATGGTGCGCTGCGGTTGCCAGCCGCTGCGATGCAGGTAGCCAAGCGCGCGCGCGACCTCGATCAGGATCGACGTTCCCGAACCGTTGTCGGTGACGCCGTAGACCCAGGCGTCGCGGTGCGCGCCGAGCACGACCGACCGAGAAGGATCGGCGCCGGGGATGCTGCCGACGACGTTCCAGAGCGTCTCGATCTTGCGATCCAGATAGACGTCCAGCCGGACATCTGCGGCGCTCACGCCGCCGCGCATGGTGGCCAGGATCTGTCGGGCGTTGAGCGCGCTGATGGGGAGCACCGGGATCGCGAGCCGCGGCGTGCCCAGCGAGCCGCGCTGCACGGCGCCGAGCGGACGGTTCGGGCCGTCCGGATAGCGGGCTCCGCGCGGATCGTCGGCCGGGTCGCTGAAGAAGATCACGCCGGCCGCGCCGGCGGACTGGGCGCGTCGCGCGAGGTCGCCGCCGAACTCCTTGCCGTATCGGATCAGCGCGATCGCGCCGCGCACGGCCGCGCCGCGGGCGGCGAGCGCGGCGTAGTCGGCGTCCAGGCCGTGACCCGCGTCGACGACGCGCGCGGTCGCGCTGCCGTTGCCGCTGCCGGCATTGAACGGGAGCCCGGCATCGCGCCGGGTGCCGTCGGGATCGCTCGGGATCGGGACTTCGCGCAGTTCGAAGTCGACGCGCGGCGTGGTGAGCAGCGCGACCGCCAGCTTCGTCGGCGTGTAGACCTCTGCGGTGAACGGTTCGATGCGCGCGTCGAAGCCCGCGTCGCGGAGCCGGTCGCGCATCCAGCCGGCGACGAACCGGTCGGCGGCGGTGCCTGCGTAGTGCGCGCGCTGGTCGATGAACGCCGACGAGTCGAGCGCCCCCTGCGCGCTCGGGATGTCGAGCAGGATCCGTTCGCGTTCGAGCGCGAGTGGGGCGGGCACCGCGCCGAGGGCGAGCGCGCACAGCGCGAGGACGGCGAGCGGACGGACGAGCGTCATGGAGGGTCTCCTTGGTGCGCGAAGCAGTTCAACAGCCGGAGCGCACGGGCATCCATGCCCTGGGCCGCGACCTTCGGATGGGTCAGATAGAACAGCGCCATGATCGACAGGACGAACCGATGGCGTTCCGGATGGGGAAGCCGCGCGAACCGCCGCTCGGCGTCGCCGGCGAGCCGCGCGAAGCGTTCGCGCATCCGCGCGTCGCCGCCGTAGAGCGAGGCCAGGTTGAGCTCGCCGTGCTCGCGGTCTTCGGCTTCGTCGATGAACGCGTCGAGCAGGACGTGCAGCGACGCGACCGGGGGGAAATAGGCGTCGTAGCCCGCGCGGATCGCGGCACGTTCGCCGGCCATCGCGAGGAAGAGCGGCACGTAGACCTGCCACTGCGAGCCGGCCGCGGCCGCGAACTCGTACCATTCGAGCGTCGCGAAGCGCTCGCGATTGCGATCGTACCAGGCGATGCAGGCCTCTTCGCGCGCGCCCGGCGGCAGATGCTTGAACGTCTGCAGGTCCGCATAGAACGCGGCCGCCTCGGCGAACAGCGGTGCGAGCGCGGGCAGATCGGCGAGCCCGCGCATCCCGGAACGGGTGCGCTCGACCAGCCAGCGCAGGTAGCCGCCGTCGCCGCCGCTCGGTCCGTCCGCGTAATAGTCTCCCGGCTCGCGATCCGGATCGAGCGCGTCGGCCAGCGCCCGGTGCAGCGTCGGATAGGCGGCCGGCGGGACGTCGGGGTGGCGGTCGCAGAGATTGTCGAGGAAATCGTAGATGGTCTCGAGCGGCGCGACGATCGCGACGTACGCGCGCTGCAGATCGGGCGGCAGAAACGTCGCCAGGATGCAGGCACCGGCGACGTGATAGGCCTTGTGCTCGGCCGACGCGACCGCTTCGGCGCGCAGCCGCCGGTCGGGGATCGCTTCGGCGCGCGCGCGGATCTCCGCGAGGGCGCTCGCCGCCTGGGGTACGACGGTCCGCAGGAAGCGCAGCAGCGTCAGGAACGTGCCGGGACCGCCGCGCAGGAGAAAGCGCAGGCGCTGCGGCGAGCCCAGCACGTGGCGCACCGCCCAGCGGATGTCGTCCTTCACGCTAGATGCCGCCGACGAACCGGCCGGGGTTAAGCGTGCCGTGCGGGTCGAAGCGCAGCTTGAGCGCGCGCATCTTGTCGAGCGCGGCCGGCGGCGCACCCCAGACGTCGAGGTTGGACCGCCCGGCGAAATCGCCCGCGATCACCTGCGCGTTAGGCACGTCGTCGTGCAGGGCGTCGTCGAAGATCTCGATCTTGGCGGCGAATCCGCGCGCGTCGCCGTCGCTGACGCGCAGGACGGCGTCGCCGTTCATCACGTCGCAGATCGAGTCGGCGCGGAGTTCGAAGCGCCGCGCGAGGGCGCGCATCGCCAGCGCCCGGCGCTCGACATCGCTCGGGTCGCCGCCGGAGCGATAGGTGATCGAACGCTCGTCGACGGTCGCGACGTACGCGTCGCAGAGGCGCTCGAACGCCTCGCCGGCACCGGCATCGACCACGTGGGTCTCGGGAACGCCGGCCTTGCCCAGTCCCGAGCGCAGATCGCGGGTCGCGCGATCCAGGAAGGCGTCGGAGCCCTGCATCAACACGAACAGGCGGCCGTCGTCGCCGTCCTGCCCGCCGAACTCCTTGGCGAACCCCTCGATCCAGAACGCGGCGGCCGGCGTCGCGGTCATCGTCTGGAGCTGCGCGAACGCCCGCGGGCGCGAGTCGAGCGGCAGCGGATGGTGGAACGCGCGCGAGGCCTTCGGCGCGGGCAGGGTCTTGAGGTTGACGGAGACGAGCACGCCGAGGGTGCCGCACGAGCCGACGTAGAGCTTGCTCATGTCGTAACCGGTCACGTTCTTGACGACCATCCCGCCGGCGTTGGCCAGCGTGCCGTCGGCGAGCGCGATGCGGCTCCCGATCACGTAGTCGCGCGTGCGGCCGAACAGGTGCCGGCGCGGGCCTCCCCAGCCGGCCGCAAGCGTGCCGCCGACGGTCGCCTTCTTGCGGAGCGGCGCGTCGAGCGGGACGAACTGGTCGTATGCGGCGAGCGCGTCCGAGAAGGCGCGCAGGGTCATGCCGCTCTGGACCGAGGCGGTCAGGTCGGCGTGCTCGTGGGCGAGCATGGCCTTGAGCTTGGCCGTGCTGACGTGCAGGTCGCCGGCCTGCGCCGAGAGACCGATGCCGCGCAGCGTGCCGGCGCCGTCGATGCTGACGGCCCGCCGGTCGCGATCGCAGGTAGCCAGCAGCGCCGCGAGCTCCTCGGCCGAGGCGGGCGCGAGCCGTTCGATCGTCTCGCTCACGGACGCAGCTCCGCGCACGACGCGCCGCGCGGGAAGATCTTGTCCGGATTGAAGCGGCGGGCGGAGTCGAAGACGTCGCGCAGGCGCAGCATCGTGTCGATATCGGCGTCGTCGAAGATGCGCGCGAGCGTGTCGCGCTTCTCGAAGCCGATGCCGTGCTCGCCCGAGATCGTGCCGCCCAGGTCGACGGCCGCCGAGAGGATCTGGTCGCCGGCGTCGACGACCGCTGCGACCTGCCGCTTGTCGCGCTTGTCGTACATGATCAGCGGGTGCAGGTTGCCGTCGCCGGCATGGAAGACGTTGCCGATGGTCAGGTCGTGCGCGGCGGCGGCTTCGTCGACCAGCTTGAGCATCTTCGGCAGCTTGGTGCGCGGCACGACGACGTCTTGCAGGTAGGTGTTCGGCGCGATCCGCCCGGCGGCGCCGAACGCGCCTTTGCGCGCCGCCCACAGGCCGTCGCGTTCGGCCTGCGATCTCGCGGTCCGCCAGGTCAGCCCGCCGTTGGCCTTGCAGATCTTCTCGATGGCGCGCTCGCAGTCGTCCATGTCGTCCTCGAAGCCCGCGTTCTCGATGAGCAGCAGCGCTTCGGCGTCGACCGGAAAGCCGGAGTGGAACGCGGCTTCGACCGTGCGGATCATCAGCCCGTCCATCATCTCGAGCGCGGTCGGCACGATGCCGTGCCCGACGATGGCCGAGACCGCTTCGGAAGCCGCTTCGACGTCGGCGAAGGTCGCGACCCAGACGCGGGTCGCCTCGGGCAGTCGCAGCAACCGCACCCAGGCCGAGGTGACGATGCCGAGCGTCCCTTCGCTGCCGACCAGCGCGCCCGTCAAGTCGTAGCCGGCATCGTCGAGCGAGGTGGTGTAGACCTCGCCGGTGTCGTCGACCAATTCGAGGGCGAGCACGTGGTTGACGGTCGTGCCGTACGTCAGGCAATGCGGTCCGCCCGCGTTGGTGCCGATGTTCCCGCCGATCGTGCACGCCTTTTGCGACGACGGGTCGGGCGCATAGAACAGTCCCGCGGCGGCGACCTTCTTGGAAAGATCGAGGTTGATCAGCCCCGGCTGGACGCGCGCCCGCCGGTTGCGCGGATCGAGTTCGAGCAGTCGGTTCATCCGCGCGAACGAGACGACCACGCCGCCGGCCGCGGGGATCGCGCCGCCGCACAGCCCGGTGCCGGCGCCGCGTGCGACGATCGGCTCGCCGCACGCGCGGGCGATCCGGACGATGGCGGCGACGTCGCGGGCGCTGGCCGGCAGGACGACCGCGGCCGGAAGCCGCGATTCGGAATACGCATCGAAAGCGTAGACCGCCAGATCTTCGGGCGCCGTCTTGACGGCGTCCGCGCCGAGCGCGTCCGCGAGTCGTTCTGCGAGCATCGCGGTTCTGTTGGCAGATGCTCGGGAGAAGCCCTGGGAGCAGGAGGCGGCGCCCGCTCGCCTCAAAAGGTCGACGCTGACGATGTTTCTCTTCGGCCGCAAGAAGACCCCGAAGCCGGCGAAGGCGCCGCCGGCAGGTTCGGACCAGAAACGGTCGGCGTTCCGGATGCCGGTCTCCTTCGACGTGCTCTACGCGCTCGAGGGCCGTCGCGGGCGGCGGCGCGCCTCGGCCAACGATCTGTCGGCGGGCGGCCTGCGGCTCGCGACCGACGAGGACCTGATCGCGGGCTCGGTGCTGACGCTCGATTTCCATCTGCCCGACGAGTTCCTCGCGACGATGGTGGTCGAGAAAGAGGTCTACGAACAGACCCCGTTCGGGTTACGCCCCGAGACGATCAAGGTCGCGCCGCCCGGTTTCGATCCGGTCCACGTCGAGGCGAAGGTGCTGATGCCGTTCTTCGATCGCGAGACGCGGACGTTCGCGTACGGCGTGCACTTCCTCGACCTCGAGACGCAGGTCGAGGAGGAACTGCAGCGGTTCATGCATCTTTGGCAGATCAACTATTTGCGGGAGCGGCGCGGGGAGGGCTGAGCGTCTTTTCTTAGCCGGGCGCGTAGCGGGCCGCTCCCCACCTGCATCGTGGGGACGCTCGCTTTTTTGCATCGTGCAAAAAAGCTGCTCGCCTCGTCGTCGCTCCCGCGATCCATGGCTCCGCTCCTCCCTTCACACGCCCCTCGATACAGGTGGGGAACGGCCCGCTACGCGCCCGACCAAGAAAAGTCTTGGGGGCTGGCGTGTGATAAGAAGTGGGTTAGTAGATCAGATACTTCGCGCGCAGGGTTTTGAATTTTTTTAGGGCGGGTTGCCAGCGGGCGATTATCGTTGCGGCGCTGTCGCCGTTGGTGAGACCTTTTCTGAGGGTGTCGGTGCCCAGTCGATGTCGAT
>Ga0207667_10005009_pt1 | contig 16188 bp, 15 predicted proteins | sample KBSCornC52_FD_184301 | JGI IMG/M metagenome (GOLD analysis project Ga0207667, IMG submission 184301) | Corn rhizosphere microbial communities from Kellogg Biological Station, Michigan, USA - KBS Corn C5-2 (SPAdes) (version 2) | ecosystem: Host-associated > Plants > Roots > Rhizosphere > Soil ... | reverse complement strand
CGCGTTGCATGTTGCGTGCTCGCTGCTGCGCGTGTTGCAGATTGCGGGGCCCGATTCCGCGCGTTGCGCGTGTTGCAGATTGCGCATTCGCTAGTGAGCGTTGCATTGCGGCGCGCGAGCCGCGCGGGGCGGACCGGGCGGGGCTCTTGGAAGCCGTCCGCGACGCCGAAGGCTGTGCCGGGTTGGGACTGCCTCGTGACCATCAACCCCCCAAGCAAAATGCCAGAGACTTAGGGCGCGTCGGCCCGCGCTGCGAACAGGATTTTAGCGTACGCGACGAGGAACAGGCCGAACGCGGCGGACCACGCCACCGCCGCCGCGCTCAACAAGTGGAGATAGAGCGAGCTTGGCAGGAACGGCGCGCCGATGCGCAAGAGCGCGGCCGTGAGCAGGCAGAAGAAGGCGACGGTCACGTTGCGCGCGGGAGTCAGCAGGCGACCCGTGTGGCCCAAGCTCACGCGCGCCATCATGCCCAGGGTGAGCGAGCCGAGCGCGCCCGCGGTGAGCGCGTGCACGGCGCTGCCGGCCGGGACGGCGTCGGTCAGCGTGGCCGCCGCGCGGAGCGCGAGACCGAGCGGCATAAATAGCGTGCCCACGTGCAAGATCCATAAAAGTGGCGTACCGAGCGTGTGCACGCTGCCCCAAAAACGCAGTCGCGCGAATAGCAGCAGGGCGGCGATTGCAGCGAAGGCCGCGCTCGGAAGCGAGCTCGGCAAGAGGTCGGACAGCGCGAGCAGGATGACCGCGGCGAGCGACGCGCGTTCCAGCCACGGCAGCGCGCGCACCCACGGCAGGCGCGTGGCATTGCGCGTGAACATGGGCACGATCCGCCCCGTCATGGCCACCATCATGATCACGATCAGATCGAGCGCAAAGCGGTGCGCGAGCCGCACGGTCGCCAAATCGCCGCGCAGCGCAAAATAGTGGACCATCGCGTTGGTAGCGCTGAGCGCGAGCAAGAGACCGATGAAACCGTAGTTGCGTCGGCTCTTGGCGCGCAGCAGCGGCAGCGCGCAGGCGACGGCGACCGCCGGTAAAAAGGCGATGTCGAGCAGCGCGGGCACGATGCTCGGCAAACGCGCCGCAAAGAACAGCGCGACTCGCCCGAGCAGCCAGAGCGCGGCCAGTGCGCCGAGCGGCGCGCCGGTGAGGGTCTCGCGGCCGCTCCAGTTGGCGACCGCAGTGAGCAGGAAGCCGGCGATGATGGCGCTGGAAAAACCGAACAACATTTCGTGCGCGTGCCACTGCATTGCGCCGAGCGCGCCGCCGGGTTGGAACTTGCCCCAGAGCGCGCAGAGCCAGAGCGGGACGGCAACCACGGCGAACAGCGCGCCGAGCAGGAAAAACGGGCGGAAGCCCTTTTCCAAAAAGGGAACGCGGGCGGGCTCGCGCGCGCTGTGAGGGCTGAGCAAAGAGCGGGTGAGCATGGGCATGAGCAATCGAGTTAGAGGGCGAGCGCGATGGCCGACAGCAGGGCCAAGCCGCCGAGCGCGAGGCCCAAGGGTTTGAGTTGTTTTGCCGTCGGTCGGATGAAGACGAGTCCCGCGCACAAGGCGCTGGTCATGAAGCAAGCCGCGGCTTCGGGTGGGCGCTGCGCGGCGAGGAACGTGAGCCCGGCGAAGCTCGGCACGGCCAACGAGGCGCCGGCGATCAGCCTACTTCGTGCCTCTCCGCGGCGGGCCGAGCGCGCGAACGCAGCGCGGACCACGAGCGCGCTGGTGAAGAAGACGACGGCCCGCGCGACGCCCCTGAGCGCGACGCTTGCGCCGGACATGCCGCCTGCGAGCTCGATGGGCGCGCTGGAAAACGCCAAACCCACGGTCGACGCGAGCTGCAGTGGGCTGCTTCGGCGCACCCAGCGGTGCCCGGCGCTGCCAAGGGCGATCGCGAGCAGCGCGCAAGCGAGCGCCACGCCAGCGCTCGAAGGCGTGACCCGAGAGCGCAGCAGCGCGCTGCCGAACGCCGCCGCGAGCATGACCCAGAAGCCGTGTTCGCTCGGCAAACTTTGACGAACTGAGCGGCCGAGCGAGCGGTTCTGCGCGGCTTCAGCCATCGAGCAACTCCAGCTGGCGCCGCGGCGATTTGGCCGTTGGCGCCCCGACGTAGCCGGGTGGTACCGGCTCGCGCGCACGCGCCTACGCGAGCCAGTCACCCTGAGTCGCGTAGGCGCGTGCGCGCGAGCCGCCGCACAGGTTGCGATATTCACACGCGCCGCATTTTCCGGTCAGCTGGGCCGAGTCGCGCAGCGCGCGGAACACCGGATGCTCGCCGTATACGGTGAGCAGCTTGCTCGAGCGTACATTGCCGCACGGTACGGGCAAAAATCCGCTCGGGAAGATGTCGCCGCGGTGCGAAACGAAGACGAAGCCGCGGCCGTCATTGATGCGCACGGCGGCCTTGCCGCGAAAGCCGTGCTCGGTAGCCACCCCGCGCTGTTTGGCGCGTTCCGCCAGCACTCGGCGATAGTGCGGCGCTGCGGTGGTTTTGACGCCGAAGCGCACGCGCTCGGCGATGGTGGCGAGCCGCGTGAGCGACTCTTCCACCGCCTCGGCGCTGGGCATCAGCTCGAGCTGCGCGCGCCCGGTGGGCACCACGTAAAAGACGCTCCAAAGCCGGGCCCCGAGCGTGGCGACCAGTTCCGCCATCTGTTCGAGCTGAGCGATATTGCCGGCGTGAATGCTGGTATTTACCTGCGTCGGGAGCCCGCACGAGCGCGCGCGCGCCAGGATCCGCAGCGAGTGCTCGAAGCTACCGGGAACTCCGCGAAACGCGTCGTGGACGCTGGCGGTCGGCCCATCGATGCTGATCGCTACGCACGATAGTTGAATGCGCGCGAGTTCCTGCACGAGATCGTCGGTCACGAGCGGCGTCGCTGACGGCGTCAGCGCCATGTTCAGCCCACGACCGATGCCGTATTCGAGCAGCTCCAACAGATCCGGGCGCTTTGCCGGATCGCCGCCGGTGAGCACGACCAGCGGGGTGCGCGCATCGGCCAGCTCGTCGAGCAGGCGTTTGCCCTCGTCGGTCGTCAGCTCGCCCGCGTCGCGCAGCGGTTGAGCGCTGGCGCGGCAATGCTGGCAAGCCAGATCACAGGCTTGGGTGGTTTCCCAGATGGCGATGAAGGGGCGGTCGTCGAATTTCATGGCGTTTACCGGGTAGCCTGACGAGCGCGGACGATTGCAAATCACGTGCCTTCGTGGCCGCGCGCGCCCCGAACATATCGAGACTCGATATATCTACTGCCGTAGCCAAAAACTGGGTGATCTAGTCGGTGCGCGCCGGAGCGGGCTCGAGCGCGTCACGCAAGCTTTGCGTCGTGCGCTTGCGTTCGGCGCACGGTTCGCGCTGCGAAAAGTTGGTAGCGGCTTACGTTGCGCCAACTTTCGCTGAGATCGCGCGGAGCAGCTCCGGGAATGCTCCTTGCTTAGGCCGCGCAGCATGTGCCCGCCATTGCCTCCGAACCGGAGCTCGGAAGGTCCGAGCCGCGGGCGTGATCGGCGCGGACGTGTCCGGCGGCCTTGACCAAACCCAAGCCTAGCGTCGTTATCATAGGTGGTGGCATCACGGGCCTGACCACCGCGCACTACGTGCGCCTGCTCCGCCCCGAAACGAAGATCACGCTGCTCGAACGCGCGACTCGAGTCGGCGGAAATATCCGCACCGAGCAAGTGCGAGAGTTCGTGCTCGACGCAGGGCCGGACTCATTCTTGCGCACCAAGCCCGCCGCGCTCGCGCTGTGCAAGGAGCTCGGCTTGGAGCGTGAATTGGTGTCCTCGCAACCCGCCGCTGCGCGCGTATCCGTCGCGCGTGCGGGTCGCCTCGAGCCAATTCCGGAGGGGTTGGTGCTCGGTGTGCCGACGCGGCTCGGGCCGCTCGTGCGCGGGCGATTTCTGAGCCTGGGCGGCCGATTGCGCATGCTGGCCGAGGCGTTCCTGCCCCGTGGTTTCGGCCGAAGCGGCGATTCGGACGTGGACGACGAGTCGATCCTTTCCTTCATCACGCGACGATTTGGCCGTGAAGCGGCCGAGCGTTTCGTGGCGCCGCTGTTGGCCGGGATCTACGCGGGCGATGCGAGTCGGCTCAGCCTGGCTGCGACGTTTCCGCAGCTCGGCGCCTTCGAGCAGCGCTCGGGCAGCGTCACTTGGGGGTTGCTCATGGCGCAGCAAGCGCAGCTCGGCGGCGGTCAGCCCGCGCTCGGCTTTGCGCGGCTCTGCGCGGCGCTGAAGTGGCTGCAGCGACCGAAGCGCGCGCAGGAGAGCCCGTTCGTCTCGCTCCGCGGTGGCATGGGCACGCTGATCGCACAGCTTGCGAGCAGCCTGGGCGAGGCGCGCATTCTGACCGGGCAGGGAGCGGACGCGATCGAGCGCACGGCAAGCGGCTGGTCGGTGTCCGCTGGCGGCCGGCGCTTCGAGGCCGACCAGGTGGTGCTCGCGTCGCAGGCGCACTTTGCTGCCGGCATCTTGCCGCCGGGTGAGCTCGCGCGTGAGCTGCGCGCGATCCGTTATACCTCCACTGCCACCGTGTTCTTCGGCTTCGATGAGCGCGGCGTCGCATGCCGGCCCGAAGGCAGCGGGTTCATCGTGCCGCCGGGCGAGGGGATTTTGCGCGCCGGCACCTGGATCAGCAATAAATGGGCGGGCCGCGCGCCGGACGGCTCGCTGCTCGCGCGCGCGTTCTTGGGCGGCGATGGCACGAGCCTCGACATTACGCGCGAGGACGACGAAACGCTCGTGCGCCTGTCGCTGCTCGAGCTCGAGCGTTTGGCGGGTCGGCTGGGCGAGCCCCGGTTCACGCGCGTCCACCGTCACACCGGCTCGAATCCGCAGCCGTCGCTCGGGCACCGAGCCCGGCTCACGCGCATCGAAGCCACGCTGCGCACGCTGCCCGGGCTGCACGTCGCTGGCGCCGCCTACGACGGCGTCAGCATCGCAGATTGTGTGCGCCAGGCGCGCGCAGTCGCCGAACGCATCGCCAGCGCCGGCTGACTCGGCGCCACGCCCAATAGCTCGCACCGGCTCGTGCGCGCCGGTTCAGCGCGTGTGATCGCGTGAGCCTTGGAGGGAGCCGGGACACGCGCAGTGCGGCTGAGTCTGAGCACGCGGAGCGTTGCCTCCGGTGCATTGTATCGCTGAGCGAGACTATCGAGCGTGGATGTAAGTATATCGAGTCTCGATATAAATGACGGTGCCGCTGAAATGCGCGCGCGGTATTCGCGCAGGTTTTTCGTGGGCATGCGCGGCAATTGCACGCGCGCGTGCGTCGCCGCTGCTGCGCGCGAACGCGAGCTTTGCGACACGCCGCGAATTCGAGCGCGGATCGCCGAGCTTTTGGCGGACCTGCTTCGCAATTGCCTCGTCGCCGCGCGCGCCTCGAACCCCCGGGCATACGCCTTGCTTTACACGAAGAAAGATAACCTAGAACTGGAGAAGCCCGAGGATGTTTTGGACAAACTGGAGCGTGGCGTGTCTCGTGACGGTCGTCTCGTTGTCGACCGTCGCTTGCCAAAAGAAGAGCACGGCGGAAGAAGGGCCGGCTGCCGAGCAGCAGGCAGAGCAAGCGGCTCCCGCCGAGCCGCAGGTCGACACGGCAGCGCTCGCGGCCGTCACCGCCAAGAGCACGTTCAATTCGAAATGCGTGGTTTGTCACGGCAGCGTCGGGCTCGGTGACGGGCCGGGCGCAGCGGCGCTCAATCCCAAGCCGCGCGCGTTTGGCGATGGCACCTGGCAAGGCTCGGTGACAGATGACCAGATCGGTAAGACGATCGTCGAGGGCGGGGCCGCCGTGGGCAAGAGCCCGAACATGCCGCCGAACCCCGATCTGGCGGACAAGCCCGAGGTCGTCAAACAGCTGGTCAGCATCGTGCGCAGCTTCAAAAAAGGCTGAGCACCGGGCGCGCACTGGCGAGCAAGCGTGAGCCCGGCCGACGTCGGCGAGATCTCTCTCGAACAATTGCAAGCGAACTAGCGAGGGCCGCGGCACGGGTTCGTGCGGGCTCCTCAGCGGATGGAACAAAATGAGCATTTTGAAACGAGCTTTGGCACTAGGCGTGATGGCGACCGTGGTCGGCAGCGCCGGCTTGGCGTGTGAAAACAAGGCGGCCAAGGAGTTTGCCAAAAGTCAGAACAGCGGAAACTTGGGTGCCTCCGCTTCGGTCAAGCAATTGATGGCGGCGCGCCACTTGACCGAATCCGACGTCGAGGCCGCGCTCAAGACGTTCGTGCCGCCTGGCAAGCGCGATGAGTACATGATCTTCGCCTCGGGCGGGCAGTCCGGCCAAATCTTGGTCATGGGCGTGCCCTCGATGCGCCTGTTGAAGGTGATCGGCGTGTTTACGCCCGAGCCGTGGCAAGGCTACGGCTACGGCGGCGGGAGCAACAAGGTGCTCGCCGACGGCAACCAGGGCAAGCAAGCCATCAGCTGGGCGGACGTGCACCATCCGAATCTCTCGGAAACGAACGGCGACTATGATGGCCAGTTCCTGTTCGTCAACGACAAGGCCAACGGCCGCGTCGCGGTGGTCGATCTCGAAGATTTTTCGACCAAGCAAATCGTGGCAAACCCGCTCGTGGGCAGCGATCACGGCGGCGCGTTCGTCGATCCGAATACGAACTACGTGATCGAGACGAGCCAATACCCGACCCCACTCGGTCGCGACTATGCGCCGCTCAGCGCGTACAAGGACAAATACCGCGGCGTGGCCGTATTCTGGAAATTCGATCGCCAAAAGAAGCGCATCGATCCGAGCCAGAGCTTTGGCGTCGAGCTGCCGCCCTACACGCAAGACCTGGCGGACGCGGGCAAACTGGGCAGTGACGGCTGGGCGTTCATCAATTCATTCAATACCGAGCTTGCCATCGGCGGCACGCTGCAGGGCAAACCTCCAATCGAGAGCGGCGCCTCGCAGAACGACATGGATTATCTGCACATCATCGATTGGAAGAAGGCCGAAGCCCTGGTCAAGGCCGGCAAGGCCGTGACCATCAAGGGCATGAAGGTGCTGCCGCTCGCGGTCAGCGGCGCCGAAGGCGTGCTCACGCTGGTAGGCGAGCCGAAGAGCCCGCACGGCTGCGATGTCACGCCGGACGGCACGGCGATCGTCGTCGGCGGCAAGCTCGATACCCACGCGACCGTCTTCGAATTTTCGAAGATCAAGCAGCTCATCGCGGACAAGAAATACGAGGGTAAGGACGCCTACGGCATCCCGATCTTGGCCTTCAAAGAGGCCATCCGCGGGCAGGTGGAGATCGGGCTCGGCCCGCTGCACACGGTCTTCGACGACAAGGGCAATGCGTACACGTCCGTGTTCATCGAGAGCAAGGTCGCCAAATGGTCGCTCAAGGACATGAAGCTGATCGAGAAGCTGCCGGTGCACTACAACATCGGCCACATCATGGCCGCCGAGGGCGACACCGTCAGCCCGGACGGTAAATACGTGGTGGCGATGAACAAGATGTCGATCGACCGCTTCACCGGCGTCGGCCCGCTCTATCCCCAGAATTTTCAGCTGATCGACATCACCGGCGATAAAATGCGCCTCTTGTCCGACACGCCGATTGGCATCGGCGAGCCGCACTACTCGCAGATGATCAAAATCGACAAGCTGCACCCGCGTCAAACCTATGCCGCTGGCACCAACATCTATACCGGCGAGCGGGATCCGAACGCGGTCGAGGGCGGCAAAGAGCGGATCGTGCGAAATGGCACGACTGTCGACGTGTACATGACCGCCATCCGCAGCCACTTCGTGCCCGACCAAATCGAGGTGAACGAGGGCGACACGGTGAATATCCACATCACCAGCCTCGAGACCGCGGAAGACACCACGCATGGCTTTACGATCAACATGCACAATATCGATCTCAGCTTGGAGCCCGGTAAGCACGAGAACGTGACGTTCGTTGCCGACACTCCCGGCGTGTTTCCGATGTACTGCACCGAGTTTTGCTCGGCGCTGCACTTGGAAATGGCCGGTTACGTGCTGGTGAAGCCGAAGGGCGCGTGAGGAGCCATGGCCTCCCCCACCGTACAAGAACCACGGCGGCTGCCCGACAGCTCGGGCCTTCACCATCTGCCGGTGCTCGGAGTAACCCAACCAGCGAAGCGTTCGCGTCGCTGGTTGGTGGTCGGCCTTTCGGTGCTGGGCTTACTCGCGTTCGCCGCGGCCTTCACTCAGTCGTGGTGGAAGTTCACGCTGTACGCCCCGCAATATCCGCATGGTCTGCGGCTGGAGATCGCGCTCAGCGGCCTATCGGGCGATGTGCACGAGGTCGACATGCTGAACCACTACATCGGCATGCAACACCTCACGCAAGCGGCGCCGCTCGAGCGCGCGTACGCCGGCTACGGCGTAGCCGGCGTGTGCCTGGCCGTAATGATCGGAGTGCTCGTGCTCGGGCGGAAAACGGGCCGGCTTGCGCTCTTGCCCGCGCTGTTTTTTCCGCTCGGTTTCGTCGCCGATAGCTTTTACTGGCTGTACACGTTCGGTCATCACCTCGATCGGCATGCGCCGCTGCACGTGCCAACGTTCACGCCACAGCTGTTCGGCAATGGGCAAATCGGCCAATTCATGACGTTTGCCGAGCCTGCGCTCGGCTTCTGGCTCGCGCTCGTGGGCGTGGCGTTCGTGGCCTTGGCGGTCGAGCTCAGGCAACGCGGCGTCTGCGCGCACTGCGTGCACGCGGCAAGCTGTGGCAACACCTGTCCGGTCCACTTCTTGGGCGATGAGCGCAAGCTCGAGCGTTCGGCATGACTGTGCGCGCCGGCATCCTCGGGCTCGGGCTAGCGGTGCTGGCGCTCTCGGCACTCGCGAGTTCGAGCCCGCGCGACGTCGATTTGAGCGGCCCCAAGCCGCCGCCAGCGGACGCGGGGCCCAGCCTGCGCGCGCTACCCGCCGGATTTGCGGTGGCTCGCGATGCGGCGGAGCTCGAGCGCTGGCTCGCCGATCCGGTCGGCCCGCGCGAAATCGGGCTGCGCGGTGTGTATCGCGCTGACCTCACGGTGCACCGCCCGGTCAGCTTGCGCGGCGATGGCGGCGCCGTGCTCGAGGGTTTGGGCGACGGGGACGTCCCGCGCATCGAGAGTGACGACGTGAACGTGGAGAATTTGTTCGTTCGGCATTCCGGACATCGGCAAACCACCGAAGATGCGGGCATCCGCGCCAAGGGCTCGCGAGTGCGCATCGTCGACGTGCGCGTCGATGATGCGCTATTCGGGATCACGTTTGGCCCGTGCAAGCAGTGCACAATCGAGCATTCGCGCGTGCAAGGTCTGGCCGGCGCCGACGTCGAGCTTCAGGGTGACGGCATCAAGCTCTGGGAGTCCGATGATTCGCTGGTGAAAAATAGCGTGGTCGAAGGCGCCCGAGACGTGGTGGTCTGGTATTCACGGCGCGTTACCCTGGATGGCAACACGGTGCGTCGCTGCCGCTACGGCACGCACTTGATGTACGCGCACGACTCGTTGGTCGAAAATTCCCGCTTGCTCAACAACGTCGTCGGCATCTTCTCCATGTACAGCTCGCGCCTCCACGTCCAAGGCAACGTGCTGGCTGGAGCTCATGGTGCGGCGGGGATGGGCATCGGCTTCAAGGAAAGCGACGGTGTCGAGCTCTCGTCCAATTGGATCGTGGGCAACACGACCGGCGTCTATCTGGACCGCACGCCGCACACTCCCAGCCAAGCGGTCACGTTCCGGCGCAACATGATCGCGCTGAACGAGGTGGCGCTCGGCTTCTTGGGCTCGGGAGCCGGGCTGTCCTTCGAAGAGAATGATTTTCACGACAATGTGGCACTGGTCGACTACGACGCCGAGGGAGATCCGCTCTTGGCGCGCTTTGCGCACAACCACTGGACCGAGTATGCCGGCTACGACCTGAACGGCGACTCCGTCGGCGACGTGCCGTTCGAGCTCAAACAGCTCTCGCGCGAGCTCGGCGACGCGACGCCTTCGCTGCGGCTCTTTCAGGGCACCGTCGCCTTCGCGATGATCGACGCGATTTCACACGTTGCGCCCGTGCTCTCGAGCCGCGTGCTGCTCACCGATCCGAGCCCTTCAGAAAATTCGCCAGTTTCCGCCGGAAAGAACCGATGATCGAGATCACCGACGTTTCGAAGTCGTTCGGCAAAGTGCAGGCGCTCAAGCACGTCAGCTTGACGATTCGCCCTGACGAGCGCGTGGCCTTCGTGGGCTCGAACGGCTCGGGCAAGACCACGCTGCTCCGCGCGGTGCTCGGCCTGCTCCGCTACTCCGGCCGCATTACCGTGCACGGGGTCGACGTAGCCTGCGATCCGGTGCGCGCGTTGTCGCGCGTGGCATACATTCCGCAAGTCGCGCCACCCATCGAAGCCTCGGTGCAAGAGGTGGTGCGCGCGCACGCCACGCTGCGTGGTATCGAGCCCAGCGCGGTTGCGGCGTGTGCGGCGCCGCTGGGCCTCGATCTTGCTGCCGTTCGCGCGACGCGCTTTCGCGATCTCTCGGGTGGCATGCGACAAAAGCTGCTCGCCGCGCTCGCGCTCGCCACCCGCGCGGACGTGCTGGTCTGCGACGAGCCGACCGCGAACCTCGACGTCGCCGCGCGCGCCGCGTTTTTGGACGCGGTGCACGAACGCCCGCATGGCCAGATCGTGATTTTTTGCTCGCATCGCTTGGAAGAGGTCGAACGCTTCGTCGATCGCGTGATCGAGCTGCGCGAAGGGGAGCTCGTGCGCAACGAGCCGCCGCGCTTGTTGCGGGCGGTGGCGTCATGAGGCTCGCTCTTTCACTCCTCTTGCTGCTGGGCACGGCCTGCCAAGCGCGCGCCGATCGCCCAGAAGATCCAGTCTGGGGCAAGCAAACCTGCGCCAGCTGCGCGATGCTCGTGAGCGCGCCGCGCTTCGCCGCGCAACTCGCGACCCACGGCGGCGAAGTGCACTACTTCGACGATGTGGGCTGTCTGGCCGCGTACCTCGCTCAGCGCACGCAGGCGAATAGCCAGGCTTGGGTGCGCGAGGAAACGGGCGCTTGGGTCAAGGCGGAGCTGGCGCACTTCGAAAGCGGCGCCAAAACCCCCATGGACTACGGCTTCGTGCTCGCAAAAACCGGCACCCTCGATTGGCAAACCGTCCGCGCCGAAGTCAGCCAGCGCTTGGAAAAAAGGAGTCCGTGATGACTTGGATTTCGCCCGCGCAGCGCGCATTTTTTCGGCTCGAGCTCGCGCATGCCCTACGCTCGCGCTGGGTGCTGTTCACCGGTCTCGTGTACGTGCTCGTCTTTGGCGCCTTCGTTTGGCTCGGCTTGCGTGAATCGGCGGTGCTCGGCTTCACGGGCTTGTCGCGCGTGGTGTTGAACGTCTCGAACGCGGTGGTGATCGTGCTGCCGCTCGTCGCGCTCGTCGCCACGGCCCAATCGGTCGTCGGCTCGCGCACTTCCGGCTTCTTCGAGCTCTTCCTCAGCCAACCGTGTCGGCGTGCCGATTGGTTCGTCGCGGTGCTCGCGTCACGCGTGCTCGTGATCGTCGGCCCGCTCGTGGTGCTCTTGAGCGGCGCGCTCGTGGCGGGCGCATTCTTGGACGAACCGGCGCTCTTGCCGCTGGTCACGCGTAGCCTATTGGTCACGATTGCGCTCACCTGGGCGTTCGTCGGGCTCGGGCTGTGGCTGTCGAGCGTTGCGCGGACCGCCGAGCGGGCCACCGTGTACGTGCTCTTGGCCTGGCTGGTCGCCACCGCGCTGCATGATTTCGGGCTGATTGCGCTGCTCCTGCGCTTCAAGTTGCTGCCTGCGGTGGTGTTCGGGCTGGCAGCGTCCAACCCCGCCGAGGCCGCGCGACTCGCGATCCTCACCGGTATCGATCCCGAGCTGTCGGTGCTCGGCCCCGTCGGGTTTTGGTTGGCCACGACCTTGGGCCCGCGGCTTACTCTGCTCGTCGGGCTCGGTTGGCCACTGCTCTTAGGCCTGCTTGCTGTAGGCGCCTCGATTCGCCGCCTGAACCGCGCAGACTTGGTGGGCTGACGTCTTTGGGGTTTGGGGGGCGTGGGCGCTCGGCGGTACAGCCTCAGGCGCGCAGCGGCGCTGGCAAGCCAAACGCAGCATGACAATTTGCCGAGGAGGGGCAGCTTGGTACGCCACGCGCCGCCGCACTCGCGCGCGCATTGCCGAAACTGCTCCGCGTGTCGCAGCGCGAGCGCGGTTGCGTTTCGCTTCAGAGCGCCGCAAAGTTTCGGTCGGGCGCGCGTCACGGGCGCGCCGCTTGCAACACCCTGGAAAGCCGATGATCTACTCAATCGTCATTCCGCACGAGCCCACGGCTCCCCCGGAGCGAACCTTCGACTCGCTCGAGCACGCCCGAAAAGGGCTGCGCGAAGCGCTCGGCTGGCCGGAGCTCTGGCTTGGTCCGGGCTACACCGACGGCGACGGCGCGAGCGAAACTTGGTACGCCTATCGCACGAAGCGTGAGTCGGAAGCCGATCCAGAGCCCAAGGACGGGCCGCGCATCCACCGCGGCCGCGCGCTCACGCACGACTGAGCCGATGGCGCACACCGATCTCGCGCGCCGCGCGGCGAAGCTGAGTCGTCTGCCTGGCGTGACGATCGCAGAAGCGGCCGAGCGCTTCTCGGTGTCCGTGCACAGCGTGCGCCGCGCGCGTCGCGACCCCGCGCTCGATACCAGCCTTTCCCTGGCAGAGTTGGCCTTGGCCGTGCTCAGCAAAAACGGGCTCGAGTGGTCGTTTGCGCTCGGCGATCTGCGGCAGGTCGCGGGCTTCATCGACTACGTGAATCACGATGGTTGCACGCCGGAGGACGTGCGCACGCTGCTCGAAAGCTTGGCTGATGCCGGCGTGATCGAGCTCGGCGCGGAAAGCGGGCGTCTGCTCGTGGCTTGGCCGTAATCGGCGAGGAGGCGCGCGTCCGCCGAAGTGCGCTCGGGTGCGAGGAATTCACAGCGCCACCCGAAAACACGCCCCACGAGCTGCCGACTCCGGCTCAGCCCCGCGGAGTTGCGCCAAATAAGCGCGGAAATCGCGGCCGGCGGTGTTACGGTAACTCTGAATTGCTTTCGCGAAATTGGTTATCGGGGTCACTTTGGGTCGCCGCATGTTTGGCTGTTGCCGCAGCGCCGAGCTGTGGGGCACGGAGCGGCGTGGATCTCGCGGGGCGCGCGGCCGGGCTGGACAACGACGCGAGCGTGGGCGCTGCGGCCAGCACGTCCGACGGCGGAGGCGCGGGCCAGTTCGGCAAGGGCGGCGCTCAAAACCAGTTTGGCGGGGCGAACGGTGGCAGTGCACTCGGCAGCGGTAGCGGCGGCCGCGCGGGCCGCGGCGGCAGCGCAGGCAGCTCCAATGGCGGCAACGCGAACGGCGGTGCGAACGCCAGCGGCGGCGCGACCACGACCGGCGGAGCAACCACGACTGGTGGCTCGCCCGCCGATGCCGGTCCGGACGCGATGGATGGCTCGACCTGTGACGCCGCGGCGGGGCTCGTGCTCGGTCCGGACGGTTGTGTGCCGGTCGCGCCGCCACGGCTGATCGCGCCTTTGTCCACGTCGCACGTCAGCTCGCACTCGCCCACGCTGCGCTGGTTGCTCGCGCCCGGTACCGACGGCGTGCACGTCGAGCTGTGCCGCACGCGCGCATGCACGCTGCCGGTGCTCGAGTTCGAGGCCCCGGGTGACCACATTCAGTTGCCGACCAAGTTCAAACCTGGCGTCTACTTCTGGCGCGCGTTCGGCCGAAGCGCGGGCGTTACCGGACTCGTGCCCTCCGCCACCTGGCAATTTACCATCGGCCGCCGCAGCGCCAAGGTGGATACGTCTTGGGGCACCACCTTCGACGTCAACGGCGACGGTTATGCCGACGCGCTGATCGGCGCGCCCGCGTTCGGCGCGGCGCAGAATCAGGCAAACCCCGGTCATGCGCGCGTATTCATGGGCAGCGCGGCGGGGCTTTCGCCGTCACCTGCCGTCACGCTCAGCGGCCCCGGCGGGCGCAATCAGTTCGGCGTCGTGAGCAGCGCGGGCGACGTCAACGGCGACGGCTTCGCCGATGCCATCATCGGCGCGCGCGCGGTCGATAACTATCGCGGCGCTGCATTCTTGTATCTGGGCGGCGCAAAGGGTCTAGCCACGACGCCTCTGGTCTCGATCTCCGCGCCGAACGGTGGCAGCTTCGGCGCGTCAGTGGCCAGTGCCGGTGATCTCAACGCGGATGGCTACGCCGACGTCGTGGTTGGCGCGCCGTACGTGAGCAAGGGCGGGCTCTCGGTGCAGTACATGGGCCGCGCGTACATCTACTTCGGCGGCCCGAGCGGGCTCGACACCGCAAACCCGCTCACCTTGGCGGGCAGCACCGATTTCGGCGGGGCCTTCGGGCAAAGTGTCGGCAGCGCCGGTGACGTCGACGGCGATCGCCAGGCAGATTTGCTGGTCAGTGGGCAGGACGGCATTCCGGTCGGCACGAGCGCGTACACGGAGCAGGGCCGCGCGTACCTCTTTTTGGGGCGCGCCAATCCGTTCGGCGCAGCGGCCTCGGCCGAGCTCCACGCGCCCTCGGATCAGACGCCACTGACGTTTGGCGGCGCCGGCGATTTCAACGCCGACGGCTACGCCGATTTGGTGCTCGGCGCGCTCGGCGAAACTAGCGAGCTGCTCGGCAGCGCAGCCGGTTTCGGCGCTCCGGTCAGTTTGAGTGGGCCCTTTCCGCTTTTTCCCAATACGACCGCATCCTACAGCTACCGCGTCGTCGTTGCCGGAGATCTCAACGGCGACGGCTACGACGAAATCGTTGGCAGTTACGATTCGATCTACACTTACTCCGGTAGCGCGAGCGGCGCCGTCAGTCCCGCCGCGGTGTTCACGCCGCCCGGAGAATCGGCGAGCATCTACGGCTACCACGTGATCCCCACCGGCGACATCAACGGTGACGGCTTCGACGACTTGGTGATCGGCGCGCCTTTCGCCGACAACTTCACCGGCCGTGCCTACGTCTACTTCGGCAGCGCCGCGGGCCTCGCCGCAGCGCCCGCGCTGATCCTGCTCGGCAGCGACGGGCCGGGTGGCAACTTCGGTTAGCCGTTCGAGTCGGCAGCCCAGCGCGCCACATTTCCGTCACACGTCGGGCGATTGCGCTTTGGGCGTGGGAAGGGTAACCCGTTGCTCGGACGCGAGACAGGGAAGGTCTCGCGCCAATTCATCACCAAGAAGTCGAGGGCGAACCATGAAAAAATTCCTCGTTTTGTACAAGGCACCACTGTCTGCGTTCGAACAAATGCAGAAAGCCACGCCCGAGCAGCAAAAGGCGGGCATGGACGCGTGGATGGCTTGGAGTAAGAAATCCGCCGCATCCATCGTCGACATGGGCGGCCCGCTCGGTAAGAGCTTGCGCGTGACGACGAGTGGCAGCTCTCCCGTGGTGAACGATCTCGGCGGCTACTCCGTGCTGCAAGCGGAGTCGAAGGAGGCGCTCGCCGAGAGCTTGAAGGGCCATCCACATTTCATGATGCCGGACGGGTCGATCGAGATCGTCGAGCTGCTGCCGATCCCGGGGATGTAACCCGAATGCACGAGCGCCACCCGCCTCGGCCCCGCGCTCGCCGCGGTTCGAGCGCGGGTCGCGAGCTCGTCGCCGCGCGGCGCGGGCCGATCACGGTGGGGGCAGCGGGCTCGCGCAGGGCAGCGAGGCGGACGCTCGCGCCGTGACCACGACGTTCACTCGCAAGTACGATTCATGAGCGTGCAGCTCGCTCAGCTCGAGCTTGTCGACGTGACCGACGAAGCATTGCTTGGCCGAGCCGAACGACAAATCGGACGACAATTTGTCGCGCACCGATTGCAGCCGCTCGCTCAAATCCAGGCGCAAAGCCTTGCGCGCGTCGGATTTGATGCGCTCGCCGTCGCTCATCGCTTTGAGCGAGAGCAGGAAATTGTGCGTCTCGATCGTGGGCTCGAGATCCGGCAGCGAGATCTCGTTGTCGACCAAGCTCGGGTGCCCGACGAGATAGAGGTCGCCATTGATGTCCGAGTCCATCCCGAGCTCATGCACCGAGCCCGCGATGTGCAGCTTGAGCACGAGCGAGCCGGAGGAGTCGTACAGCTCCGGCTTTTCCAGATAGAGGTGCGGGTGCTCGGTCGAGAAATAGAGCTTGCCGTTCGTGAAGGCGGCCCCGAGCCCGCGCGTCAATTCGGCATAGGATGCGGCCACCGGGATGGTCACGGTGGCC
>Ga0207667_10004999_pt1 | contig 16203 bp, 11 predicted proteins | sample KBSCornC52_FD_184301 | JGI IMG/M metagenome (GOLD analysis project Ga0207667, IMG submission 184301) | Corn rhizosphere microbial communities from Kellogg Biological Station, Michigan, USA - KBS Corn C5-2 (SPAdes) (version 2) | ecosystem: Host-associated > Plants > Roots > Rhizosphere > Soil ... | reverse complement strand
CGTTGAAGGTCTGCACCTTGTGGTCACGGACCACGAGCAATTCGCCGTCAATGGCGCCTGGCAGGGACAACGAGGGCACTAGATCTGGGAAGCTCCGGGTGATGTCCTCGCCACTGCGCGAATAAAGCCGGCTCGCGATCTGACCTTTTTCGTCGCGGCCACAAACCGCCTGCACGCGGATGCCGTCCCATTTCCATTCGGCAACGTAATCGGCCGCATCCAGGCGGGCGAAATCATCCGGCTCGATGGCATGCGCCAACATCACTGGCCGGAACGGCGCCGGGTCGCGGTTGACCGGCTTGTCGCCGCGCCCCTCGAGCCAGGCGAATAAATCGACATAAGGCGGCGTCAGTCCTGGCCAAATCAATTCGATCTCATGCGCGTCCTTATTCCCCAAAGCGGCTGCGGCAGTCTTTGCAAGCCTTGCCGATATGCCGATGCGCATCGCACCCGTGACCAGTTTCAACAGCGCCCAGCGGCCGGTCTCGTCGAGCTCGTCGAGCCAGCGCGCGAGCTGACCGGGCAACTCGGTCTTGCCGAGGGTACGAAGCGTTGTGACCACTTCGGTCAGGGTGGGCGGCGGCGGATTGTTGTGTGGAAGCCTCGCTTCCGGGGGCCACATCAGCGCCACGGTTTCCGAGAGATCGCCGACGTAATCGTAAGACAGGCCGAACAGGACGGGATCGGTGCGGGCGGCAATCAACTCGCGGATGACGCCCGGCTTGGCGTGCTTGAAGGAAAGCGCGCCGGTGAGTGCGGCCAGCGCATAGCCCCGGTCGGGATCCTCGACCTCGCGAAGATAATTTTCGATCAGCCGAAGCTTGTTGTTGCGGCCAGGCTCATAGGAAAGACGGTCAAGCAATTCGGCGAAGCGGTTCATTCCTCGCCTGCTCCTGGGGCTGCTTCGCCTTCGTCTTCCTCGCCGTAGCCGATCAGATCGAGCGGTCGCGCCTTCAGGCCCCTGGTCTGGCACCAATGCACCAGCGCGTCCTCCTGGCCATGGGTTACCCAGACCTCGCCAGCCCCGGTCGCTTCGATCGTCCGGGTCAGACCTTGCCAATCGGCATGGTCGGATATCACAAGCGGCAGCTCGATGCCGCGCTGCCGGGCGCGGGCGCGTACCCGCATCCAGCCGGAGGCAAAGGCGGTCACGGGATCTGGAAAGCGCCGCGTCCAGATGTCGGACGTGGCCGAAGGCGGCGCCAAGGTGATGGTGCCGGCCAGTTCGGCTTTCTTCATGCCGCGGACCGGCCGGAGGTCGCCAAGCGCCACCCCGTGGCTCTGATAATAGCTGGTGATCTTTTCCATCGCGCCATGCAGATAGATCGGCGCATCAAAGCCAGCCGCTCGGATCAACGCGATCACACGCTGCGCCTTGCCGAGCGAATAGGCGCCGACCAGATGGGCGCGTTCAGGAAACAGTTTCACCGAGGCGAGCAGTTTTTCGACCTCGGCGGCCGCATCGCCATGATGAAATACTGGCAGGCCGAAAGTGGCCTCGGTGATGAAGACGTCGCAGGGCACGGCTTCGAAGGGAATACAGGTCGGGTCGGGCGCGTCCTTGTAGTCGCCGGAAGCAACGATGCGGATGTTTTTCCGGCCAACCGCGATCTGTGCCGAGCCCAAAACGTGCCCGGCAGGATGGAATTTGATGGTGACATCGCCAAGACGGAATTCCTCACCATAGGCGACCGCCTGCGTACTCCCGGCGAAATTGTCGCCATAGCGCAGCCGCATCATGTCCAGCGTTTCACGGGTGGCGAGCACCGCACCATGACCGGGCCGCGCGTGATCGGAGTGGCCATGCGTGATGATGGCCCGGTCGACCGGGCGGACAGGATCGATATGAAAGCCGCCCGCCTTGCAGCAGAGGCCGGCGCTCGTGGGCGTCAGGATGTCCTGTGGGCGCATGTCTGCTATATAGGCAGGATAGGTCCCCGTTCGAGCCTGCTACGTCCATTCCATCGCTTTTCGGACCAGTTCCACGATGTCGACGCGACTGTTTTTGTCTTCCGGCGATCTGGTCGCCGACCGAAGGTTCGATTTCGCGCGAGACCTGCAATTGCGCGGCGATCTTGAGGCTGCGCTGGATTTGTTAGGGCAGTCGGTCGAACTCGCGCCGGGCTTTGCTTCCGCCTGGTTCACCATGGGTGAGATCCATGAAAAGCTTGGTCAGCGCGAGCAAGCGGTCGCGGCCTATGAAGAGGCGCGAAAAGCCGATCCGGAAGACCGGCACGGCGCGCTGCCGCGGCTGATGCGGCTTGGCGCCGCCGAGATCAGCGCCCTGCCGCCGGCCTATGTGCGCTCGCTGTTCGATCAATATGCGCCGCGCTTTGATTCGTCCCTTGTCGGCGACCTCGGCTATTGCGGGCCAGCTCTATTGTTCAAGGCGGTGTTGGCGGCGCGTTCACAGGCAGGCAGACCGGCGTTGTTCCGCCGGGCCATCGATCTCGGCTGCGGGACGGGATTGGCGGCCTCCGCCTTTGCCGGACAGGTCGATGAATTCATCGGCATTGATCTGTCGCCGGGCATGATCAAGCAAGCGCGCACCACCGGTCTTTATGCCGAACTGGAGGTCGCCGACATGGTCGAAGGCCTGAAGCGCCAGGCGGAAGCGAGCGCTGATCTCGTGCTGGCCGCTGATGCCATGGTCTATCTAGATGACCTCGGTCCCGTGCTCCGCGAGACTAGCCGGGTTCTCCGGCCTGGAGGTCTCCTGGTTTTCACGCTGGAAACCCACGAGGAGGATGGCATCGTGATCGGGCAGGGCCTTCGCTACGCCCACGGCTTGGCTTATGTGCGATCTTGCCTCGCGGCAGCGGAATTCCCGCTTTGCCAGATCGAACCGTCGTCCACGCGCCATGAAAACGGCATGCCGGTTCCAAGTCTCGTCGTTGTCGCGGAAAAATAATGAGGGCGAGGATGAGCCTCGACGCCCGTCCGGCTCTGGCGTAGGGAGGACGGGTGAGGCGCCTCGAACTCATTGCCGATGCCGATCTGTTGCCGGAGCGTTTCCGCCAATGGTTTGCCGCGCGTGGCTGGGTGCCGCGTCCCCATCAGATGGAATTGCTGGCCAAAGCTCGTGAGGACCAGTCCGCCCTGCTGATCGCGCCCACCGGCGCCGGAAAGACGTTGGCCGGCTTCCTGCCGACCCTGGTTGAGCTGGCTCCCGCGTTATCCGATGGACGGGGATCGGGGAAGTTTGCAAAGCCAACGCTTGCATCGACCGGTCGCGGCATTGTTCGGCCCTCCGGCCTTCACACGCTTTATATTTCTCCGCTGAAGGCGCTCGCGGTCGATATCGCCCGCAATCTGGAATCTCCGGTCGGCGAAATGGGCCTGCCGATAAAGATCGAGACCCGAACCGGCGATACGCCAGTGTCGCGCCGGCAGCGGCAACGGCGCTACCCGCCTGACATCCTGCTGACGACGCCCGAACAACTTGCTCTGCTGCTCTCCTCCGATGATGCGCCGTTCCTGTTTTCATCGCTTCGGCGGGTGGTGCTTGATGAGCTGCACGCGCTGGTGACCTCCAAGCGCGGCGACCTGCTATCCCTTGGGCTGGCAAGACTGTGGCGGCTGGCGCCGCAGATGCGCGCTTTCGGCCTGTCAGCTACCGTCGCCGAGCCCGCTCAATTGGCCCGCTTTCTGGTACCGCAGCAGGAGGGCGTGAGCGCCGCTGCCGACATCGTCACCGCGGCTGGCGCGGTGCCGCCGGTGGTCGAGATGCTTGATACCAGGGAGCGCCTGCCCTGGGCCGGTCACACCGCACGCCATGCGCTTGGTGAAATCTATGATCTCATTCGCGGTCATCGCACCACGCTGATCTTCGTCAATACCCGCAGCCAGGCCGAGATGCTGTTTCAGGATCTCTGGCGCATGAACGATGATGGTTTGGCAATCGCATTGCATCACGGATCGCTCGATGTCGCGCAACGTCGCAAGGTCGAGGATGCGATGGCCGCCGGACGGCTGCGCGGTGTGGTCTGTACTTCCTCGCTCGATCTCGGCGTCGATTGGGGCGACGTCGATCTCGTCATCAATGTCGGAGCGCCCAAGGGCGCTTCCCGACTGATGCAACGTATCGGGCGGGCCAATCACCGCCTTGATGAAGCTTCCCGCGCGGTGCTGGTGCCGGCGAATCGCTTTGAGGTGCTGGAATGCCGCGTCGCCATCGAGGCGGTGGCCGACAATGCCCAGGACACGCCGCCCCTGCGCACCGGCGCGTTGGATGTGCTTGCGCAGCACGTGCTCGGATGTGCTTGCGGGGAGCCGTTTCTTGCCGACGAGCTTTATCGCGAAGTGCGCCAGGCTGCGCCCTATGCGGATCTTGCGCGGCACGATTTTGACGACGTGATCGATTTCGTCGCGACCGGCGGTTATGCCCTCAAGACCTATGAGCGCTTTGCGCGCATCAAGCAGGACAAGGCCGGCCGCTGGCGGGTGGCCAATCCGCGCGTCCGCCAGAGCTATCGTCTGAACGTCGGCACCATCGTCGAGGACACCATGCTGAAGGTGCGCCTGGTGCGCTCGCGTGCCGGCGGCGCGGGATCATCGGGCGCCATCGGCCGGGGTGGACGGATGCTCGGCGAGATCGAAGAGGCCTTTATCGAGGGCCTGGTGGTTGGCGATACCTTCGTGTTCGGCGGCGAGGTGGTGCGCTATGAAGCGCTCGCCGAGGACCAGGTCTATGTGTCGCGCGCCCATGACAAGGATGCCAAGGTGCCCTCCTATATGGGCGGCAAGTTTCCACTCTCGACCTATCTGGCCGAGCGCGTCCGCAAGCTGCTCGATAACCGGCGGAGTTGGCAGGGATTGCCGGAGCAGGTGCGGGACTGGCTGTCGCTGCAGGGCGATATCTCCAGAATTCCCGGTGTCGGGGAACTGCTGGTCGAAACCTTTCCTCGGGCCGGCAAGCATTACCTCGTCTGCTATCCTTTTGAGGGGCGGCTCGCCCATCAAACATTGGGCATGCTGCTCACGCGGCGAATGGAGCGCGCAAGGGCGCGGCCACTCGGATTCGTCGCCAATGAATACGCGCTCGCCGTCTGGGGTCTTGGCGACCTGGCCTTCATGATTAGACAGGGCCGGCTCGATCTCAACGGCCTGTTCGACTACGACATGCTGGGCGATGATCTCGAAGCGTGGCTCGCTGAATCGGCCCTGATGAAGCGCACCTTTCGCACCTGCGCGGTGATTTCCGGCCTGATCCCGCGACGTTTCACCGGAGAGGAGAAGACCCGACGCCAGGTCTTGTTTTCAACCGACCTGATCTATGACGTACTGCGTAAGCATCAGGCTGATCATCTTCTTTTGCGCGCCGCCCGGGCCGATGCCGCCACCGGCCTGCTCGATCTCCGGCGACTCGGCGACATGTTGCAACGAATACATGGCCGCATCGTCCATCGGGAACTCGATCGGGTTTCCCCATTGGCGGTGCCGGTGATGCTGGAAATCGGCCGCGAGTCAGTTTATGGCGAAGCTTCCGACGAGTTGCTGGCGGAGGCCGCCGATGAACTCGTCAGGGAAGCGACGGGATAGAGCTTGGCGGGACCTTCACTCTCATTTTCGGATCCAGCATTGCCCGTGCAGGGGGCTACCCTTGAAGTAAGGGGAGTTCAGCTCGTGGCGGATCTCTCCGGAGCCCTGTTCTGGGAAGAGCAGAAGCTGCTCGTGGTTTCCGACCTGCACTTCGAAAAGGGATCGAGTTTCGCCGGGCGCGGCGTCCTGTTGCCCCCCTATGATACCGTGGCGACCTTAAGCCGGCTTGCGGCTGTGATCGCCCGACACGATCCGAAAACCGTGATCGCGCTTGGCGACAGCTTCCATGACCGCAAGGCGCATCAGCGTCTCTATTCCGGCGACCGCGAATTGATGAGCGTGTTGCAATCGGGCCGGGACTGGATCTGGATTTCGGGCAATCACGACCCCGATCTGCCAGCTGGGCTTGGCGGCACCGTGGCCGATGAGGTTGCGATCGGCCCGTTGAGCTTTCGCCATGAACCGACCGGGGCGGAGGGCGAGATTGCCGGTCACCTGCATCCCAAGGCCCGTGTGGTCATGCGAGGCCGAGCGGTAGAGCGCCGATGTTTTGCGAGCGACGGCGCGCGCGCGATCATGCCGGCGTTCGGCGCCTATGCCGGGGGACTCAATATCCGGCACGATGTGTTCTCACGGCTGCTCAGAATGGCTGATCTGACGGCGCATGTGCTCGGCGATGCCCGACTGCATGTCATCGCGGCGGCACGCTGTCGCTGAATCTATAGGCCAGCGCTAGCTTGTGATGCCGTTGCAGCTCTGGCAAGGTCGGTGCCGGCGCCAGAGAATGCTAGCTCGGTCGGAAAGTGGCTGGGATTTTTTGGGATGAACCCTCGCAAGAAGAAACATCATCACCGCCCGATTCACCCATCGACCAGATCGGCCGCCAATGGCGCTCCATCGGGCAATTCTTCGGGCATGAGCCGCTTTGTGAAGGCCCTCGGTCCGGGCTTGATCACCGGAGCATCCGACGACGATCCATCGGGGATCGGCACCTACAGCCAGGCCGGTGCCCAGCTCGGATACCATGTCGGCTGGACCATGCTGCTGACCTTTCCGCTGATGGCGGCAATTCAGGAAATATCGGCGAGGGTCGGCCGCGTGACCGGGCATGGTATCGCCGGCAATGTCTGCCGCTATTATTCGGTGCCCTTGCTCAACGCGGTGGTCACGCTGCTGTTCATTGCCAATACCATCAACATTGCCGCCGATCTCGGCGCGATGGCGGATGCGGCACGGCTTCTGATCGGGGGGCCGGCTCTCGTCTATGTCGTGTTGTTCGGCGTCGTCTCGGTGGTAGCGCAGATCTTCCTGGACTATGAACGCTATGTTTCGGTGCTGAAATGGCTGACGCTCAGCCTGTTTGCCTATGTCGCGGCATTGGCCTTCGCCAAGATCTCATGGGGCGATGCCCTGCTTGGGGTCTTGCTGCCGCGGGTCAGTTGGAACCTCGATTACTTCACTACGATCGTGGCGATCTTCGGCACCACAATCTCCCCCTATCTGTTTTTCTGGCAGGCATCACAGGAAGCGGAAGACCAGCGAGTCGACAAGACCAAGCGCCCTTTGATCGAGGCGCGATATGGCGCGCGCAAGGAATTCTCTCGTATCAGAGCCGACACCGTGACCGGCATGGCGTTTTCGAACATCATTGCCTTGTCGATCATCGTCACGGCCGCCGCGACGCTGAACGCCAGTGGGCGAACTGATATCCAGACTTCGGCCCAGGCCGCCGAGGCCTTGCGGCCGATCGCGGGCCAGTTTGCCGAGATCATCTTTGCGCTCGGGATTGTCGGTACCGGATTGCTCGCGATTCCCGTGCTGGCGGGGGCGACGGCCTATGCCGTTGGTGAGGGACGCCGCTGGCCGGTGGGGCTCGCACGGAAGCCGAAGGAGGCGGTCGCCTTTTATGGCGTGCTCGCCTTGTCGGCGGCGATCGGGATCGCGCTGAATTTCACGTCGATCAATCCGATCTCGGCATTGTACTGGAGCGCGGTGATCAACGGCGTGCTCGCCGTTCCCGTGATGGTGCTGTTGATGTTCATGGTCCGCCGAAAAGATGTGATGGGCCACTTTGTCGTTGGCGGGCCGCTTCATTGGCTGGGCTGGCTTGCTACCGCCGCGATGTCGCTCAGCGTGCTGGCGATGGGAGCGACATTCTTTCTATAGCCATGCCGGAAAGCGTGTTCAGTCTCGTCGGAACACGATCGACGCCATCCAGCCGGTCATCAGGGCCATGAAGGCCGTGGCGAGCCCGTAAGTGAGCCCGTTTTGCCGCGCTGTCGTTGCGACAAACTGTTCGAACCCCACCTTCACGATCTCGAAAGCGGTTTCGGTGTGCGTGATCAGCGCGCCGCCTGCAAATAATTGGATGTCGACATGGTAAGTGCCGGTCGCGACTTCGGCCGGAAGTGGGATGCCCGTTCGAAACAATGTTGGGGTCAGGAAGCTTACCGCTGACATATCCTCACGGTAGAGGCCGCCTTCGGCCCGCAAGCGCACAAAGGCCCGGCGGAAGGCGTCATTGGGAACGACGTCGGCATAATCCGATCCGAGCCGCTGGGTCAGGCGCACATTATCGAGCCCAAGTTGCTGGCGTCGCGCGATCTCAGGCGAGGCAATTGCCTCCAGCGGCCGGTTTGAGAACACCGCCAAATAATCCGGCACCTGAATGAATTCGCGATAGTCGGTGTTGATCCAGATACCGAATTTGCGCTCCTTGCGGCGCGTCACCATGTCGGCGGGCGGTCCGCTGATGGTGACGACAAGGTCATAGCTTGCTCGATCCGGCGGCGTTTCGGCATCCTTCTCCACCGACCCGAACAGCACGAGTTCCTCGCCGGAATAGTTTGGCGTGACCGTGACCCGCTGATTGGAGACTGACACGATCAGGCGTTCGGCACGGGCAGAAGGCAAACCAATCGCACTGGCAAGCAGGCAGGTGGTGACCGAAAGGCACAGACCGAGCCGCCTCATTCGGAGACTCCGACTTCGCGGATGGTGAAGAGGTCGTCGGGCCGGATCACCAGCTCGATCGCAAAACGGATGCCGACAGCCAGGATCAACAGTCCGAGAAGGAGTCGCAAATGCTCGCCGCGGATGCGCTGGCCGGCGCGGGCGCCGAACTGGGCGCCGGTCACGCCGCCGACCATCAGGATCAGCGCCAGCACCGCGTCGACCAGATGATTGGTTGCAGCGTGCAGCAGCGTGGCGATCAGCATGGTCACCAAGGTCAGCACCATCGAGGTGCCGATCACGGTCGAGGTTGGCACCCGCAGCAAATAGATCATGGTCGGGATCAGAATGAACCCGCCGCCGATTCCCATCACCGCCCCGATGAAGCCGATGAGTAGCCCGACCACGATAACAGGAACGACTGACAGATAGATCTTCGATCGCTTGAACCGGATCTTGAACGGCAGCGCGTGAATCCAGCCATGGCTTCCCGCGCGTCGTATCCGGACCGGCGTGCCGCGTCGGGCGCGGATGATGGCGCGCAACCCTTCCCAGAACATCAATCCGCCAACCGTGGTCAGCAGCACGACATAGGACAAGGCGATCATGAGATCGAGCTGGCCGAGCGATCGGAGCAGCGAGAAAGTCCATACGCCAAGCGCAGTACCCATGACCCCGCCGGTCAGCAGTACAAAGGCAAGCGTGGGGTCGATTGCCCTCCGCCGCCAATAGGAGATGGCGCCCGAAAACGAAGATGCCGCTATATGGCTGGCTACCGAGGCGACGGCTACTCCCGGCGCGATGCCGGCAAAGATCAAAAGCGGCGTCATCAAAAATCCGCCGCCGATGCCAAACATGCCGGAGACAAAACCAACGGCAGCGCCCATCGCCAGGATCAGGAAGACATTGACCGGCAGGTCGGCAATCGGAAGGTAAAGCTGCACGGGTCTGCTTTTGGGTGTTTGCCGGAGGCCGATGCCCACGGCGCGCTGAGAGGATCATGATTTCGGCCGTTCAAAACGGCCGCAGGCTTCTTGAATAGCCGAATTCGCAGGTCTACGGCACCCGAGAATTGGCCTGAACGCCGGCCTTTTTGTCGCCGCCTCGATGAACCAAATCATCAGCTACGGCGAGAGATCGCCGCCGGGCATCTCTGCAAGAGGCGTGATGAGGGCGTCGCGAGCCCTTACCCGGTAAGTCGCGCTTGCCGGCAGCGGAGCTTAGGATTTCGCGACTGCTCGCTTCCCAAGCGGGCTCTTCGCCACTGCCTTTCCAGGGGCCGCCGAAGCCTTGCCGTCCCATCCGCCAGCCGGTGCCGGTACATTGACGGCGTCATGGGGCTGGGGATCGACGGTAAAGGTCTGGATCGCGAGTTTCGCGGCAGCAAGCGATTGAGGATCGAGACGTTTGGCGACATCGTCTCGCTTACGAGTGGCGTCCGAATCGCCTTGGGCGGCGGCCAGGCTGAACCATTTGAAGGATTCCGCGAGGTTCTGCTCGACGCCGATGCCGCGTGCGTAGAGGATGCCCAGATTGAACTGGCTGTCGGCGATGCCATGATCGGCGGCCTTGCGGAACCATTGGGCCGCGCTCTTGAAATCCGCGCCCTTACCGCCACCATCGGCATAGAGCACCGCGAGATTGTGCATGGCCTTGGCGTTGCCGCGTTCGGCGGCCTGCGTGTAATAGCTGCGCGCGACGTCGACGTCTTTCTTTACGGCGAGACCTTTTTCATAAAGCGTCCCGAGCCGGAAGATCGCAGGGATGATGCCGGCCTGGGCGGCGCGCTGATACCATTTGGCGGCTTCCTCCAGATTGACCGGCACACCTTTGCCTTCGGCGAAGCGTACGCCGACCTCGTAGGCTGCGGCGGGATCGCCTTTCAGCGCGGCCGTGCGAAGTAGCGGGCCACCGAGCGAATCCGGCAATGGCTGGCTTGCAGCCAGCGGAGTCGGTTGCGGAATGGAGCCGGTCACATCGGCTGCCGGTGGCACCGCTGCCGGTTGCGGCGGCTGCTCCGCCGGCGCTGTCGCGACATCTGCCTGGCTTGGCGCGGTGTCGGCGGGTGCGGCGTTGCCGGGTGCGGTCGAGTTGAGCGATTGTCGTCCGGTCGGCGCAGGAGACATCATCGTGGGCGCCGCCGGAGCGGGTGCAGCTGAATCCCTGTCTGGCGGAGGCGCAGCTGCTGGCTGTTGAGGCTGGCTCGGGCTTTCCAGGCCCGGGATCGTCAAGAGGCTGCCACCATCCAGAAAGCTCAGCGCCATCTTGAACGAGCCGAGCACGATGACCACCACGCTGGCGCCGACCAGCAGCGACCGAATCTTGGAGCTGATGGTCGACTGTTCTTTTGCGGACCCGGCCTTGTCCGTCGCGTTGGACTCCTTTTTGGCTTCCTTGCTGGCCTTCGATACCGGCTTGTCGGCGGGGAGTGCGGCGGCGGCCTGCGCGGCGCGGCGTGCCGCGGCAATGAAGGAGGAGGCGCTCGCCGGATTGACCGGCGCTGCGGGAGCAGGCGGGATATCGGCGATCGCACTCTCAGATGCTGCGATCCGTTCGGATGGCGAAGCCGGGCGCGTGGCCGGACGGGTTCCCGGCTCCAGCGGATGGTCCGGTGGCAGATCGGGAACGATGACACCGCGCGCGGCCGGTGTGCGCGGCTCCAGGATTTCGCTTATCGCCTCCGGTACCGCGCTGGCCTGCGGATCGGCGGGACGGAAATCGCGCGGCGCCCGGACAAAATGCTCTTGCGCGGCCGCAGGATTGGGCAGCTCGGGCTTGGCCTGCGCCTGCGCCGAGCCGCGCGGCACGCCGCCGGACGGTCCGGATGGAGGTAAAGGCGACGTTGGCCGCGCATTGCGCAGGTCGCCTTCGATCATTGCCAGGCGATCGACGACATGCCCAAGCGTGTTGTGCACGGCTTCCAGTGAATCCTGGGTATGCCGTTCGGTTTCGGAATGCGAAAATCGAAGGTCGGACAATTCGCGCCGGACCATGTCGAACAGTCCGCTCTCCGGCGGCGGCGGATCGCGCCTGGTTTCGGCGAGCGCGGAAATCTTCTCCTGCTGCAGGCTGAGATGACGGAGGATGTCCTGCAATCCTTCCTCGACGCGGCCAAGATTGGCGGTAGCCGGAGCGGCCGAGGATTCCAGACGCTCAAGCAAATAGGAGATTCGCTGCTCGAGATGGTTGAAGGCCGAAGCACTGTCCTGGCTGACCGGCAGGCGATCGAGCCGCTCAGATAAGGCCCGCAAGGTTTCGTCGAGCTGTTGCGAATGCTGGCCGCCCGCCTGCGGCTCCTGTCGATCCAGACTGGCCGTCAAAGCGGCCATTCGCTGCTCCAGCGCGGAGAACGCATCGCTGCTGGCTTCAGGGCGTGCCAGCTGATCGACCCTTGCCGCGAGTGTGCGCACATCGTCACTGAGACGCGCCAGCGCGTCATTGGAGGCGACATTGGAGACGATAGCACGGAGCGCGGCGATAGCCCCCTCGAGCTGATGGACAGTGCCAGGATCGTCATTGGCGCGCAGGATCATGTCGAGCTTGGCGCCGAGATTGCGGATCGCCTCGTCATAGCCGGCGAGCTGCTCGGCCGGCGTGAGCGAGCGCAGTACTTCGCGGATTTCGCCCAGGGCGTTTTCAATTCCGGCCAGTGCCCGGCCATCGATTCCGTTCTGGCGGGTATCGTCGATACGGCGCGACAGCGCGCGGATTTCGCTTTCGATCGTCTCAATCGCCCGCCGCGGCATGGCCTCGACAATGGCGTTGCGGATTTCCGCTAGTTCGTTTCGGAAAGCGGCAATTGATTCGTCAACGCGATCGGGTCGCTGCAGGGCCTCGATCTGGCCCGTGATCTTGATGAGATGTTCCTGCAGCGACGAAAGGTCGGGACCGGTGCTCGCGGCCGGCGCGGGCGCACGCATGGCCTTTTCGGATAACGGCATCGGTCGCGGTGCGCGCGAAAGGCTGCCGTCGAGCTCGCTTTGCCGCGCGGCGATTTCGGAGATCGCAAAATCAAGCGAGTCCGGGTTCGCTGACGAAGGATAAACCTGAGCTGCTGCGCGCTCGACCCGGTCGGTGCGTTGCTCGGGCTCCAGTCCGTCGCGGGGCGCTGCGGCCGTTGCGGATGGCCGGGATGGATTTGAGATCTGCGACAGGCGCGCATCCAGTCGTGCGATGGCATCGTTCAATTGGCGGGCGCCACCGGTATCGTTGCGCGGTGCCTCGCTGCGTCCTTCATTGCGCGCGGCGGGTCGCGAAATCTGGTCGATCTGCCGGGTAATGGCGTCGAGCCGCTGGTGGATGTCGTCGACGTCGGGCGCCCACTGGCCACCCTGCGGAAGGGCCGCGCCGGGGTTACGGAAGTCAGGCGGATTCGCGCTGCCGAGCGTGGAATTAAGCCAATCGCTCAAGGACATGCCCGCGCGGCGCGCGGCCGCTTCGGCACGTTCGCGCACCGATGGGTCGATACCTTCAATACTCCACGGAACGCGCGAATTCATGTTTTGGTCCGGTTCCGCTGCCGCGGCGCCAGGTGCGTCGCGTTCCTCCCGCGCGTGCCCCAAACAACGGGACGATTGACAAACCACGCAGGTGTCAGCCTCAGGTCCGACTTTTTCGCGTTACGGTAAATAAGGAGTTAAGGAATGCGCCGCAGCCGAGTTTAAGTTTTGCTCCGGCATTGGAGGGCCGCTCCGGTTCGAACAGCGGACCAACGCTATTTCCGCTGGGAGCGGCCTGACAGGTCGAAGACTTCAGGGGTGGCGGCCGCGGGCGCGTCGCGGTCATGAAGGCGGAGGGTAGTTTCGGCCAAGGCGGTCAACGCTTCATCGCACCAATCGGCGACCATGTTTTCGTGGCGAAGTCCAAGCCGAAGCGTGAGCAGTTTGCCGATATCTGCGGGCGAAGCCGTTCCGTCGGGAAAACGTTTCTTGAGGATCCGCTCATAGCGGGCCGCGCGGTCGCGATGATGCTCCTGACGCGCCAACAGGTCGTTGCGCAACGGGTCGGGATCGATGCTGTCGAGCGCATAGAGCCGGACCAGAAGGTCGTCCTTGATCGAAGGCGACACGCTCGGCCGGGTTGCCCAGTGTCGGAGCGCCATTCGGCCTTCATTTGTCAGGGTGTAGACGAGCTTGTTGGGTTTGCCGGACTGAACGACCTCGCGGCCCTGGATATGTCCCTTGTCGCGAAGCCGGGAAAGCTCCCGGTAGATCTGCTGATGGTCCGCCTTCCAGAAGAACCCCATTGAAGAATCAAAGGTTTTCGCCAGCTCATAGCCGGTCATCGGCCCTTCAGTCAGGCAGGTCAGGATCGCATCGCCAAGGGCCATGATCTCTCTCCTTTCCAAGCAGGCTTGCTGTAAGGCCGCGGCTTGACTTTATGCATAAATACGCATATGCGTCAATATTCATATTGTGCGAGTTGGTCCCTCCACGCCGTGAGCAGCCTTATGATCAGGTCCGGTCTCGAGAGATGGTATGGTTTTGTGAAGTCGCACGATCCCCAGGGATTGTGGGATCTGCTCGACCCGGACTCCGTGTTTGAAAGCCCGGTGGTTCATACGCCCCAGCGTGGCCGTGACATCACGTTCAAATATCTGCTCGGAGCGGAGAAGGTGTTGGGCGGTCCCGGCTTCAAATATCTCGGCGAGTGGTTGAGCGATCGCGGCGCTGTTCTCGAGTTTGAAAACGAGATCGAGGGCATCCGGATCAACGGCGTTGACATCATCACGTTCGGCGATGACGGCCGGATCACCCATTTCAAAGTGATGGTGCGGCCGCTCAAGGCAATCAATCTGTTGCACCGGCTGATGGCCGAGCAACTGGCGAGACTTTCAACGCCGACACCAGACAAGAGCCGCTGATCTCTCAAACACACTCGTCACTGCGATCGGGAGAATTTCCAATGCCGATTTACAAAGCGCCCATCGAAGACGTCAATTTCTTGCTCGACGACGTGTTTCAGATCGATCGTTTCGCCAATCTCCCTGGCTTCAGCGATGCCTCGGCCGATGTCCGGCAGGCCATTTTGGGCGAGGCCGCCAAACTCAGTGAGGAAGTGCTCCAGCCGCTCAATCGCACCGGGGACCTCGAAGGCTGTAAGCGCCAGGACGATGGCCGGGTCACGACGCCTGCAGGGTTCAAGGACGCTTTCAAGCAGGTCGCCGAAGGTGGCTGGCTCGGTCTCTCGGCGCCGACTGAATATGGCGGCCAGGGATTGCCGGCGACGCTGTCGCAGGCGGTCGCCGAGTTTCAGATCTCGGCGAATATGGCGTTCTCAATGTATGGCGGACTGACCATGGGGGCGATGGCGGCGCTGCTGGTGCATGGAAGCACTGAGCAGAAGGCGATGTTTGTGCCGAACATGGTGGCCGGACGATGGACCGGCACCATGAACCTGACCGAACCGCAATGCGGCACCGATCTCGGCTTGTTGCGCACCAAGGCGGTCCGACAACCAGACGGCAGCTTCAAGATTTCCGGCACCAAGATCTTCATCTCGGCCGGCGAACATGATCTGGCGGAAAACATCATCCATCTCGTGCTGGCCCGGATCGAGGGCGCACCGGAGGGCATCAAGGGCGTGTCGTTGTTCGTGGTGCCAAAAACTCTCGTCAATGCCGATGGGACGCTCGGTGCGCGCAACGGCGTGTCCTGCGGCTCGATCGAGCACAAGATGGGGATCCACGGCAATTCGACCTGCGTCATGAATTACGATGGCGCCATCGGTTGGATGATCGGCGAAGAAAACAAGGGCATGCAGGGCATGTTCGTGATGATGAACGAAGCCCGTTTGGGCGTCGCCGTTCAGGGGCTTGCCCAATCGGAGGTCGCCTATCAGAACGCCGTGGCCTATGCCCGCGACCGCCTGCAGGGCCGCGCCCTGACAGGTGTCAAAGCCAAGGACAAGCCGGCCGACCCCATCATTGTGCATCCGGATGTCCGGCGCACGCTGATGACGATCCGCGCGTTCAACGAAGCGGCCCGGGCACTGGTGGTGTGGACCTCACTCAAGAGTGATGTGGCTCACCGCTCCAATGATCCGCGCGATCGGCAGGAGGCCGACGATCAACTCGGCTTGATGACGCCGGTGTTGAAGGGCGTACTGACCGAGACCGGTTTTGCCAACACCGTGCTGGCGCAGCAGATGTTTGGCGGGCATGGCTACATCGCTGAAAACGGCATGGAGCAGTTTGTTCGTGATGCCCGCATCGCCATGATCTATGAGGGGGCCAATGGAGTTCAGGCGCTCGATCTGGTGGGCCGCAAATTGCCGCGAGACAACGGCCGTGCGGTGATGGCATTTTTCGCGGAGGTCGCCGGCTTTGCGAAGGAGAATGGCGGCGACGAGGCCATGAAGCCTTACATCGCGCCGCTCAGCACCGCGCTTGGTCATCTGCAGCAGGCCACCACCTGGCTGATGCAGAACGCGATGAGCAATCCCGACAATGCAGGGGCTGCAGCCAGCGATTACATGCAGCTCTTTGGCCTGGTGTCGCTCGGCTATATGTGGGCGCGGATGGCCAAGGTGGCACTGGCCAAAACGGCCTCGGCTGCAGGCAATGCCTATCTGACCACGAAACTTACCACGGGCCGCTTCTTCATGGAGCGGATTCTGCCGGAAACCTCGGCACATCTGGCGCGCATACAGAGCGGGAGTGCCACTGTGATGGCATTGGCGGCAGAGGCGTTCTGAATTAGAGCGGCATGT
>Ga0207667_10004998_pt1 | contig 16203 bp, 15 predicted proteins | sample KBSCornC52_FD_184301 | JGI IMG/M metagenome (GOLD analysis project Ga0207667, IMG submission 184301) | Corn rhizosphere microbial communities from Kellogg Biological Station, Michigan, USA - KBS Corn C5-2 (SPAdes) (version 2) | ecosystem: Host-associated > Plants > Roots > Rhizosphere > Soil ... | reverse complement strand
GGCGGGCGCGGAAGACCCGATGCTGACCGCGATCAAGAATTTCCAGAAGCGCATCAAGACCAAGGTCACCGGCGTCCTGACGCCGGAAGAGCGCGCGCGTCTCGTCGCCGCCGACAAGGACCACGCCGACGCGTTCGGCTGGACCGTCGTCACCGATCCGGCCACTGGCGTGCGGCTCGGCCTGCCGGCCAAGCTCGTGACGCAGGCGCACGAGGTTGCGGGCGGCACGCGCTGGTCGTCGAAGCACGGAGAGGTGCAGGTCGAGACGTTCCGCATCAAGGGCGCCGATTTGAAACTCGGCGGCGTGTTCGAGGACATGAAGCGCGGCGCTGGCGGTGCGCGCAAGATCGAGACCAGCGCGCTGCGCGACGACGGCTTCGTCATCAGCGGCATGCAGGGGCTGAAGTTCTTCACCACGCGCGCCAGGATGCGCGACGGTGAGGTGCGCGGCGTCACGGTCAGCTACGACCAGATGATGGAGACGATCGTCGCGCCGGTTACCGTGGCGATGGCCAGTGCATTCACCCCGTTCCCCGAGCGCAATGCGCCGTTCGCCGCACTCGCGAAGACGGTCGACTACGGCAGCGGCATCGTCGTCTCGGCACGCGGGCATATTGTCACCGCGGCGCGACTCACCGACGGCTGCCAGGTGCTGCTCGCCTCGGGCCTCGGCAATGCCGAGCGCGTCGCCGAGGACAAGACGCTCGGGCTTGCGCTGCTGCGCGTCTACGGACGCCGCAACCTGCATCCTGTTACGTTGTCCGGCGCCGCTCAGGCGGGCGAGGCCAGGCTGATCGGCATTCCCGATCCGCGCGCACAGAACGGCGCCGGCAAACCGACCGAAGTGAAGGCGCGGCTGACCGGCGGCGGCATCGAACTGCGTCAGCCGGCGCCGATGGCGGGGTTGTCCGGTGCGGCGGCGATCGACGCGCAAGGGCACGTCGCCGGCATCGCCGAACTGCGCAACACCGTGCTGGCGAGCAACGAGCCGTCAATCGCGCCGGTGCGCCTCGTCGGCGCAGGCACGATCCGCGACTTCCTCACCGCGCATGATGTGACGGCGACTGCGGCGCCGGGCGACGCGAAAGATGCGGTTGTCAGAATCATTTGCGTCCGTAAATAATTCGGCATGAGCAAACCAGCAAAGAAGATCGGCGAGCAGCCCTCGCGCCTGATCGATGCGCGCATCAAGGGTCTCAAGGACTGGCGCGGCGAGACGCTGGCGCGCATGCGCAAGCTAATCAAGGACGCCGATCCGGACATCGTTGAAGAGGTGAGGTGGCGCAAGCCCTCGAACCCGAACGGCGTGCCGGTGTGGGAGCGTGACGGCATCGTCTGCACCGGCGAGACCTACAAGGCCGCGGTGAAGCTGACCTTCGCCAATGGCGCCGCGCTGCTCGATCCCGACGGCGTGTTCAACGCCAGCCTCGACGGCAATCAGCGCCGCGCCATCGACATCCACGAGGGCGAGAAGGTCGACGCGACGGCGTTCAAGGCGCTGGTGCGCGCAGCGGTGAAGTTCAATACCGACAAGGCGACGAAGAAGAAGAGGTGAGAAGCCCTACTTCTGCTTCCAGTCCGGCTTGCGCTTGTCGACGAAGGCCTTCATGCCTTCCTTCTGGTCGTCCGTCGCGAACAGCGAATGGAAGATGCGCCGCTCGAAGCGCAGGCCTTCGTTCAAGCCAGACTCCTGCGACACGTTGATCGCTTCCTTCGCCGCCATCAGCGACGGCAGCGACAGGCCGGCGATCGTCTCGGCCGCCTTCATCGCCTCGTCCATCAGGCTCGCTGCCGGCACGACGCGCGCGACGAGCCCGGAGCGCTCGGCTTCCGCGGCGTCCATCATGCGGCCGGTCAGCACCAGGTCCATCGCCTTGGCCTTGCCGACCGCGCGCGTTAAACGCTGCGTGCCCCCAATGCCGGGGATGACGCCGAGCTTGATCTCGGGCTGTCCGAACTTCGCGGTGTCGGCGGCGATGACGATATCGCACTGCATGGCCAATTCGCAGCCGCCGCCGAGCGCGAAGCCGGCGACAGCGGCGACCACCGGCTTGCGCGTGCGCGCGACGCGGTCCCATTCGGCGGTGAAGTTGGCGCCGTAGGCGCCCATGAAGGTCTTGTCCGCCATCTCCTTGATGTCGGCGCCGGCCGCGAAAGCCTTCTCCGAGCCGGTGATCAGCATGCAGCCGATCTGCGCGTCGGCTTCGAATGCCTCGACGGCCTGCGTCAATTCGGCGATCAGCGCGCGGTTGAGCGCGTTGAGCGCGTTCGGCCGATTTAGGCGGATGACGCCGACGCGGCCCTTGGTTTCGACGATGATATTCTCGTACGCCATGCGATTATCCTCGGGGTGATGGCTATTTCTGGCACGACGGGCAGTAGAACGTCGAGCGCCCCGCCTGCACGATTCGTTTGACCGTGCCCTTGCAGCCGGCGGGGCACGGCTGCCCCTCGCGGTCGTAGACCAGGAACGTGTGCTGGAAGTCGCCGAGCGAGCCGTCGGTGCGGCGATGATCGCGCAGCGACGAGCCGCCGGCCTTGATCGCCGCCTCGAGCACCGCCTTGATCGCCGGCACCAGCGCCTCGGCACGGTCGTTCGGCTTGCCATGACGATCGGCAATGGTCGAGGCGCGGCGCTTCGGCGACAGCTTCGCGCGAAAGAGCGCCTCGCAGACGTAGATATTGCCGAGCCCCGCGACAACGCGCTGGTCGAGCAGCGCTGCCTTCAATGACGTCTTCTTGCCGGCGCAGGCAGCCGCCAGCATCGCCGCGTCGAATTCATTGCCCAAGGGCTCGGGCCCGAGCGCATGGAGCAGCGGCTCCTCGTCGATCTTCGCGCGCGCGACGAGCTTCATCGAGCCGAAGCGGCGCGGGTCATTGAAGGTGATCGTCTGGCCGTTCGACATGTGGAAGACGACGTGGTCGTGCGCCGTGCTCTTCGATCTCTCATGATAGTAGACGCCGGGCTTGGCATCCTTGCCGATGCGGAACGAGCCCGACATGCCGAGATGCATGACCAGCACGTCCCCGGACGACAGGTCCGCGGTCAGGTACTTGGCGCGGCGGCCGAGCCCGTCGACGGTTTTGCCCTCGATGCGCTTCTCGAAGTCCTTGGCGATCGGCCAGCGCAGGCCGCGGTGCCGCACCTCGACCTTGTCGATGCGCGCGCCTTCCATGGCGGGGGCAAGCCCACGGCGCACGGTCTCGACTTCGGGGAGTTCGGGCATAGCTCATATCGTAACCACCCGGACAGGCGGGTCCACTCACACATAGCGCCCCCGCTCCTCCCGCGCTATGGTCCTGCCCGCAAAGGACTATCGGCCATGGCGGCGCCCCGCGACGAGACCCATTTCGGCTATTCGACCATCCCGCTCGACGAGAAGCAGGGGCGGGTCGACGACGTCTTCCATTCGGTCGCGCGCCGCTACGACCTGATGAACGACCTCATGTCCGGCGGGCTGCACCGCGCCTGGAAAGACGCGCTGCTGACCGCCGTGAACCCGCCGAAGAGCGACCGCCCCTTCGCGCTCCTCGACCTCGCCGGTGGCACCGGCGACGTCGCCTTCCGTGTCGCGCAGGCCGGCGGCGCGGGCACGCGCGTCACCGTCTGCGATATCAACGCCGAGATGCTGGCGGTCGGCGCCGAGCGCGCCGCCGAGCGCGGCCTCGACCACGCCGTCACCTTCGAGCAGGGCAACGCTGAAGAGTTGCCCTACGCCGACAAGAGCTTCGACTGCGTCACCATCGCCTTCGGCATCCGAAATGTGCCGCGCATCGACCGCGCGTTGGCCGAGGCGCATCGTGTGCTGAAAATCGGCGGCCGCTTCCTGTGCCTCGAGTTCTCGTCGGTCGATGTGCCCGGCCTCGACGCGCTGTACGAGCTCTATTCCTTCAAATTGATCCCGCGCATCGGCGCAGCGGTGACCGGCGACCGCGAGGCCTATCAGTACCTCGTCGAGTCGATCCGCAAATTCCCCAAGCCGCCAGTGTTCGCGCGCATGATCGAGACGGCCGGCTTCCGCCGCGTCTCGTTCCGCCAGATGACCGGCGGCGTCGTGGCGCTGCATTCGGGCTGGAAGTTGTGATCTCGAGCATCTCGCATCTCGTCCGGCTGACACGCGCGGGCTACGTGTTCGCGCGCGAAGGCGTGCTCGGCATGGTCGACACGCGGCCGCTACCGCTGCCCGCCGTCTGGGCGATCGCGGCGGCGCGGCTGATCGAGCGGCGCGGCGCCGGCACCGGCACCAGCCGTCTCGGCGCGGCGCTGACTCGGCTCGGACCCACCTACGTCAAACTCGGCCAGTTCCTCGCGACGCGGCCCGACGTGGTCGGCACGCACATCGCCCGCGATCTCGAAGTGCTGCAAGACAAGATGCCGGCCTTCGGCCAGAGGGAAGCGGAGACCGTCGTCGCCGCCGCGTTCGAGCGGCCACTGTCGAGCACCTATGAAAGCTTCGGCCCGCCGGTCGCCGCCGCCTCGATCGCGCAGGTTCACCGCGCCGAGGTGATCGCGCCATCGGGCGAGCGCAAGCCGGTGGCGGTGAAGGTGCTGCGCCCCGGCATCGAGCGCCGCTTCCGCGTCGATCTCGACGCCTTCTATTTCGCCGCGCGCACCGGCGAGCGCCTCTCGCCAGAAGGCCGGCGCCTGCGCCTCATCGAGGTCGTCGCGACACTCGATCGCTCAGTGCGGCTGGAGATGGACTTCCGCCTCGAAGCCGCGGCGCTCTCGGAAATGGGCGAGAATACGCGCGAGGATCCCGGCTTCCGGGTGCCGTCCATCGACTGGGACCGCACCGCGCGCGACGTCCTGACCATGGAGTGGATCGACGGCACGTCGCTGAAGGATCGCGCGACGCTCGAGGCCAAGGGCTTCGACCTGCCGGCGCTCGGCCGCTCGGTCATCCAGAATTTCCTGCGCCACGCGCTGCGCGACGGCTTCTTCCACGCCGACATGCATCCGGGCAATCTGTTCGTCGACAATGACGGCCATCTCGTCGCCGTCGACTTCGGCATCATGGGCCGGCTCGGCCCGAAGGAGCGGCGCTTCCTCGCCGAGATCCTGTTCGGCTTCATCACCCGCGACTACCATCGCGTCGCGCAGGTGCACTTCGACGCCGGCTACGTGCCGCGGCATCATTCGGTCGAAGCCTTCGCGCAGGCGATCCGCGCCATCGGCGAGCCGATCCACAATCGCACCGCCGAAGACATCTCGATGGCGAAGCTCTTGACGCTGCTGTTCGAGGTCACCGGCATCTTCGACATGCGCACGCGTCCCGAGCTGATCCTGCTTCAGAAGACGATGGTCGTGGTCGAAGGCGTGGCGCGCTCGCTCGATCCGAAGCTCGACATGTGGAAGACGTCCGATCCGGTCGTGCGCGAATGGATCCAGCGCAATCTCGGGCCCATCGGTGCGCTCGAAGGCGCGGCGCAGGGGGTCGGCGAAGTCGGCCGTTTCCTCGCTGACGTGCCGTCGCTCCTGACGCACGCCGGCTCGGTGCTGGAGCAGGTTGACGAGATGACGCGCGACGGACTCGTCCTATCGCCGCAGACGATCGAGCGTATCGGTGCCGCAGAGGCGCGCCGCAACCGGCCGACGGCGATCGCGCTGTGGGTGATCGCGGCGCTTCTCGTCGCGATCACGTGGATGCTGGTGTAGGCCGACGCTCAGCGCCCCTCATACGCCGCTTCGATCTTCGCAATATCGATCTTCTGCATCTGCATCATCGCGCCCATGGCGCGGCCGGCCTTGGCCGTGTCCGAGCTCGTGACCATCTCCAGGAGCTTGGTCGGCGTCACCTGCCACGACAGGCCGAACTTGTCCTTGAGCCAGCCGCACTGGCTCGGCTGACCACCGTCGGCGGTGAGCGCATTCCAATAGCGGTCGACCTCGGCCTGCGACTCGCAATAAACGATGAACGACACCGCCTCGGTGAACTTGAACATCGGCCCGGCATTCAGCCCGAGGAACGACTGGCCCTCGAGCTCGAAGGCGACCGTCATCACGGAGCCTGCCTTCTGCCCGTGCTGCTCCTGCCCGACCTCGGTGTAGCGCGCCGTGTGGACGATCTTCGAGTTCGGAAAGATCGAGGTGTAGAACTTCGCCGCTTCTTCAGCCTTGCCGTCGAACCACAGGCACGGCGAGATTTTCTGTTTCGATAGCGCCATATTGATCCTCCAATGTTTCTCGGGTGTTGCGTGTTCTTAGCCGGCGTTGACGGCCAGTTGCGCCGCGAAGGCGCGTTTGTACGCAGGCCGCGCTTCGCCGCGCGCGACGTAAGCCGCAAGGTTCGGGAATTCATCGAGGATGCCCGACGCGCGCAGCCGCAGCAACACCGACGCCATCATCAGGTCGCCGGCGCTGAAGCCGCCGTCGAGCCAGTCGGCCCTGCCGAGACGCGCGGATAGCTGCTTCAGCCTATCGCGCACGCGGTCGGCGACCAGCGGCAGGCGCGCCTCCGCCCAGGGCTTGTCGGCCTCGAACAGCCTGGCTGTCATGAAATCGAGGATCGGCGGCTCGACCGTGTTGACGGCTGCGAACATCCAGGCGATCGCACGCGCCCGTGCATCGGCGTCGTCCGGCAGCAGGCCCGCATGGTGCTGCGCGACGTGCAGGACGATCGCGCCGGTCTCGAACAGGACGAGATTGCCTTCCTCGTAGGTCGGGATCTGCCCGAACGGATGACGCGCGAGATGCGCCGGCTCCTTCATCGCCCGGAACGAGACGAGACGAACCTGATAAGGCAGGCCCGCCTCCTCGAGCGCCCAGCGCACGCGCGTGTCGCGCGCCAGACCCTTGCCGCCGTCCGGCGACTTCTCGAAGGCGGTGATCGTGATCGTCATCGCGCGTCTCAGGCCGCGTCGCGGAAATCGCCAAGCTGCGCATCGAGCGCCCGCTTGAACGCCGGCCGCGCCATGCAGCGCTCGGCATAGGCCGCCAGTCTCGCGTCTTTCTTCACGATGTCCGTGTAGTGGAAGATGCGCAGCACGCTCGACATCATCAGATCGCCGGCAGTGAAGCGGTCGCCGTCGAGATAAAGCTTCTCGCCCAGCGATTTCGACACCGCGCCGAGCCGGCGTTCGACGAAGGCGACAGCGCCCGGCCGGCGCAGCTTTGCCCATTCCTCATTGGTGTAGAAGAGGTCGATCAAGGCCACGTTCATCACGAACGGCTCGACCGAATTAAGCGCGGCGAACATCCACTGGATGGCGCGGGCACGCGCCCCGGGCTCCTTCGGCAGCAGCGCCTCACTGCGCTCGCCGATATGCTGCACGATGGCGCCGGTTTCGAACAATGTCAGGCCGCCTTCCTCGAAGATCGGCACCTGCCCAAACGGCTGTAGCGCGCGGTAATCGTCCTTGTCCTGGTCGCCCTGCTCCAGCAGGCGGGTGCGATACGGCAGTCCCGCCTCCTCCAGCGCCCAGCGCACGCGCAAATCGCGCACGTGGCCGCGGGCCAAGTCCGGCACCCAACGGAAAGCGGAAATGGTGATCATGGCCAACTCTCCCTGAAGGTCCGCTCCTCGTGGAGCGTGTTGTTAGCGCGAAGCCGCGGTCAGCCGCCGTAGTCGAGCTTCGGATACCAATGCGGATCGCGGCCCTCAGGCGTCGTGTCGAGCACGGTCCAGAGCGGCATCAGGTCGGGCGCACCGCGCGGGTCCTGTCCCGGATCGGCAGTCGAGAAATCCATCTCGCCGCTCCAGAAGTGCCGGATCGTGCCGTCGCGGCGAGTGAACACGTGCAGGCCGGCCCAGTCCTCGCCCTTCTCGCCGACCGCATGGAAGTCGCGGCTGAACTCCTGGCTCGGATCGGAATAGAGCTTGAGTGCGCGCCAGCCGCGTTCCTTCTTGAACGCGACGAGCCGCTCGATCGGCGAGCGCGCGATGACCGCGAGCGCCGCGCGCTGCATGATGTCATTCGCCTCGCCGTCCCACGCGCTCAGCAGCGACGTGCACATCGGGCACGGCCGCTCGCGCTGCGGGCCGTACATGTAGCTGTAGACGACGAGCGACTGCTTGTCGCCGAACAGGCCTTCGAAATTGACGGGCCCGGCCTCACCGATGAAGCGGTAGTCCTTCACGACGGCGCCCGGCGGCAGCGCGCGCCGCATCTCGGCGACGCGTTCGATCTGGCGGCGCAGCTCGATCTCCTCCGAGAGCAGCGCGGTGCGCGCGCGACGGTAAGCAGCGTCCTCGTTGATGATGCGAACCTTGCAGTTCTCCGCCAGCGTCTTCGCCGGCGGGAGCGCGGTGTGGGGAGACATCGCGTTCCTCCTGTCGATGAGATTTTTCGGCTGCGCGCGATCGTCGCCGCGGTTTACGGCGTTGCGATGACCATCCAGCCGACGCCGAACTTGTCGGCGACCATGCCGAAGCTGGAGGCGAAGAAGGTCTTCATCAAGGGCTGCTGCACCTTGCCGCCTTCGCTCAACGCATCGAAGTAGCGCTTCGCCTCGGCGTCGTTCTTCGCGGCAATGGACAGCGAGATGCCTTTGAACTCCGGCTTGCCCTGCGCCATGCCGTCCGAGGCCATGATCGTGGCGTCGCCGACCTTGAACGAGGCGTGCATCACCTTCTCGCCGTCGGGCATCGGGCCGTTGCAGCCCTCGCCGGGCTTTTGCGGCGGCGCTTCCTTGAAGCGCATGAGCATCTCGACCTGCGCGCCCAGCGCCTTCTTGTAGAAATTGAGCGCCTCGTCGCAGCGGCCGTCAAAGAACAGATAGGGCTGGATGGTCATCGTGGCTTCTCCCGTTTCTCTTGCGGGCTGCCGCGGCGCGGCCCCGTCTTTGATGTGGAGAGCACATTCGCTCCCCGGAATTCGTCTTGACAAATACGTTGATATCAACATAATTGCTCTATGTCAAATACCGTGGGCGCCACGCCGGCCAAGACGGAACTCGGCCACGCCGTCACCCTCATGGTGCGCGACCGCTGCCTGTGCCTGCACGTTCAGCGCGCCGCCCGCGCGCTGGCCCGCCGCTTCGATGACGTGTTCCGTCCCTTCGATGTGACGAGCGGACAGTTCTCCCTGCTGATGTCGCTGAACCGCCCCGAAGCGCCGACGCTCGGCAACGTCGCCACCGTGCTGGCGATGGACCGCACGACGCTGACCGCCGCCCTGAAGCCGCTGGAGCGGCGCGGGCTGGTGAAGATCGCGGTGGACAAGGAAGACCGCCGCAGCCGCCGGCTGACGCTCACGGCCGCCGGACGCGCCCTGCTGGCCAGGGCGCTACCGCTCTGGATCGCGACCCACGACGCGATCGACGCGGAGCTGGAGCCCCATTCGCCGGACGGCCTGCGAGCGGCGTTGCGCGCCTTGGCGTGATTGCATTGATTGCATTGCAATCACGTCGGTGCTAAACGTGAGGTCTTCCGGAGGTTTCCGATGGCCTCGCTCACCGTCCGCCAGCTCGACGAGCGGCTCAAGAAACTCTTGCGCATGCGCGCCGCCCGCCATGGCCGCTCCATGGAGGACGAGGTCCGCACCATCCTGCGCGACGCCGCCGAGGCGGCCGGGCACGAGGCCCTGGACCTGATCAATCCGCCGGCGCCGAAGGGCGCGCCGCAACCCATCGCCACAAGCGCGCAGCCGCGCGTGCTGCTGATCATTGGTGGCGGCATCGCCGCTTACAAGGCGCTCGATCTCATCCGCAGGCTGAAGGAGCGCGGCGCCGCCGTGCGCTGCATCCTTACGAAAGCCGCGACCGAGTTCGTCACGCCGCTCGCCGCGGGTGCGCTCGCCGGCGGCCACGTGTTCACCGATTTGTTCGATCCGAAGAGCGAATTCGATGTCGGTCACATCCGGCTCGCCCGCGACACCGATCTCGTCGTCGTCGCGCCCGCCACCGCCGACCTGATGGCCAAGATGGCGAACGGCCATGCCGACGACCTCGCCACCGCCGTGCTGCTTGCCACGCGCGCGAAAATCCTGCTCGCGCCGGCGATGAACACGGCGATGTGGGCGAACGCGGCCACGCAGCGCAATTTGACGCAATTGAGTTTGGACGGCGTGCAAACGATCGGCCCGAACGACGGCGAGATGGCCGAGGCCGGCGAGAGCGGACGCGGCCGCATGGCCGAGCCGGGCGAGATCGCCGAGGCGGCGATGCGCCTCGCAAGGCCACGCGCGCAGCCGCTCAAGGGCAAGCGCGTGCTGATCACGTCCGGCCCGACGCATGAACCGATCGATCCGGTGCGCTACATCGCCAATCGATCTTCAGGAAAACAAGGTCATGCCATCGCTGCCGCAGCCGCCGCAGCGGGCGCGGAGGTGACGCTGGTGAGCGGCCCGGTGACGCTGCCCGATCCGCCGGGCGTCACCGTGATCCATGTCGAATCCGCCCGCGACATGCTGAAAAGCGTTGAAAATGCGCTGCCCGCCGATGTCGCGATTTTCGCCGCCGCAGTGGCGGATTGGCGTGTCGCCAATGCGGGCGGGCAGAAGATCAAGAAGAAGCCCGGCGCCGCAACGCCGGAACTGGCGCTGACGGAAAATCCCGACATCCTCTCGACCATCGCGCATCTCAAAGCGCAGCGGCCGCCGCTCGTCATCGGCTTCGCCGCCGAGACCGAGAACGTCGTCGCCAATGCGAAGGCCAAGCTCGCGCGCAAGGGCTGCGACTGGATCCTCGCCAACGACGTCTCGCCCGCGACCGGCATCATGGGCGGCGATACCAACACGATCCAGATGGTGAGCGCGTCGGGCGTGGAAAGCTGGCCGCCGCAATCGAAGGAGGCCGTGGCGACAACGCTGATCGAGCGCGTCGCCGCCGCGCTCATGGAGACGAAACGATGAGCGACGTCGAGGTCCGGATCGTCCAATTGCCGCACGGGGCGGACCTGCCCCTGCCCGCCTATCAGACGGCGCACGCGGCCGGGCTCGACCTGCTCGCCGCCGTCCCGGCCGACGCGCCGCTGACGCTCGCGCCGGGCGCGCGGGCGCTGGTGCCAACCGGCATCGCCATCGCGTTGCCGCCGGATTGCGAGGCGCAGGTGCGCCCGCGCTCTGGCCTGGCGGTCAAGCACGGCCTCACCGTGCTCAACACGCCCGGCACGATCGACGCGGATTATCGTGGCGAGGTCCAGGTTTTGCTGATCAACCTCGGCCAGGCGCCGGTGGCGGTCGAGCGGGGCATGCGCATTGCGCAAATGGTGGTTGCGCGGGTCGCGCGGGCGCGGCTGACGGCCGCAGCGTCGCTTGACATAACTCAACGCGGGTCTGGCGGATTCGGGTCAACTGGCGGCTGAACACGCGTATTTACGCGTTTTTGCTGGACGGTTCCCTATGCTTAAATTAATACCGCGGCAGCGTAATCCTGTCGGTGCCGCTGCCATGCCGCTGGTTTCCCGCAAGGGGCTCCTTGCTATCGCCGCCGTCATAGACGTCGCGCTGCATTCGGGCGCCCGTCCGGTATCGGCCAAGGCATTGGCGGCGCGGCACGCGCTGCCGCCGCGACACCTGGAGCCGGTGCTCCAGGCGCTGGTCCGCAGCGGCATCCTCAGGGGCATTCGCGGCCCGCAGGGCGGCTACGAGATGGCCCGCGACCAGGGCGCGATCACCGCCGAGGATATCCTCACGGCGGCGGGAAGCGCCGAAGAGGCGGAGGAGCCGGCGCTGGCATCCGATCTCGTCAACGCCGTCGTCCGCCCCGCGCTCGAAGGCGCCGAGCACTCGTTCTCGCTGGCGCTGCGCCAGATCACCGTGGCCGACATGGTCAAGCGCGCGCCTCGGGCGGCCTGACCGCGACCGGCAAGACACGCTTCGCCACGTTCACGATCTGGACTCTTTCGGCGGGATTCCCGAAGCGGTTAAAGTCGCCTGATTCGCGTTGCGATGTGGCGGACATCGCTCGCAAATCGGGGCCATCAGGAATGCCGGAGTCGATCCGGACGGCGAACGTGAGGCTGCGTTCTCGTCCGTGGCGGGGCGGATTCCTTGCAGCCTGTCTCACCGTCGCACAAGGCATGATGAGCGGGCCGGCGCGGGCCGTGCCGACGCACGCGTTCGACGCGCTCGACGTGAGCGCGCACAGCCAGCAACAGCTCGCGACGCTGACACTCACGCTCGGCCTGCTCGTCTTCAGCGTGCTCGCCGTCGTCGTGCTTCTGCGTACGCGCCGCTCCGCCGGCGACGTGGCCACTCTGACGCGCGACGAAGTGAGCGCGCTTCACGCCGAGCGCGACCGCCTCAAGGCGCTGCTGATGGCCGAGCCGCAGGTGCTCGTCGCATGGGCCGCCGGCGCCGAAGTGCCGGAAATCCTCGGCGATACCGATCCGATCGTGCCCGGCGGCGCGCCGCAACGCGTTCTCGCTTTCGGCGCGTGGCTCGACGCGACGCAGGCGCAAGAGATGGAACGCGCGGTCGAGACATTGCGCGCCGACGGCCGCGGCTTCGTCATGACGCTGACGACGCGCGCCGGCAATCCGGTCGAGGCCGAAGGCCGAGCGATCGGCGGCAGCGCCATCCTGCGCTTGCGCGACGTCAGCGGCGTCGCGCGCGAGCTGATGGATTTGAAGGCCACCGACGAACGGCTCAAGAGCGATCTCGCGCTGATGCGCGGCCTGCTCGATTCGCTGCCGGCGCCGGTATGGGCGCGCGACCGTGACGGCCGGCTGATCTTCGTCAATTCCGCTTATGCGCAGGCGGTGGAGGCGGCCTCGGCCGGCGACGCCGTCGCGCGCGAGATCGAGCTGCTCGACCGCACCGGCCGCGGCGACGTCGAGCGCGCGCGCACCGCGGCGGAAGCCTATGCCGGCCGCCTGCCGGCGATCGTGCGCGGCGAGCGGCGCATGTTCGACGTCGTCGACGTGCCGAACGCCGACGGCAGCGCCGGCATGGCGATCGACCGTACCGAGGCGCAGACGATGCGCGCCGAGCTGTCCCGCATGATCGAGGCGCACCGCCGCGTGCTCGACCGGCTGGCCACCGGCGTCGCCATCTTCAACGTCGACCGCAAGCTCTCCTTCTACAACAACGCCTTTCGCTCGCTGTTCGACCTTGAGGGCGGGTTCCTCGACCAGACACCGACCGACTCCGCCGTGCTCGACCGCCTGCGCGCCGACCACAAGCTGCCGGAGCAGCAGGACTTCCGCTCGTGGAAGCAGGAGCTCTACGAAGCCTATCGCGCGGTCGAGCCGCAGGAGCATATGTGGCACCTGCCCGACGGCCGCGCGCTCCGCGTCGTCACCACGCCGAACCCGGAGGGCGGCGTCACCTATCTCTACGACGACGTCACCGAGCGCCTCGACCTGCACCGCCGCTACGACGCGCTGATCAAGGTCCAGAGCGAGACGCTCGACAATCTGGCGGAAGCGGTGGCGGTGTTCGGGCCGGACGGCCGCGTGCGCCTGCACAATCCGGCCTTCCAGCGCATGTGGAAGCTCTCACCGGACGCGCTCGACCAGCATCCGCATGTCGAATCCGTCGCCGCATGGTGCCAGGCGCTGCACGACGACAACGCGGTGTGGCGCAACCTGCGCGGCGCCGTCACCGCGATCGACGGCCGCGAGCCGATCGCCGCGCGCATCGAGCGCCGCGACGGCACGATGCTCGACATGACGACCATGCCGCTGCCCGACGGCGCGACCCTCGTCACCTTCCAGGACGTCACCGACACGGTGAACGTCGAGCGCGTCCTGCGCGAGAAGAACGACGCGCTCGAAGCGGCGGACGCGATCAAGATCGACTTCGTCCACCACGTCTCCTACGAGCTGCGCTCGCCGCTGACCAACATCATCGGCTTTGCCAATCTGCTCGGCGACGCCGCCTTCGGCGATCTCAACGACAAGCAGCGCGAATATCTCGGCTACATCACCACCTCGACCAACGCGCTCCTGGCGATCATCAACAACATCCTCGATCTCGCCACCATCGATGCCGGCGCTATGACGCTCAACCTCGGCGACGTCGGCATCCGCGCCTGCATGGAAGCGGCGGCGGAAGGCGTGCAGGACCGCCTCGTCAAGAACGATATCCGCCTCGACATCCGCACGCCCGCGGACATCGGCAGCTTCGTCGCCGACGACCGCCGGCTACGGCAGGTGCTGTTCAATCTGTTGTCGAACGCGATCGGCTTCTCGCCGGCCGGCGAGACGGTGACGCTCTCTGCCGAGCGGCAGAGCGAGGCGGTCGTGTTCACCGTCGTCGATCGCGGCCCGGGCATTCCGCCCGAGCAGAAGGACAAGGTGTTCGACTGGTTCGAGACAGATCCGCGCGGATCGGAGCATCGCGGGCCCGGCCTCGGCCTCACGCTCGTGCGCTCGTTCGTCGAACTGCACGGCGGCAGCGTGACGATCGAATCGACGCCCGGCGAGGGCACGGTCGTGTCTTGCGTCTTCCCCGTGTCGCGGCAGCTCACGCAGAGCGCGGCGTAAGACGCCGCAAAACTGTCTTCAGGCGCTTATGCCGGTTACGAGCCAGAAGCGGATATCCGCGCGCGCGTTCTCTAGACTGCGCAACTGGAGCAGCCAACCGGAATAGAACTTCACACGCTGTCATCGCAATTCGCCGCCGAACAAATGCGCTGACGCTTCGCTCTGTCGATGATCTGGCGAAGGATCGCCCCACGATGACGAATTGCCATCAAGCAACGCCATTTGATCGCGCCAGCCGCCGAAGTTCCAATTTTGTTTTAGTTAACGGCAGTTAACTCAAGTCAGAATTAAGGCCGAGGCAACTGTTGGCGCCTATCCTTTATCCGGAACTTCGAGTGCAGGCCTCCGAGGAAACTCGATGTCGAAGACACCGTCATCCGCCTCGTCGCGGGATCCGGGGGCGCATCTCGACGCCGCGCTGAACAATATTTCGCATGGCGTCTGCTTCTTTGACGGCGATCACCGACTCATCCTGTCGAACAAACGCTATATCGAGATGTACTGCCTTTCGCCGGACGATGTTCGACCGGGCATGTCGCTCGAGGAGATTGTCGCTCTTCGCTTTGCGGCAGGCACGGTCCCCGCATTGACGCGCGATGAATATCTCCACTGGCGGCGTGGCATCGCGGTGACGAACGTTCGTTCAGACACGGACGTCGAGCTTCTCACTGGGCAAACCTTCCGTATCCGTCACATTCCGATGCAAGACGGCGGCTGGGTCGCGACCCACGAAGATATTACGGCGCAACGTTTGGCCGAACGCGAATTGGTCGCGGCAAAAGCCGAAGCCGAAGCGGCGCGCGAACGCACCAACGCCGCGCATACCCTGTTGAAAGAGGCGATCGAAGTTGTCCCTGAAGGCTTCGCCTTGCTCGACAAGGACGACCGCTTCGTCCTCTGGAATACCCGGTACAGGGAAATGTATGGCCTCAGCGAAAACGCAATTTTTGCCGGTGCCCGATTTGAGGATGTGCTCAAGGCCGGTATCGAGGACGGCCAATACCCGGACGCTCTTGGACGCGAAGCGGAGTGGCTTTCGGAACGACTGGCCAGACGCAAAGCGTCGAATGTGACGCACGAGCAATCGCTGTCCGACGACAGATGGGTCCGGGTGCATGAGCACCGCATGAGCGATGGCGGCAGTGTCGCCGTTCGCGTCGACATAACCGACCTCAAGCAACGAGAGCTGTCGCTCAAGCTCCTTTTCGAGACCAATCCGGTGCCGATGTGGGTGATCGATCGGCGATCCGGCCGGTTCCTCGCGGTGAATGAAGCCGCGGTCCGGCTGTACGGATATCTCCGGTCAGAATTTTTGAACATGACGTCGGCCGACATTCGGCATCCGGACGAACTGGAGCAGTTTCTCCATCACTTCAAGTCGGACAAAGTCACCGCCGGACGAAAAATTTGGCGCCATCGGAAGGCCGACGGGACCTACATTCAGGCATCGGTCTACGCCGCCGATCTGCCGTTCCAAGGGCGTTCGGCGCGCATCTGCGCGGTCGTGGATGTCACCGACGTAAAGAGAGCCGAGAACGATCTCATCAAACAAAAGCAGCTGACCGAGGCCGCCATCAACAACATGTCGCAAGGTTTGTTGATGTTCAATGCGGACGGCATTCTGGTTCTCTGCAACAGCCGCTACATCGAAATGTACGGGCTCTCGAGCGACGTCGTGAAGCCGGGCAGCTCGCTCCAGGAAATCGTCCAGCATCGCAAGGACCGGGGAGTCTTCTCCGGAGATGTCGAGGTATATTGCGCCGAGATCATGAGCGGCATGGCCGCGGGCCAATTGATGACCCGCACGATCGAATTGCCGGATGGACGATGTATG
>Ga0207667_10004997_pt1 | contig 16203 bp, 21 predicted proteins | sample KBSCornC52_FD_184301 | JGI IMG/M metagenome (GOLD analysis project Ga0207667, IMG submission 184301) | Corn rhizosphere microbial communities from Kellogg Biological Station, Michigan, USA - KBS Corn C5-2 (SPAdes) (version 2) | ecosystem: Host-associated > Plants > Roots > Rhizosphere > Soil ... | reverse complement strand
ACTTTTGTCATGGGGGTGATCAAACAAACCTATCAGCAAATACGGTGAGCGGTGGGCAGCAGCGTTGGAGAATTTCGTAAATTGCAGGGGTATATCAGGAACCGCTGGAAGCGGTTCGTCCGAAGGACAGACATTAGCGATATGCGGGAATTGGGCTATTTTTCGGGCGAGACCAATCCCCGCACTTTTAAACTCATTCTATATGTACGCATACGACACGGTCACCGCGGCCATCAAGGGGCTTAAGCAAAGGGGATTCACCATCGACTTCAACGTGGAGGCTAACTGCGTAACCTGTCCTGACTGCCAGCTGAAGCCTTCCGAGTTTGAGATCACAGAGGTCTATCGATTTGAAGGGGAAAGCGATCCCGCGGATGAGGCTGTCGTATATGCCATCGAGTCGAAGGACGGCAGAAAGGGAGTATTGGTCAACGGATTTGGCATTTCCGCCGACGAGCTGGGAGAGGAGATGGTGGAAAAACTTGCTGTTCGCCACTAAACACATGTCATGGTAACCATAAGAGCCGGAAAAGAAGAGGATCTGCCCGCCCTCCTCGATATTTACAATCATATTATCGTCAATACCACGGCCGTCTATCACTATCAGCCACATACGATGGAGATGCGGAAGGCCTGGTATGACGCCCGTGTGAAGGAGGGCCTTCCCGTCCTGGTAGCCGAGGACGATGGGAAGGTGGTGGGTTTTAGCTCTTACGGCCCTTTCCGGCCCTGGCCCGCCTATAAATACACGATGGAGAATTCCGTCTATGTGGCCGACGGTCAGCGGGGCAAGGGGATAGGAAAATTATTGATGGAGCCTCTGATCCGACATGCCCGTGAGAAGGATGTGCATGCTATCATTGCCGTAATAGACGCCACCAATGATGCCAGCGTGCGATTGCATCGCAGTTTTGGTTTCGAGGAGGTGGGGCGTTTCCGGGAAGTGGGGTACAAGTTCGACCGCTGGCTGGACCTTACCTTTATGGAGCTGGTGCTGGATACGCCTAAGCATCCGGTGGGAGGGTAGGCCCTCTGGGCCGGCGATCCGGCCGATCAATAGTTTGCTTTGACGAGGTCGGCCACGATCTTATCGATGGGCAGGGTGACGGCTGCCGCGCTGAACTGATCCCATTCGACAAATCGGAAGGTTTCCGTCTCTCTTTTTTCCTCATAGATACGCAGCTCCCGCTCATCAAAGTCGAAGGGCTTATCACGCAAGGGTGCGCGTATCGGCTCCAGGGCCTCTGCAAAATAATAGATGGAGATGATCTGGTGATCAGGATTGAAAGCCGACATCTGAAAGAAGTCGGTGGTATAAATATGCGCTCCGATGCGTACATCCAGGTCCATCTCTTCCTTGAACTCCCTCTTCAGACAATCGCGGGTGCCTTCTCCGAACTCCAGCCCGCCGCCGGGGAATTTCGTATAATAGCCACCGCGGATATATTCGTCGCTGACCAGTACTTTTTTGTTCTCTCCAAATAAAATGCCGTAGACCCTTATATTCATCATATCAATCTTTTTTAAATGATCCCCCCGGCTTCGCCGGAGGGATATTGAGGTTATTTCTTGCAGCAGCCCTGACCGCAGTGGTCTTTGCAGGCAGGCGTGCAAACTTTCTCTTTACAATCCTTACATGCTTTCTGGTGGGGTTTGCCGGTGGCATAGGCTATCTGACCTACCGTCAATGCAGTGGCCAGCGCCAGTAAAAAAATATTTTTCATGATGAATTAATGTCTTTTAAATGGGATCATGGCTCTCGCAAAGCGAGGGTCATGATTAATTTTTTTATGGTGATCATTTTTCGTCTTTTTAAACGAGCCGCATGCTGTGGCTCTAAAAATGATCAGGCATTGGGCGGTTTCCAGGCAGAAGCGGCATAATCAGCCAGCGGCTTATCCGGAGCCTCCGGATAACCCTTGGATAGCAGGGAAGAGATCCCTGTTGATGTATAGGGAGATGCCAGCTCGGCGGTATAGCAAAGAGGGCAGTTGGTGCAATTGGCAACCGGATTGCAGCAGCCCTTCATATCTTTTGTGTTGCGGGATGAAGACTTGTGACAGCATTCGGAGGCCGCGGTCCGGGCCTTTTCTTCCAGATAATACGGGATGCGAACGGACTCGCCAAGGTAGGCAAGCGTGACCATCAGCAGTATGTAAGCGGCGCCTTTCATCGTGTGCCACCTCTTTGGCGGCTCCCGTAAAAGTACTGAATTAAAACCACTTCTTTTTCATAAAGTACCAGCTGATGATGATGGAGATGCCCACTGACAGCAGGATGGGTATATAGAATGCATAATGCGAGCCGGAGCCGGGGATGGGCACGTTCATGCCATAAATGCCTGTTACCAGCGCAGGAAGGGAAAGGATGATGGTGATGGAGGTGAGCCTTTTCAGCACATTGTTCATGTTGTTATTGATGATGCTGGCGAAGGCATCCAGGGTGCTGCTGAGGATGTTGGTATAGATATTGGCCATTTCAAGGGCCTGGGACATGTCTACCGCCAGGTCATCCAAAAACTCTTTTTCCTCGTCGGTGAGACCCAGGAAATTGGTCCGGATCAGCTTGAGCAGCAGCATTTCATTGCTTCTGAGCGCCGTTACGAAATAGACCATGCTTTTCTGGATCCTCATCAGCTCCAGCAGCTCTTCGTTCCTATTGGAGGCGTACAGCTTTTGTTCCATCAGATTGCGGCGCTGATTGATCTCCTTCAGGTATTCCAGATAGGTCTGCGTGATCTTCTCGATGACCTTCAGGACCATCATGTTCTTTTTGTCGGGGTGCCTGTTCTGGAAGGTGTTGAGGAACTTCTTGATGGCGCCGTTCTCAAATGAATTCACGGTCACGATCTGGTTATGCGTGAGGATGATGCAGATGGGAATGGTTATGTAATAAGCGTCGCTCTCATTAAAGGAGTTGTTCTCCGTCGGCGTCTTGATGACGATGAGCTTTACATTGTCCTCTTCCTCGAAGCGGGCCCGTTCGTCGATGTCGAGCGAGTCCGTCAGAAAATCCAGGGGGATGTCCAGCGCTTCGGACAGGTTGGAGAACTCCTGTTGCTTCAGGGGAGGCAGGATATTGACCCAGGTGCCGTTCTCGGGACTCTCGATCTCTACGGTCTGATGATTGATGTTCTTAAAAAACTGGATCACTTTTGAGCTTTTGCTAGTTCTCGATATCGCCTTCGTATACTTTTAGGGCCGGTCCGCAGAGCCAGATGTTCTCGAATGCATTCTCACCTATGCGGTCGAATTCCACTCTGAGCTTACCCCCTTTAGTGACCACCCGGACGTCATTGTATCCCATTTCATTGTGATAGCAGGCCAGGGCGCTGGCCGTGACGCCTGTGCCGCAGGAGAGGGTCTCATCCTCCACGCCGCGTTCGTAGGTGCGGACGATGATCTCATCCACTCTTTTTTGCTCGACGAAGTTCACGTTGATGCCTTCCTTGGCGAAGTCAGTGGAGTAGCGGATCTCCATGCCTTTCCGGAATACGTCGTAATCCATCACGTCCGAGACCATTTTTATATAGTGGGGTGAGCCGGTGTCCAGGATAAAGTCGTTGTGATAGTCCCGGATGCCTGCGACATCCTTCATTTTGAGGCTGACGGTGCCGTCGTCGTCTATCCTGGCCTGGTGGGGGCCGTCGGTGGCTATGAAGAAATATTCGTCCTTATGGATGCCCAGGTCGTAAGCGAATTTGACCAGGCAGCGGCCGCCATTGCCGCACATGGTGCTTTCCCGGCCGTCGGAGTTATAGTATTTCATTTCGAAATCATAGCCGGATTTGGTATTCAGCAGCATCAGTCCGTCGGCGCCGATGCCAAAGCGACGGTCGCATAGGGCTTTTACCTTTTCCACGGTGAGGGCCGTATAGCTCCAGTTACGGTTATCCAGAATGACAAAGTCGTTGCCTGTGCCCTGATATTTATAGAAATGCATTTTGCTCATAATAGGTATGGCCTCCATTTTCGGCCAGGTATGGGTCAAAGATGGGGCGAAGGTAGAACAATTACAGCGTCTCCACAATACGGAGGGTGTTAGTTATGAGCTTTTCCACCGCCTTATGGCCATCGGGGGAAAAGGTCCTGCTGACGCGATTGGCGACGATGGCGCTGAGGCTCAGGCAATGGTGCCCCAGTAGCCGTCCCAGGCCGTAGATGCCGGCTGTCTCCATCTCGAAGTTGGTGATCCGGTGAGGGCCATAGGAGAAGCCTGTCAGTCTGTCGATGAGCTCGGGTTGGTTGAGGCCCAGGCGAAGGACCCGTCCCTGGGGACCGTAGAAGCCGGGGCAGGTGACGGTGATGCCCTGGTGGAAGCCGTCCACAAAGTGTTTGAGGAGGGAAGGGCTGGACGTACTGATATAGGGATGGGCCAGGCGGTGGTGCAGTTGGGTCTGAGTCGTAAAGGATTGCAAGAGGGCGCTGTCCTCATCCGTGGCATCATACCTGTAAAAATTCAGCAGGTTGTCGATACCCAGGCCATGGGTGCTGGCCACAAAGCTGTCGACCGGAATATCTTTTTGCAGGCTGCCGGAAGTGCCCATGCGGATGATGGTAAGGGAGGTGGGCTGGGGTTTGACCATCCGGGTGGCGAGGTCGATATTGGCCAGGGCGTCCAGCTCATTGAGAACGATGTCTATATTGTCGGTGCCGATGCCGGTGGAGACGACGGTGACCCTTTTCTTTCCTATGTAGCCTGTGTGGGAAACGAATTCGCGGTGCTGGGTCTTGTGTTCGACGGTGTCGAAATGACGGCTGACAGCGGATACCCTATCGGGGTCGCCTACGGTGAAGACGGTGGGGGCCAGCTCTTCGGGACGGAGGTTCAGGTGGTAGATGGCGCCGCGGCTATTGATAATGAGTTCACTTTCAGCGATTGCTTGCATAAATTCGGATGTTTTTTTTCAACTTCTTCAAAATTATCGTAATTTCGCAGCCACTCAAAAAAAAGGTAGTGCTTGGGAGACCTTGTTTACCTTTGTGATAGGGTTCCGTGGCCGAGTGGCTAGGCAGAGCTCTGCAAAAGCTTCTACAGCAGTTCGAATCTGCTCGGAACCTCAACCAATCAAGAACCGCCTTCGGGCGGTTTTTTTGTGCACGGAGGAATGCAAGCTCGCTTGCAGATCCCGGAGGGCACAAGAAAGAGCCTGGTTTCCCTTATGTACGCCAATAATGAGATTGGTAGCCTGCTGGATCTGCCAATAGTCGAACAGCTGTGTCGACAATATGATGCCGTCTTCCATTCCGACTGCGTACAAGCGGTGGGGCACTATCCCATGGACCTGTCGGCATCGTATGTTCATTATATTTCCGCCTCCGGACATAAATTCCATGGTCCTAAGGGCGTTGGGATCCTTTATGTAAGCCCTTCAGCAAAAGCTGGACCTTTGATCCACGGAGGCAGCCAGGAACGGAATATGCGTGCTGGAACGGAGAATGTATATGGTATTGTTGGGTTCGCCACCGCATTAGACATCGCGATGCGTTCTTATAGGGAAGATAGCCACTATATCGGGGAACTAAAAGGCTATATGCGTGAACTATTAGAAAAGCGACTCCCTTGTGTTCGGTTCAATGGACCAATCCTGGGTTTGTACACTGTGTTAAGCGTCTGTTTTCCAAAGGGTGCGGCGTCGGAAGGCCTGCTTTTGCATCTTGATCAGGCTGATATATGTGTTTCAGGCGGTAGTGCCTGCAGCAGCTACGACATGCAGGATAGGATCATGGCCGTGTGGAATCCTTCTTTTTTGACGGTATTTCGGCAGGTACCTCAACTGTGTTCCAGTATGATGCCAATGGAAACCTGATGGGGCAGGGAAACGTGTATGATACGCAGCTAAGTTTTCTGCGTACCAATAAAATATGGATGTTCCTTGCCTGTAACTACAGCATCAACAACAACTTTCAGGCTTCGGCGTACAATACCAGCAAACTGCCTTTGCTATTTGCATGCAATTATCTGCTCTTATCATTCATTCGTCAAAATCACCTTGAGCGCTTTCTCCCGGTCGGCATGCCCAAAAACATCATATGCCTGGATGATCTCGGATAATTTGAACCGGTGAGTGATCAGGGCCAGGGGATCCAGCTTGCCGGCGACCACCGTCTTGAGCAGCATGGGCGTTGTCACTGTATCTACCAGCCTTGTGGTAATGGTAATATTTTGGGCCCAGAGCGTTTCCAGGTGGAGATTTACGCTTTTCCCATGTACGCCAATGTTCGCGATATGTCCACCTGGAGCGATGATCGATTCGCAAAGTTCGAATGTCGCCGGTATCCCAACGGCCTCGATGGCACAGTCTACCCCTTTATTGCCTGTGAGCTCCTTTATTTTTTCCGGCACCGGCTCGCGGGAACTATTTATAGTCCGTGTCGCTCCAAACTTCCGGGCAACTTCCAGCCGGTGGTCATCCAGGTCGATCATGATTATTTCGCCGGGCGAGTAAAATTGCGCCGTCAGCAAAGCCGCCAGCCCCACCGGACCCGCGCCGATGATTGCTATGGTGTCGCCGGGACTCACCTTCCCATTCAATACACCGCATTCAAATCCGGTGGGAAGGATATCGCTCAACATGACCAGCGCCTCTTCATCCATTCCCTGAGGGACCTTATAAAGGCTGGTGTCTGCAAAAGGCGTACGCACATATTCCGCCTGCGTCCCATCGATGAGGTGACCCAGTATCCACCCTCCATTGGCGCAATGGGAGTACATTCCCTTCCTGCAATAATCGCATTTACCGCAGGAGCTGATACAGGAGATCAATATATGATCACCAGGTTGGAAGTTACTGACAGCGCTGCCGACCGCTTCTACAATGCCAACTCCTTCATGACCCAGTATCCGGCCAGGGGTGACTTCGGGTACGTCCCCTTTCAGGATGTGCAGGTCCGTACCGCAAATGGTTGTCTTGAGCATTTTTATAATGGCATCTGTCGGATGCTGCAGAGCGGGCTTTGGCGCCTCTTCCCAGGACTTTTGCCCGGGACCTTTGAAGACTAATGCTTTCATGATAATTGATTTTATTAAGCTAGGAATGAAGCGTTTTTTTTCGGAAGTCCGTGTGAAGATGAAGTATGGCGTATAACGGGCTCCATGCGATAAGCCCTGTCAGCTCGAAGTCACCAATGACGATCCAGGCCCAACTATTCCACATTCCGGGCAGGTCGCCATCAAGGGAAAAATCCATCAATACAATGGCCGCGATCATGCGGATAATCCTGTCAGCCACACCCATATTCTTTTTCATACCTTATAATATTGCGCTATAAAGATAGGCGCCCCTAAATGGCTGGCGCATGACCTCCGTTAGTCCCCCTGTTGACGAAGATCACCCATACCTGCTCCCTTAAGATCATCCTTCCTGTTGATGAGTGTCATGATCCCGGCATTCGTGCGGGACTACTTTTACGTCATCAAACACAGACGATCCTATCAACTTAAAAGCTTTCAATTATGAACAAGATTATACCTGCCAACACCAAAATGCTCTTCGCAATGGCCCTGCTATCGGCACTTCTGCTGTTGCGCGCTATGGCGTCACCGGCACAAACAAACTATACAGGTTCGAATGTGAACCTCATTGTCAGCGGTACTTCCACGTTGCATAACTGGGATATGAAATCTTCCAATGGAGACTGCAAGGCTGCCTTTACCATCAATGGAACGAATATCAGCGCCCTGTCGGCCATGTCTTTTTCCACGGCAGCCATCGCATTGAAAAGCGAGCACACCTCCATGGACAACAATGCGTACAAAGCGCTGAAGACACAACAGAATCCGGCCATCTCCTATGTCATGACATCGGCAACCGTAACGCCCGGACAGGGAGGCGCTTATACCATAACCTGTCAGGGAAAGCTGACCATCGCAGGGACTACCCGCGACCAGCAGCTGATCGCTACCGTAAAGGCCAATGCCGACAATACATTGGCAGTATCCGGGGCCCGGACCATCAGCATGAAGGATTTCAATATGCAGCCACCCACCTTTATGATGGGCACTATCAAGACGGGCGATGAAATTACGCTGACATTCAACCTTACCCTGAAAAGATCATAAACACCAGAACCTTTATTAAAATTTTTAAAACAAATTGTATGAAACAGTATTTTCCAAAACAAATTGCACTTTATTTTCTGCTGGCTATCCTGCTTCTGTCAGGTAGCGTATCGGCCCAGACCCTGCAAGGGAAGATCCCTTATCTACGGGCTTATGACAAGACAGGTATCAATGTATTCGAGACATCCAAGACCGATACCGCTACCTTCACCGCACCTACGCTTAGGTTAGGCGCAGGATTCACGCAGGAGTTCCAGGGGCTCAAGGACCAGAACAGCCTGGGATCCGGAAAGGGCAATGGTCTCTATGGCATCTCTCCCGGATTCAATACCGCCATGGCCAACCTGTACACTGATGTGCTATTGGCAGACGGTATCCACCTGAACGTTACCGTATATCTTTCCACCCGCCACCACAATGAGGCCTGGGTCAAAGGAGGATATCTGCAATTCGACAAGCTGCCGTTCAAAGGTCAGTTCTGGGCTGACTTGATGAAATATACGACTATTAAGATTGGTCACTATGAGATCAACTACGGGGATGCGCACTACCGTCGCACAGATGCCGGACAGGCCATGTACAATCCCTTTATAGAAAGCTATATCGTAGATGCCTTTGGCACCGAGATAGGAGGTGAAGTATACTATCAACGCAGCGGCTTTATCGGTATGGTCGGTCTCACCAACGGTATGGTAAAGGGCAGCATCGACAGCACCACCACTACGGCGCAGAACGGTACTATCCATAAGAATCCCGCCATCTATGGCAAGATCGGGTTCGACAAACAGGTTGGTGAAGCAGTTCGCCTGCGTCTCACCGGCAGCTACTATCATATCAGCAGCTCTCCATCCAATGATCTGTATGGTGGCGACCGCGCCGGGTCCAACTACTGGATGGTGATGGAAAAACCTTATGTCGTACCTGCCAGCGGCACGAGCGCCTATGAGGGAGATGGTTTCTCCGGCAGGCTGAACCCCGGCTTTGGCTACAAGGTGGATGCATTTATGGTAAATGGTTTTGCTAAAGTGAAAGGCTTTGAGCTCTTCGGCACGCTGGAACATGCGCAGGGCCGCAGCAGCACGGAAGTGTCCAACCGTCAGTTCACACAATATGCATTGGATGGGATCTACCGCTTCGGCCAATCCGAGAACCTCTTTGTCGGAATACGCTACAATAATGTGCTGTCCGAACTGAAAGGGATCAGCGCTCCTGTGACGATCGATCGGCTGGCGTATGCTGCCGGGTGGTTCTTGACAAAGAATATCCTGCTGAAGGGCGAATATGTTACACAGAACTATCGTGACTTTCCTATCACCGACTATCGCAATGGGGGAAAATTCAACGGATATGTGATCGCTGCTACTGTTGGTTTCTAATCATCGACTATGAAAGTTGTGTTATGCTAACCGTCAAGCCTATATATCTGGCTGGTCTGTGTGTCCTGCTCCTGGCATACAGGCCAGCCCCCTCTGGGGGAACCGACCGTCCGGAAAGGATCAAATGGGTAGTAGAGAAGACGAGTACATTAAGCATTGCCGGAAGCACCAATATCAACACATTCTGCTGCCAGGTGACGGAATATGCGGGCCCCGACACGCTGATGACAGTGAAAGAGGACGCGAAGGATGCGGGGGTTTCTTTACAGGGATTGCTGCGCATCGATATCAAGAATTTCGACTGCCGCAACAGGGTCATGACATCGGAATTCAAGCATACATTGAAATACCAACAATATCCTCAGCTGGTAATCCACTTTCTCAGTCTGGAAAAGCTGCCAGTTGCCGGACAGGCCAACGGAGCTGTAAAAGGATGGGTAGAAGTAGAGCTGGCTGGCGCTTGTAAAAAATTCGAAATAACCTACACATCCTGCAAGCCCGGCGGCAATGATTTCGAGCTTGTCGGTGTCCGCGCCTTCGGCTTCTCCGACTTTGGTCTGCGGGCGCCCCGGAAGATGGGCGGGCTCGTACGGGTAAACGATCGGCTGGATGTGCAATTCAGGCTACACCTGCATCAAATAAATTAACTACAACAACAATATGTCAAAAGACAAATATATCTCTGCCGAAGAGGCCGTCCGCCAGGTACAGACAGGGGACAGGGTTTTTATACATGGCAGCGCGGCGACACCGGTGAATCTGGTGAAAGCGCTTCAGGCCAGGCACAATGAGGTCCACCATGTCGAACTGGTGAGCATTACCACCCTGGGCGACCTGGATTTCGACAATCCGCTGTACAGGGACAGCTTTTTTTATAATTCCCTCTTTGTATCAGCCTGCACACGGAATGTGGTCAACAGCCTCGAAGGGGATTATGTGCCCATATTCCTGAGCCAGATCCCGCAATTGTTCAAAAGGAATATCCTACCCATCGACGTGGCCCTGATACAGGTGTCTCCTCCAGATGAGCATGGATATTGTTCGCTGGGCACTTCCGTGGACATAACCCGGGCGGCCGTAGACGTGGCGAGACATGTGATCGCACAGGTGAATCCACGTATGCCGCGTACGCATGGGGATGGATTCCTTCATATCCGGGACATCGACGCAATGGTGTGGCATGAGGCCGAGCTGCCAGAGACCGATTATTCGGGCAAGTCTAATATTATCGTGGAGAGGATAGGGGAGCACATCGCTTCCATGATCGAAAATGGGGCTACACTGCAGCTGGGCATTGGGAATATCCCCGACCAGGTGCTGAAGAATCTCACGGGGCACAGGGATCTCGGCCTTCACACGGAAATGATGTCCGATGGCGTGATCCCCCTGATCGAAAGCGGCGTGATCAACAACAGGCGGAAAAAACTGAACCAGGGATACACCGTCACGAGCTTTATCAATGGCACGCGCAAGCTCTTTGATTTTGTGGATGACAATCCCGAGATAAGGGTGATGGACATCGGCTATGTCAATGACACAAGCATTATCCGGCAAAATCCCAAAGCAACGGCCATCAACAGCGCCATCGAGATCGACCTGACGGGCCAGGTATGTGCGGACTCCATGGGAACCTACCAGTATTCCGGCATTGGCGGCCAGATGGATTTTATCCGGGGCGCCTCCCTTTCTGAGAATGGACTGCCCATCATTGCTCTGCCTTCCGTGACTTCCACGGGCGTATCCCGTATCGTACCTTTTTTAAAGGAAGGGGCAGGAGTAGTGACAACCCGGGGACATGTGCATTGGATAGTGACGGAATACGGGAAGGTCGACCTGTTCGGTAAGAACATGAAGCAGCGGGCGCATGCGTTGATACAAATTGCGCATCCCGCACACAGGGAGTGGCTGGAAAAAGCCTTTTATCAAAGATATAACCATAAACAAGTTGCATTAAATCATTAACCATGTTAGACCATGCGGGCGGCGGTAGTCCATGCATTCGGACAGCCGCTGCAAATAGAGGAGCTTCCTGTCAGAGAGCTGCAGACACACCAGATACTGGTAAAAGTCGTTGCCAGCGGCGCCCGTCATGTGGTCGCGGACGCCCGTTATGTAGGCAGATTCCCTTTTGGCATCAATTTTTTCGAGATGGCGCCCATCATCTGTGCCGGCGTGACAGTTTATAAAGGATTAAAGGAGACGGAGGCTAAACCCGGTCAATGGGTGGCCATTTCCGGCACTGAAAACGGGCATGACGAAGATCATATGCCTAGCCGACAAAGATCAGTTTTTCGATCACGCTATGAAATAACTTTGGTATGGGAACATATATAATGAATACGAATATACCCAGGCAGCGTCTTATTAAAGAGGTACAAGAGGAGTTTACAAGAACCTACCCTTATTTGAAAATAGATTTTACGAGGGGAAAGGATCAGGGCCGGATGTCCCGGGCCGGAACCTCTCCGACTGTGTCTCCGTCCGCACCCGGCGAGGAGAAGGCGGTGCGCGATGTCGCGCAAAAGCTGCTCTGGCAGGAGCTGGGTTTATGTGATGATACGAAAATCAATGAAGTAGAGGTGCTGCTGCAATACCAGTTCGGACTGCCTGCACAGGTACTACGAAAAAGTGGTAACCTGTGGCTGGAAACGAGGATGACACAGCACTGGACCCTCCGGCAACAGAACGAGCATGGATATGAGATAGACCAGGGGTTTCGTTAAGGCTCATCCAATATAGACCCGTATACCCTTAATATAGCAGGTTGTTCAGACGGCCAAGGTCTACAATACGGATCTTGCCGTCTTTTATTTCTATCAGCTTTTCGGATTTGAAGTCGCTGAGCGTGCGTATGAGTGATTCCGTGGCGGTACCTACGTATTGGGCGATGTCTTCCCGGGAGATATCCAGCGTCGGTGTCGCCTTTATCGTACCATCCTCTCCCTTGCTGAATTTGTTATGTATATCCACCAGCGCCCTGGCTACTCTTTTACGGAGCGAGCCATAGGCCAGGCTAAGCAGCCTTTCTTCCTTGTCCTGAACATTCTGGGCGATCAGGCGGATGAATTTGGTGGCGATAGACAGGTCGTTGTATATGCCTTCGAGGAATTCGTCCCTTGGTATCATCAGCACTTCGGCTTCTTCGAGAACGATGGCCGTATCTTCATAATTCTTGCCTTCCAGCAGCGGCAGGTACCCGATGAAGTCGCCGCCGGCATAAAAATTCGTGATATACTCTTTGCCGTCCTCGTTGCCCCGGAATGCTTTTATTTTTCCTTTTTTGAGATAATACAGGGCTTTGGGCCGCCGTCCCTCCTGGTACAAGGTGGCTTTTTTAGGAAGGTCCTCCGCTTCATACGTGTCCAATTGCATATGCAGGAGGCCGGAGCTGTTGAGATCTTTTATCAATTCACTGACCCCTTTTTCATCCGCGGCATATTTGGTCTGCAGGACGTCGTATTTACGGAGCCGTACTTCGATGGCATTCAGCAGCTCGATATCGTCGAAGGGTTTGGTGATATAATCATCGGCCCCCATTTCCATACCTTTCCGGAAATCACCTCTTTCCGTCTTGGCCGTGAGGAAGATAAAGGGAATATTCTCCGTAGCAGGGTTCTTGCGCAGCAGATGGAGCACGCCGTATCCATCCAGCTCGGGCATCATGATATCGCAAATGACGAGGTCGGGAGTATTTTTGATGGCGGCTTCCACCCCTTTTTTGCCGTTGTCGGCCGTAAATGTCTCATAGCCTGCCAGGGACAAGATTTCGGCGATGTTCTCCCGGATGTCGTCGTGGTCGTCGATAACGAGCAGTTTGCGCATGGATGCCTGATTTTGGATGGTAAGATACTAAAAGTTAAAAAGTCCTGCAAAATAGCCATTCTCCATTACGATCGTTTCTGACCAGGATCAGGCATCCGGCTGATAACCGTCATGTCCGGCGTCCGGAGGGGAGGGTATCTTGCCCGCGATATGGCAACGACCACTGATAAAAAGATCACCTGTGATCATTGCGGCGACCCCTGTACCATCCACCCCGTGAAATTGGGCGAAAAGGTATTTTGCTGTGAAGGGTGCAGGACCGTCTATCAACTTTTGGATCGCAGCGGACTTTGCGATTACTACCGGCTGAACGATAAGCCCGGCTTGTCACATGCCCATCCATCCGACCATGAAAAATTTGCATTTTTGGACGACGCAAGGATGGTTGCACCCTTCATCCTTTTCCGGGATGAGCAGGAGACCCATGCCCGCTGGTATCTACCGCAGATACACTGCAGCTCCTGTCTTTATCTGTTGGAGAATCTCCACAGGCTGCATCACGGCGTGATCACCTCCAGAGTAGATTTTGCCGCCAAAGAGGTGACCGTTGTTTTTGATCATTCCCGTATCAGCATCCGGCAGGTGGCGGAACTGCTGGCGGCAGCCGGGTATGAGCCTTATGTCAGTCTCCGCGACCTGGGTGGAACCAAACCCGTGACCTCACGCAACAATATCTATCGTCTGGGGGTGGCGGGTTTTTGTTTTGCCAATATCATGCTGCTGAGCTTTCCCGAGTATTTTGGGTTGGGGGTGTCGGAAGAGGGCCTGAGAGGTGTTTTTCGGGGACTCAACCTGGCGCTCAGCCTGCCCGTTTTCTTTTATTGCGCACAGCCATTTTATCGCAATGCCTGGAACGGTCTGCGAAACGGCTTTTTGAATATCGACGCGCCTATTGTGCTGGCCATCCTGGTGACCTTTGCCCGCAGCGTGTATGAGGTTATATCAGGGACCGGGTCCGGCTTCTTTGACAGCATGACGGGCATCGTCTTTTTTATGCTGGCCGGCCGGTTGCTGCAGGACAGGACCCACCTGCGGCTGTCCTTTGAAAGGGATTACCGGTCCTATTTTCCCATTGCCGTGTCAGTCCTGAAGGAGGGGAAGGAGATCGCTACTTCCCTACCGGAGATACAATGCGGCGACACGCTGCTGATCCACCATGGAGAACTGATCCCGGCAGATGGCATTCTTACGAGAGGGCAGGCGCTCATCGACTACAGCTTTGTCACGGGGGAATCCCTGCCCATCCCGAAAGAGATGGGCGAGCTGGTGTATGCAGGTGGCAAGCAGACGGGAGCAGCCATCGAGGTCCTGGCGGTGAAGGAGGTAGCGCAGAGCTATCTGACGCAACTATGGAACAGACAGGAAAACAAGAAAGAAGAATATTCCTTTATAGATGTGTTAAGCAGGCAATTCACCTATATCGTATTGGGGATAGCCGTCTGCGCTGCCGTTTACTGGTGGGCCTATGACCCTGCGCGTATAGCCAATGCGGTGACAGCAGTATTGATCGTGGCCTGCCCCTGCGCCCTATTGCTATCGAGCACCTTCACCAATGGGAATATACTGCGGATATTGGGTAATAATGGGCTGTACCTGCGCAACGCGCGGGTCATCGAAGCTATTTCAACTACTACACATATCGTATTCGACAAGACGGGAACATTGACCCTGCCCGGCGACCATCTATTGACCTATAAGGGCCGGCCGCTGGAAGCTGCAGAGCAGCGGGCCATTGCCATTCTTGCCGCGCAGTCCACTCATCCATTGAGCAAGGCGCTGGCCCGCCATCTGGACAGGGCGGAGCCCTGCCGTGTGCTGGGTTTTAGGGAAATTCCAGGCAAGGGCACGGAAGGCTGGGTGGATGGGACTTATGTCATGATAGGATCGCGAAGATTTGTCACGGAGTCCAGAGCCGTCACGACGGATACCCGTGTCTATATCCGGGTCAACGAGGACTACCCGGGGTATTTTCGTTATTCGAGCCACTATCGGGAAGGAATTGCCCGTTGGATGCAGATCCTGCGGGGACGGTATTCTCTGTCGTTGCTCAGCGGCGATAACCATCACGAGCGATCCCGCCTGGAGGACTGGTTGGGAGCAGGATCACGCATCCTCTTTTCCCAGTCGCCGGAAGATAAGGAAGCATATATCCGCCACTTGCAGCGCCGGGGCGAGAAAGTGATGATGGTGGGGGACGGGCTCAACGATGCCGGAGCATTGCGGCAGAGCGACACGGGTATTGCGGTGGCAGAAAAGGGAAATAGCTTTACGCCTGCCAGTCATGCCATCCTGGACGCCGGACAGATACGGCGATTGCCGGTGTTCATGCGCTATTGCCGGATGGCGGGAAGGATCATCATCGCCAGCTTCGTACTTTCCATCATATATAATATCATCGGGCTCGCTTTTGCCGTACGCGGTGATCTTTCACCACTCATCGCCGCCATACTCATGCCGTCGAGCTCGCTCAGCATATTGCTGCTCACCTACGGATCGGCCACCTGGATGGCCAGACGGCTGGGGCTGAAGCTATCTACAGATGAGAAAGATCATACGCCGGATTAACGTTGGTCATGCTCAAAAATCCTGTACGAAAATACTTTTACAATAGTAAACAAGCCCTTATATGAGCGCTATCATTTTATTGCTTGGTGCAAGCCTCTCCGTTGCCATCCTTTTTCTGGGGGCCTTCGTCTGGAGCGTGAAGCATCACCAGTTCGACGACGGATTCTCGCCTCCGCACCGGATCTTGTTCGACGACCATCAAAAAAATTCAGTTCCACCCAATCCAGACAAGACCGATTTCCGCACTTTAAATCAAAACTGAGTACATGCAAATTGAAAAATTCTATTACGACAACAGGACCGTCAAATGGTTTGGCTATGCTGTAATGTTCTGGGGCATCGTCGGTATGCTGGCCGGGTTATGGGCGGCCATTTCCAT
>Ga0207667_10004995_pt1 | contig 16205 bp, 15 predicted proteins | sample KBSCornC52_FD_184301 | JGI IMG/M metagenome (GOLD analysis project Ga0207667, IMG submission 184301) | Corn rhizosphere microbial communities from Kellogg Biological Station, Michigan, USA - KBS Corn C5-2 (SPAdes) (version 2) | ecosystem: Host-associated > Plants > Roots > Rhizosphere > Soil ... | reverse complement strand
CTGTACTTCGGGCCGCTCGTGCTGGTCGCGCCGCTGTTCGCGCTCGACCTGCTGTTCGCCCTGCCGTTGATCGCCCGCAGCCGGCACATCCGGCTGACCGCGGCCCACTGGACGGCCGGCGCCGCCGTCGCCGGCGGCATCGCCACGTTCCTCGCCGTCGCGCCCACCTCCGAGGGCGCGACCGAACGGCCGTTCCGGGCGTGGCTGCCACTGCTGATCGTGGTGTGCGCGCTGCTGCTCGTCGGCGCGATCGCTCTGCGGCGCGCGAGTGACCGCGTCCGGGCGATGACGCTGGGCGGGGTGGGCGCCGTCGAGTTCGGCGTCGTCGTCGCGCTGAGCAAGAGCGTCGTCCACCAGCTGGACGGCGACGGCTGGCGCGTGCTCGTGCATTGGGAGCTGTACGGGCTCGCCGTCTTCGGCGTTCTCGGCACGCTGCTCGCGCAGAGCGCCTACCAGGCCGGCTCGCTCGCCTCCAGCCTGCCGATCATCGACACCGTCGAGCCGGTCAGCGGCGTGGTGATCGGCGCGACGCTGTTCCACGAGCGCCTGGCCGCGAGCCCGGGGCTGCTGGCCGTCCAGCTGCTCGCCGCCGGGCTCGCGATCCTCGGCATCGTCCTGATCGACCGCTCGACGCTGGTGCGCGACGAGCCGGCCGTCACAGCTCCCGAATAGGCCGCAGCTCCATCACGCCTTCGCTCGCGAACGGATGCGCGGCCGCGACCTCGATCGCCTCGGCCATGTCACGGCACTCGAGCAGGTCGAAGCCACCCAGGATCTCCTTCGTCTCCAGGTACGGGCCGTCCGTCACGACGACTTTGCCGCGGCGCACCCGTACGGCCCGGGCCTCGCGCTGGTGGGCGACCGGGTCGCCGGTGATCCGCACGCCCCGCTCGTCCATCGTGCGCACCCACGCCTCCACATCACCGGTCTCGCCGTCGCCGGGCACGGGCTCGGTGTCGCGGCACACCAGCATCAGGAATCGCATCGTTCGTCCTCCTCCTCGTCGGGCTTGCTCTTACCTTTCCGACGGGCACGGACGCGGGGAATCGACATTTCGGCTCAGGCTTTGACGGCCTGCAGCGTGTAGGTGAGGGGCAACCGCTCGCGGCCCGTCTTGAGGACGTACTCCCCCGGGTGATCCGGACTCGACTCGACCGCGTCGCCGAGCGGATTCCACGGCACCTCGCGGTGCTCCTCCAGGGCGGTCACGCTCAGACCGGCCTGCTGAAGGGCAGTGAAGATCTCGCCGAGGCCGTGGTTGAAGCAGACCATCTCGGGCGAGGCGACGGTGTCGTTGCCCGCGTAGGTGGTCTCCTCGCGGAACCGGACGCCGGCGGTCTCGAAGTACGGGTACTCGACGACGAGCAGTCCGTCATCTCTCGGGTCGGCCATCGCCCAGAGCATCGGGTGACCTTCCCGCATGAACAGCCGCCCGCCCGGCCGAAGCAGGCCGGCCACGACGTCGGCCCAGCGACGGATGCTGGGCAGCCAGCAGATCGCGCCGATGCCCGTGTACACGAGATCGAACCGCTCGCCGCCGAGTAATCGCACCGCGTCATACGCGTCGCCGTCGACGAAGGTGACGTCGGCGCCGGCGCGCGCAGCGAGCGCCCGGGCCTCGTTCAACGCGGAGGGGGAGAAGTCGAGCCCAGCGGTCGAGCGGGCGCCCAGTCTCGCCAGCGACACTGTGTCCGTCCCGAGGTGGCACTGCAGGTGCACGACGTCGAGCCCCTCGACCCGGCCGAGGCGCGGCCGGTCGTAACGCACCACGTCGCTGAGGTGGTCGGGGTCATCGAACGCGGCCAGGTCGTACCCGGCCGGTCCGGTGTGCACGGCCACCCGCGACTCCCAGTTCGCGAGGTTGACCCCGCGCCAGTCGTCGGACACGCCGGCAGCCTACGACGGCTGCGGTTCAGCACTCCTCGGCGCGGCCGAGCAGGAACTTCCGCTCCTGCTCGTTGGCGGTCAGCTCGGCCGCCGCTTCGAACTCGGCCTTCGCCTCGGCGAGCCGGCCCAGCTTCACCAGCAGGTCGCCGCGCACCGCCGGCAACAGGTGGTACGAGCGCAGCGACGGGTGCTCGCGCAGCCCGTCCACGATCTCGAGGCCGGCGCCCGGGCCGGCGGCCATCGCCACCGCCACCGCCCGGTTCAGCTCGACGATCGGCGAGCCGGTCACCGAGGCCAGCGACGCGTACAGCGAGGCGATGCGGTCCCAGTCGGTCGCCTCCGCCGTCGCGGCCCGCGCGTGGCAGGCGGCGATCGCCGCCTGCAGCACGTACGGCCCATTGCCACCGAGCGACTCGGCGTTGCCGAGGGCGACGAGCGCGTGGTTGATCAGCAACCGGTCCCACAGCACGCGGTCCTGGTCGAGCAGTGTGATCGGCGCGCCGTCCGGCCCGACCCGGGCCCGCAACCGGGACGCCTGGATCTCCATCAAGGCGACCAGGCCGTACGCCTCCGGCTCCTCCGGGGCCAGCCCGCACAGGATGCGGCCCAGCCGCATCGCCTCCCGGCACAGCTCCGGACGGACCCAGGACGAGCCGGCGGTGGCGGTGTAGCCCTCGTTGAAGACGAGGTACACGACCTCCAGCACCGACAGCATCCGCTCGGCGAGCTCGGGCCCGACCGGGATCTCGAACGGCACACCGGCCTTCGTCAGCGCCTTCTTCGCCCGGACGATGCGCTGCGCCATCGTGGGCACCGGCACCACGTAGGCGCGGGCGATCTCCTCGGTCGACAGCCCGCCGACCATCTTCAGGGTGAGCGCCACCCGGGCGTCCGGTGACAGCACCGGGTGGCACGCGGTGAACATCAGCCGCAGCACGTCGTCCTGGACGGCCGGCCCGATCTCGATCTCTGCCATGGGATCCTCGAACTCGACGAGGTCACGGCCCAACTCCTCGACCTTGCGCTCGAGCGTGACGCGGCGGCGGATGGTGTCCACCCCGCGTCGCCGCGCGACGGCCATCAGCCACGCCCCCGGGTTGTCGGGGACGCCGTCCTTCGGCCATTGCTCCAGCGCGGCCACGAGCGCGTCCTGCGCCAGGTCCTCGGCGAGGCCCACGTCGCGGACCACCCGGGCCAGCCCGGCGATGAGCCGGGCCGCCTCGATCCGCCAGACCGCCTCGATCCGGCGCCGGATGTCGGGCCGCTCGACCGTCACTGCCCGTTGTGGGCGCTCTGCTCGGCGGCGATCTCGGCCTCGCGTTCGGCGATCCGGTCGCGCAGCCCCTGCTCGGCCGCCTGCTGCTCCGGCGTGAACGCGTCCCCGAAGTCCTCCGGCACGGAGACCCGCCGGATCTCCACCTCACCCTCGCGGAACGGCGCGCGCTGCAGCCACTCCACCGCCTCCTCCAACGAGGCGACCTCCCAGATCCAGAAGCCGGCGACCAGCTCCTTGGTCTCGGTGAACGGGCCGTCGATCACGGTGGACGACCCGGAGTTGTCGAACCGCACCCGCTTGCCCTCGCGGGAGGACACGAGCCCCTCGCCGACGAGCATCACGCCGGCCTTCACCAGCTCGGCGTTGAACCGGCCCATCTCGTCCAGCTCTTCGGTCGTGGGCATCTCGCCGGCCTCGGACCGCTCGTTCGCCTTCACCAGGACCATCACGCGCATCGCTGCTCTCCCTTGCTCGTGGCGGCGCCGTCCGGACGTCCGCTCACCAGTGCGTCGAACGGCTGGACGCGGTTTCGACACCGTAGCGAAAAGATCTTCGGCCGGGCAGCCATTACCGCCGCTCCTTGCGCCAGACGACCTTCAGCCCGGACCAGTCGTCGTCGATCGCGGCGACCTTGACGTCGACCAGGCCGTGCGGGAGCACGGCGTCCCGGATGCCGTTCTCGGTGACGTCGCTGACGTGGCCGGCCGCCTTGCGGGGCCAGGCCACCCACAGCGCGCCGCCCGGGAAGATCCGCTCGCCGAGGTCGGGTAGGCCGTCGAGCTCGGCTGCGGTACGCACGAATGCGATGAGGACGTCGGCCGGGCCGTCGCCGGCCGGTGCGGTCGGCGGCGGGTCCACCAGCCGCCACCCCCTCGGCGGGTCGATGAGGCCGAGCCGCAGCCCGGGCTTCAGCCCGAGCTTGCGAGCCTGCGGGGTGGCGGAGTAGCCGGCCGTCATGGGGTCATTCGACCATTCGCGGTGCGTGCGCGCGGTGAGCCCGCCGGAGCGGCGGATCGCCTGCGGCGAGCGCCATTCGGCGAGACGCCGAATGCCAGGATCAGCGCACCGCAACCGCCGCCCCGGCGGTTCCACCGAGCCGGTCCCCAGGCCGGCCCGGGGCTCGCGCAGCGGCCGTTCGGCGCGCGCAAGCCAGCCCCGACGGTACAAGCGCCCCGGCTCTCGATCAACAGTCGTTGATCAACGGTTCGGCGATCACGCCTGGATCGCGTCGATCGCCCGGTAGATCCGCTGCTCGCTCACCGGGCGGCGGGTGCCGAGTTGCTGGGCCCACAGGCTGACCCGCAGCTCCTCGATGAGCCAGCCGATGTCGCGGACGTCCTCAGCGGCCGCGCGTCCGGCCGGCAGGGCCAACACCAGCTCGGCGTACGCCTGCTCCACCGCCTGCACGCGCTGCAGCCGGGCCGCGTCGATCTCGACGTCCCGCGGTAGCCGCTCGAGGCGGCGGCCGATGGCGGTGACGTAGCGCGCGAGGTCGGTCAGCCGTTCGCGGCCGGTCGCGGTGACGAAGCCGGGCGGTAGGAGCCGACGGAACTGCTCGCGGATGTCGGCGACGGCCGCCGCCTGGTTGCGCGGCGGGTCGGCCGGCAGCGCGAGGCGGACCTCGTGCGCGGCGGCGAGCACCCGCTGCGCCAGCTCGACCACCTCCTGCGTGGCCGGGATCAGCCGCTCGGCGACGGTCCGCTTCGCCTCCGCCCAGGCCGCCGCCGTCCACGGCGGGTGCGGCACCAGCGCGTCGACGGCGGCGTCGGCGCAGTCGTCGATCAGCGCCGGCAACGACCCGTCCGGGTTGGCGCCGAGGACCAGCCGGGCCCGCGCGCTCAGCGAACGCTCGACGGGCTTCGTCGGGGACGGCAGCGCGACGCGCAGCAGCCGGCGGGCGCCGGCGCGCATGGCGACGGCCTGCTCGATCTCGGTCGCGAAGACGCGGACGTCGACTGCGGCGCCGGCGTCGACGAGCGCCGGGTAGCCGCGGACGGTGTGCTCGCCGCTGCGCCGCTCCACGCTCTGCGGGAGCTCGGGCAGGTCGGCCGGCCAGTCGCGCAGCCCGGTGCGCTCGTACTCCCCCGCAACGGCCGCGGCGACGGCCGCCCGCACCGGCGCGGCCAGCTTCTCCTGCAGCTCGGCGAGGTCCTTGCCGCGGGCCACCTCGGTGCCGTCCGGCTGTTCGACCGCGAACGTGACCCGCAGATGTGACGGGAGCTTGTCGAGGTCGAATGCGTCGAGCGGGACGAGCACGCCCGTGCGGCGCTGGAGCTCGCGTTGCACGCCGGTGAGCAACGGCTCCTGGCCGGGCTGCAGGTTGGAGAGCACTGCTCTCGCCGTATCGGGTGCCGGGACGAAGTGCCGGCGCAGGTCCTTGGGCAGCGACCGGATCAGCGCGGTGACCAGCTCCTCGCGCAGCGCCGGCACCTGCCACGCGAACTCGTCGCCACCCAGGCGGGCAAGGACGTCGACCGGCACGTGTACGGTGACGCCGTCGTCGGCCGCGCCCGGCTCGAAGCGGTACGTGACCGGCAGGGTCAGGTCACCGGCCCGCCAGGCGTCGGGCTGCTCGGGCGTCTCGTCGTCCTGGCGGAGCAGGTCGTCGCGGGTCAGCGTGAGGAGGTCCGGCGTCTTGTGCCGTTGCTTCTTCCACCACGCGTCGAAGTGCCGCTGCGACACGACGTCCTTCGGGATGCGGGCGTCGTACCAGGCGAACAGGTCGTCCTCGGTGACCAGCAGGTCGCGGCGGCGGGCGCGCTCCTCGAGCTCCTCCAGTTCGGTCCGCAGCTGCTGGTTGTCGCGGAAGAAGTGGTGCCGGGTCGTCCAGTCGCCCTCGACGAGCGCGTGCCGCACGAACAGCTCGCGAGCCTCCTCCGGATCGACGGTGGCGTAGCCGACGCGGCGGCGGGCGACGATCGGCAGGCCGTACAGCGTCACCCGCTCGTAGGCCATGACGGCGCCGCGCCGGGCGTCCCAATGGGGTTCGCTGTAACTGCGTTGCACGAGGTGGGCGGCGGTGCGCTCGATCGCCTCGGGCTCGATGCGGGCGGCGATGCGCCCGTAAAGGCGGCTGGTCTCGACCAGGTCAGCGACCACGACCCAGCGCGGTGGCTTCTTGGTGAGGACGGAGCCGGGCGCGAGCACGAAGCGCGAGTTGCGGGCGCCCAGATATTCGCGCGAAGCGCGAGAAGGGGCGGAATCGCGGCTCTCGCCCTCGCGCAGACCGAGGTGGGAGAGCAGCCCGGCCGTGAGCGCGGCGTGGATGCGATCGGCCGGCGCCGGTTCCGCGTTCTCGGTGACGCCGAGGTCGCGGGCGATACTGCGCAGCTGGCCGGCGAGGTCCTGCCATTCGCGCACCCGCAGGTAGTGCAGGAACTCCTCGCGGCACATCCGGCGGAACTGGTTGCCCGAGCGCTCCTTGCGTTGCTCGCGCAGGTAGTTCCAGAGGTTCAGGTAGGAGATGAAGTCCGAGTGCTCATCGGCGAAGCGGGCGTGCTTCTGCCGGGCCGCCTCCTCGTGCTCGGTCGGCCGCTCGCGCGGATCGGGGATCGACAGCGCGGCCGCGACGACCAGCACCTCGCGCACGCAGCCCTCCTCCTCGGCGGCGAGGATCATCCGGCCGATACGCGGGTCGACCGGCAGCTGCGCGAGGCGACGTCCGAGAGCAGTGATCTCGTTCTTGTCGTCGAACGCGCCGAGCTCCTGCAACAGCAGGACGCCGTCGCGCACGCTGCGCCGGTCGGGCGGGTCGAGGAACGGGAAGCGTTCGATGTCGCCGAGCTGCAATGCCGCCATCTGCAGGATGACTGCGGCGAGGTTGGTGCGCAGGATCTCCGGGTCGGTGTAGCGCGGGCGGGCCGCGAAGTCCCGCTCGGAGTAGAGCCGGATCGCGATGCCGTCAGCCGTTCGTCCGCACCGGCCGGCCCGCTGCGCCGCCGAGGCCTGGGAGATGGGCTCGATGGGCAGCCGCTGCACCTTCGTCCGCCGGCTGTAGCGGGAGATGCGGGCGGTGCCCGGGTCGATCACGTACTTGATACCCGGGACGGTCAGTGACGTCTCGGCGACGTTGGTGGCCAGGACGACCCGCCGCCCGGTGTGCGGCTCGAACACGCGCTGTTGCTCGGCGGTCGGCAGGCGCGCGTACAGCGGCAGCACCTCGGTGTTGCGCAGCTTGGCGCCCCGCAATGCTTCGGCGGTGTCCCGGATCTCCCGCTCGCCGGACAGGAACACCAACACGTCCCCGGGCGCCTCCCGTTCGAGCTCGTGCAGCGCGTCCAGGATCGCCTCGGTCTGGTCGCGGGTCTCGGAGCGGTGGACGACGTCGTGGTCGGGGTCGTCCGGGTCGTCGCCGTCGTCCGCGGTGATGTCGGGCTCGAGCGGCCGGTAGCGGATCTCGACCGGATACGTGCGGCCGGAGACCTCGACGATGGGGGCGCCACCGACTGTGCCGCCACTCGCTCCGCTGCGCTGCGCGAAGTGTTCGGCGAACCGTTCCGGCTCGATCGTCGCCGACGTGATGATCACTTTGAGGTCGGGGCGTTGCGGTAGGAGCTGGTGCAGGTAGCCGAGCAGGAAGTCGACGTTCAGGCTGCGCTCATGCGCCTCGTCGATGATCAGCGTGTCGTAGCGCAGCAGCCGGCGGTCGCGTTGCATCTCGGCCAGCAGGATGCCGTCGGTCATGAGTTTCACGAGCGTGCGATCGCTCGCCTGGTCGGTGAAGCGGACCGTGTAGCCGACCGCGTCACCCAGGGGCACCGCGAGCTCGTCGGCGATGCGCTGGGCGACCGTGCGGGCGGCCAGGCGGCGGGGCTGCGTATGACCGATCGTGCCGCGGATGCCCCGCCCGAGCTCGAGGCAGATCTTCGGGAGCTGGGTGGTCTTGCCCGAGCCGGTCTCGCCGGCGACGACGACCACCTGGTGCTGCTCGATCGCCTGGGCGATGTCGTCGCGCTTCGCGCTGACCGGCAGGTCGGGGTAGGTGATCGCCGGCCGCGCCGCTTGGCGGGTGGCGACGAGCGCCTCGGCGTTCGCGAGCTGCTGCGCGATCTTGGCGACCGCCTTCGGATCGCGCCCGCGGCGCAGCTGGTCGAGCCGGCGGCCGAGCCGGGCCGCGTCCCGCAGCGTCAGCCCGTCGAGCCGGGCGCGCAGGTCGGCGACGGACGGCTCGGACACTCCGTCGACGGTAGCCGTCGCCGCGCGCGGTTTGCCGCGCCGGGGACCCGTCCCATAGGCCGCCGCACGGTGGGCTCACATCTTCGAACTGTCGTACCGGCGTATGACAGGCCTCGTTGCGGCATCATCCGTCATACGCCGGTACGACGGTTTCGAGGAGGAAGTACCAACGTCGAGGCCAACGAGCAGGGCCGCTCAGACCCGCGCGTAGGCCTCCAGCCGGTCGGCGAGGGCGCTCGGCTGCGAGACCGCAGCCAGGTGGCCGCCGGGCACCTCGTCCACGTCGAGCCCGAGCCGCTCGCGCGCGATGCGCCGCTGGAACTCGAGCGGGAAGAACCGGTCGTCGCGTCCGGCCAGGACGTGCGTCGGCACGTCGGGCCAGCGGGTGAACGCAGCCCGTGACGCCATCGCCTTGGCCGCCGGCTCCCGCGGCGGCTCGGCGAACAGCGCGGCGCGGCCCTCGTCGTCGAGGTCGTGCAGGAAGTGCCGCTCGAGGTCGAACTCGGGGTCGCGGCCCGCCGCGAGGTCGTTCGCCCGCATCGCGTCGGCCGAACCGGTGGCGCCCCACCACTCGTCGGGCGATTCGCCCGGCGCCGGGATCATCGCGTTGAGCAGCACGACCGCCCGCAGGGGTGAGCGCACGAGCGGAGCGAGGAACCCGCCGAGGGACTGGAACACTCCGATCGTGTCGCCATCGGCCGGGACGGCCGCGTCGACCAGCGCCGCCCAGTCGGCCAGCTCGAGGGACGGGTCGTCCTCGGGGAGGTCGACCGCGACTGCGGCGTGACCGCGGCGCTCCAGCTCGGCGACCAACCGGCTCCAGTCGGTCGCGTTGCCGCCGGCTCCGGGAACGAGGACGAAGGTCGATTCACTCATAGTCCTAAGTTAGGAGTGCTGGTCTCTAGTTACAACCTCTTTAGGGCATTGCCGTAGTAACGTCGTTTCATGCGAAGCGATCGGCGCCACTACGGCGATCCGTGCGGCATCGCCCGCGCGGTGGACGTGGTCGGTGAGCGCTGGTCGTTGCTCGTCGTGCGTGAGCTGATGTTCGGGCCGCGGCGGTTCGGTCAGCTCGCCGACGGCCTGCCCGGCATCAGCCCGAACGTGCTCTCCCAGCGACTGCGCGAGCTCGAGGGCGACGGCGTGCTCCACCGCTACACCCTCGAACCCCCGGCCAGCGTGACGGTCTACGAGCTCACCCCCCGCGGTCAGTCCCTGGAACCGGTGCTCGTCGAGCTCGGCCGCTGGGGCAGCGCCACCCCTCGCATCGTCGGCCCCGACCTCAGCCCGGCCGCCATGCTCTTCTCACTACGCACCCTGTTCGACCCGACGGTGGGCGGAACGGCCACCTACGGCCTGCAGCTGGCCGGCGAGTGGTACGCGGTCGACATCGACGGGCCGGCGATCCGCATCACCCGTGGCCGCCGCGATGACGCGGTCGCCTCACTCTCGACCGACGTCGCGACCCTCCGGCAGCTGACGATGCTCGGCCTGCGCATCCGGGAGCTCGAAGAGTCGGGCCGGCTTACCGTGACGGGTGACCGCCGAGCGGCCGCCCGCTTCGGCAAGTACTTCCGGCGCCCGCAGCCGGCGCCGCCGGGCGCCGCCGCCGCCGGCTGAGCCGCCGCGGCCGCCGGCTGACCTAACCGCGCCGCGCGCGAGCCGGGGCGGCCTCGACGCCGGAGTCCAGCGACTTCACGGCGCCGGCGACGACCGTGCAGGCGCTCTCCCCGGTCGCGACGGCGGACGACGCGCGCCACAGCAGGTCGCGCAGGGCCTTCTGGTCGGTCTCGTCCAGCCCGCGCAGGGCGTGCTGCTCGGCCTCGGCCAGGCGGCAGCCGAGCTGGTGCAGCACCGTCTCGCCCTTGCGGGTCAGGACGATCCGCCGCGCGCGCCGGTCGGCCGGGTCGGGGCGCCGCTCGATGAGCTTGCAGCCCTCGAGGTCGTCGAGCAGGTAGGTGAGCACGCTGCGGTCGATGCCCAGCTGCTGGGCGAGCGCGATCTGGGTGGGCGGAGCGTGGTGGGCGGCGCTGGCCAGGATCTGGTAGCCGCGCGCGCCGCCGGCGATGTCCGCGAAGAGGGTGCCGGCCGCGTCGAGGTAGGCCCGCAGCACGACGCTCAGGGCCAGCCCCAGGTCGTCCCCGCCACGCTCGTCCACGCCGTCGAGAATACGCCGCTCGCGGCAAGAACTATGACGTCCAGATCTTTTGCTTGACAACTGATCTGTTTATCAACCTATCTTGGTAGCAACGTATCCGCGTTCGAGAGGCCCGACCATGAAGCTCTTCCGCCTGGACAACAGCATTCGCACCGAGGGTTCGGTCAGCCGCCGGCTGGCCGACGCCGTCGAGCAGCAGTGGCTGGCCCAGCACCCGCACGGCACCGTCATCCGCCGCGACCTCGGCCTCGAGCCGCTGCCGCCGCTGTGGCCGGCCACCGTCGCCGGCTCCTTCCTGCCGCCGGAGGCCGAGCGCACGCCCGAGCAGCTGGCCGGCGCCCGCCTCGCCGCCGAACTGCTGGACGAGTTGCAGTCCGCCGACGCGTACCTGTTCGCCGTCCCGATCTACAACTGGGGCATCCCACAGCACCTGAAGCAGTGGATCGACCTGATCCACACCGACCCGCGCACCCGCGCTCCGGACGGCACGCTGCTCGCCGGCCGTCCGGCCGTCGTCGTCGAGGCGCGCGGCGGCGGCTACGCACCCGGCACCCCGCGCGAGGGCTGGGACCACGTCACCCCGTACCTGACGCGCATCTTCGGCGACCTGTGGGGCCTCGAGCTCTCCTTCGCCCGCGCCGAGCTGACGCTGGCCGACGTGAACCCGGCGATGCATCACCTGCGTGACCTCGCCGCGCAGCAGCTCACGGCCGCCGAGGCGGTCGCGACCGCGCACGGCGCGCAGCTCGCGCAGCGGTTGCTGGCCAGCGCCTAGGTCACCGGGACGATCACCGCCGTCACCAACCGGCCGTCCTGGATCACCAGCTCGCCCATCGTGCCGTGCGGCTGTCGCCGGCGGTCGGTGGGCGAGCCGGGGTTGAACGCGCGCTGACCGGCGACCGTCTCGTCCCAGGGGATGTGCGAGTGACCGAAGACGACCAGGTCGGCGGTCGGGAACAGCCCGCGCAGGCGCGTGGCCCGTCCCTTTGCCGGGCCGCTGTCGTGGATCATGGCCACGGCGAGGCCATCGACGTCGAGCTCCAACCGCTCCGGCGCACCCCACGCCGCGACGTCCGGCCCGTCGTTGTTGCCGAGGACGGCCCGGACCGGCGCGAACGCGGCCAGCTCGTCCAGCGTCTCGGCCCGGCACACGTCACCGGCGTGCAGGATCAGCTCGACCCCCTCGAGCCGCGCGGCCACCGCCGGCGGGCAGCGCTTCCAGTACCGCGGCGAGTGGGTGTCGGAGATGACGGCGACGCGCACCCCGGCAGTCTGCCCGCCTGCCCGCTCAGGCCGCCGTGCTCCGCGCGGCCGCGGCGCGGGACTCGACGACGTCGGCGGCACGCGCACCGTGCCCCAACGGCTGCGCGAGGCGCGCGATCCGCTGCGCCGCTTGCCGGTAGGACGCTTCGTCCAGGACGGCGCGAAGCGCGGCCGCGATCGCGGCGGGACCGGCATCGGCGTCGAGCGCAACGCCGGTGCCCGTCGCGGCCACTCGCGCGGCATTGCCGTCCTGGTCGCGCCCTTGCGGGATGCACACCATCGGCACGCCGGCATCCAGCGCCGTGGTGACGCCGGCCAGCCCGGCGTGCGTGACGAAGGCGGCGACGTGCGGCAGCAGCGCGTCGTGCGGCTGGTGCCCGGTCAGGATCACGTTGGGCGGCGGCCGCAACTCGCCGGCGGTCACCGTGCCGGCGAGCGTCACCAGTGCGTGGACGGGCAGGTCGCCGACGGCGGTGAGGATGCGTTCGAGGGTGGCGCGCTGGCCGTGCTGCGTAGTGGTGCTCAAGCTGATCAACACCCACGGCGGCCCCGGGGCGGCGAGCCGGTCCCGGAGCTCGGGTTCGAGCTCGCGCCGGCCGGGGTAGCCGATCGAGCCCACGTACTCGTGCCCGGCCGGCAGCGGACCCGGCGGGTCGAAGCCCGGCACCGACACCGCGAGGACGGCCGCGCAGGGCGCGAGCAGCGTGGCGACGTCCGTCCCCATCGCGGCCGAACCCCAGCCGTGCAGGAACTCGTAGTAGGAGACGTGCACGAGCGCGACCGTCGACACGGAGCAGGTGCGGGCGGCGTCGAACCCGGCCCGGAGCATGCAGTCGACCACGAGGACGTCCGCCCCGAACGCCCGGACCGCGTCGCGCACGTCGGCCGCGCACCGCTCGCCCCACAGGCATTCCCCGAGCAGGTCCCAGTCGTCCTCGTGCACGCGCTCCTCCGGCCACTGAGGTGCCGTCGGGTAGGTGCCGAACTCCAGTCCGGCGGCGGCGGCCGCGCCGGCCGTCGCCGGCCACCCGAGCAGCCGGACCCGGTGCCCGCGGCGGACGAGCCGCGAACCGAGGTTCAGCGCCGGCGGCACGTTGCCGCCACCGTTCCACGACGCGATCAGCACTCTCATGGCGCGGGCCGCACGTTCTGGTTGCGGCGGAACAGGTTGTGCGGGTCGTACTGCCGCTTGAGCCGGGCCAACCGGGTGTAGATCGCGTCGCCGTACGCACCCCGAACGTCCGCATTGGCGTCGGTGTCGAAGTTGACGTAGCGCCCGGGCATCGACAGCGGCGCGAGGTCGGCGCCGACGTCCCGGATCTGTGCGATGTGCTCCGCGTCCTCGGCCGCGTCGGTCCAGGTGCCGATGAGGTTGTACGTGTAGCCGGCGGCGCGCCCGCTGAACGAGGACGTGTCGGAGCCGAACCGGCTGACCGCGCCGCCCATCTGATGGAAGTGGATCTGCGACATCGGCGAGCGCAGCTGGGCGCCGTGGCGTAGGACGGCGTCGATGATCTCATCGGTGAGGTCGGCGGCGAAGCCGGCCCGGAAGTAGTTGCGCAGCCCGTACGGCGCACCGCCGTCCAGCATCGACTGCAGAGCGACGTACGGCATCGGGCCGAACAGGTCGACCGCCGGCCCCAGCGCGCGCAACGGGGCGATCGCGGCCGCCCCGGCATCGGTATCGCCGCACCAGCACCCGACCAGGGCGACGACCTTCTGTCCCAGCAGCTCCGGCGGCACGAACGGCTCCGGCGGCGCGGTGTTGATCGCGACCAGCAAGGACGCGTCGTCCGGCGCGCTCGCCGCCCACTCCCGGAAGGCCCGCAGCACCTCGGCGCCCCGATCGAGCGGGAACATCAGCAATCCGCCGTAGACGATCGAGACGGGGTGCAGGTCGAACTCGAACCGCGACACCACGCCGAAGTTGCCGCCCCCACCGCGCAGCCCCCACAGCAGGTCGTCGTCGGCCTCGATCAGGTCGCCCTCGGCCGTGACGACCTGCGCAGCCCGCAGGTTGTCGCAGGCGAGCCCGTACTTGCGCTGCAGCCAGCCGATGCCGCCGCCGAGGGTCAGGCCGGCCACGCCGGTGGTCGAGATGAGGCCACCGGTCGTCGCCAGCCCGTGCGCCGCGGCCGCCGCGTCGAGGTCGGCCCACGTCGCGCCGGCGTCGACGACGGCCCGGCGCCGCTCGGGGTCCACCTGCACCGAACGCATCCCGGTGAGATCGACGACGACACCGCCGTCGCAGGAGGAGAGGCCAGGGACGCTGTGCCCACCTGCGCGCACCGCCAACGGCACGCCGGCCGTCCTCGTCAGGTTCACCGCCGCCGCGATGTCGGCCGCACCGTGGCACCGCGCAACGACAGCCGGGCGGGTGTCGATCGTCCCGTTCCACACCGTCCGCGCTTCCTCGTACCCGGCGTCGCCGGGCGTGAACACGTCGCCACCGAAGCCGGCGGCGAACGCCGCGGCCAGTGACTGATCCGTCGTCGTCATGACTCCCCCTTCGTCGTTGCGGGGAATCGTGCGCCGTCGCGACCGCGCGCGCTATGCCGTGGCGTCACTGGCCGGGTGTGTCGCCAGGGCACGCCTAGGGGTCGAGGCGACGGTCGCGCCGGCCGGCGATCGGCCAGTCGCGGGCGATGTGCGCCCGCAACCCGTCCTCGTCGACGAGCACGTAGCGGCCCTTCTCGTGCCGGACGAAACCCGCCGCGGTCAGGGCGGAGAGCGCGCGGTTCACGTTTTCCCGGCTCACGCCGATCATCGCGCCCAGTGTCGACTGCGAGATCCGCGGCGTGCTGCGCGGACCGTCCTGCCCGGTGAAGCCGGAGTCGACGAGTTCCAGCAGGCGCAGGGCGACCCGGTCGGCGAGCGAGCGGCCGAACATCGACGCGATGAGGGTCGACTGCCAACGGGTGTTCGAGGCCAGGCCTTCGAGGGCGCGGTCCTTGATGGAGGGATGCCGGTCCATGAACGGGGCGAGGTCGCGGCGGTGCAGGCGCAGGACGGTGGTCGGCGCGAGGGCGATCACCGCGACGATCCGGTTCGCGTCGACGGCGAAGTACCCCGGCTCCCCGAACGTCATGCCCGGGCCGTGCACGAAATGGGTGACCTCGTTGCCGTCGGCGTCGACGACGGAGTCCTTCACCTCGCCCTCGACGACGACGATGATCTCGTGGGCCGGATCGCCGGGACGCCAGAGGTACTCGCCGCGGACGAGGCGCTGGGTGCGGGCGGCGGCCGCGAGCGGGACGAGGTCGGCCCGGTCGAGGTCCTCGAACAGGTACGACCGGGCCAAGCCCTCCACGGCGTCCACGGCAGCTCCACTGCGACGACGGTCTCCACCGCGGCCCGCACTTGACTGACTCGAACACCTGTTCGAAGATGGAGGGATGCTCGACGTGGCGATCCGCAAGGCCGACGGTAGTACCGCGGTCGACTGGGCCACGGTCGGGGTCCGCAACGCGCCGCCGCTGCCGGTCGATCCGGCGCTGCACGCGGTGCTGCCGAACGGGCTACGGCGCGGCAGCACGGTGAACGTCAGCGGCTCGCTGTCGCTGCTGTTCGCCCTGCTCGGCGCGGCCTCCGCGTCCGGGGCGTGGTGCGCGCTGGTCGGGTTCCCGCGGATCAGCGCGGAGGCGGCGCGCGAGTACGGCATCGAGCTGGGGCGGCTCGCGCTCGTCCCGGCGCCGGGCGAGAGCTGGACGACCGCGGTCGGCGCCCTGCTCGACTCCCTCGACGTGGTGGCCGCCCGTCCACCCGCCCGGCTCACGCCCGGGGACGTCCGCCGGCTGGCCGCCCGCGCCCGCAGCAAGGACGCGGTGCTGATGCCTTACGGCGCCGGGTGGCCGGGCGCCGACGTCCGGTTGCAGGCGCAGGCCGGCCGGTGGGTCGGCATCGGCGAAGGCACGGGACGGTTGCGCGCGCGGCCGGTCGAGGTCGCGGCCGGGGGGCGCGGCCCGTCGGCCCGTCCCCGCACGGCGACGCTGTGGCTGCCGGCCGACGGCGGCGGGTTGGGCGACGGGCCGGTCGAGGCGGCGCCGCTCGCGCCGGTCATCGATCTCGCCGGCTGAGGAGGTAGGGCGGGGACACTTCCTCCCGCCACCTTCATTTTCTACCAGATCCGCGCGCCTCATGAGGCGCGCGGAATTGATCCATACTCGCCCCTCGCGATGATCGACGAGCGAGGAGCAGCGGTAGTGGGTTTCGTGATGGGTTTCGATCGGGTCGGCCGGACGGACGTCGCCGAGGTCGGCGGGAAGGGCGCCAACCTCGGCGAGCTGTCCCGCGTCGAGGGGGTGCCGGTGCCGGCCGGGTTCTGCGTGACGACGTCGGCGTTCCGGCTCGTCCTCGCGCAGGTGCCCGCGATCGAGGAGCACCTGGACCGGCTGGCCAGTGCGGCCCTGCGGCAGGCGATCGAGGACGCCCCGGTCCCCGCCGAGC
>Ga0207667_10004994_pt1 | contig 16205 bp, 9 predicted proteins | sample KBSCornC52_FD_184301 | JGI IMG/M metagenome (GOLD analysis project Ga0207667, IMG submission 184301) | Corn rhizosphere microbial communities from Kellogg Biological Station, Michigan, USA - KBS Corn C5-2 (SPAdes) (version 2) | ecosystem: Host-associated > Plants > Roots > Rhizosphere > Soil ... | reverse complement strand
GTCCGGTGATCGTTTTACTACAGTTCCCTGACTCAGCACACGCAGATAGGTTTTCTTATTATTAAACGCCATCAGTAACTGGCTGGCCGGAATATGCAGGCAAACGATCACCGGACCAATAGCAAACATGCGCAACAACAATACCGACAATTCACTTTGATTTCCCAAAAACAACGAAATAATAAAAGACGAAAACACAAACAATCCAATACAGGCCACCAGCGCCAGCAATAGAAAAGGCAGGTATACCGATTTAAAGAACCGGCTGGTTTCGCGCTTTCCTTTCTGTACCAGCTGGCATAACGGCGGATAAATAACCTGCGAATACAACACAGGTATTTGCCTCATGGCGATAAATATTTTTTCAGCAACACTGTAATAACCTGCAGTAAGGTCATTGGTAAACATTCGTAAAATGAACACATTAATGCTTAGAAAGGTATTTATCGAAATATTCGACAGCATTACCGGCCAACCCTCTTTCAGTTCGTGAACTATATCACCCCATGATGGCCGTACAAAGGGTAGTTTAAACATTCTGATGGCCTGGTATATGCTGAAGATGCCGGCAGCAACACTTCCTGTTCCCATATAAAATATAAAATACCGGTTATCTTCTTTATGCCTGATAAACACAATTACCAGTAATACAAACAGCAACCGGGCCATTAATGCAAAAATGGTAATGTACTTCATCTTCTCTACTCCCTGAAAAAACCAGCTTACCAGAAGCGATTGCCCAATTACATAAGTAAAGCCGAGCAGGTAAAGTGCCATGTTCGGCCTGAAAAAGGGAATAAGCGTTACCAGCAGGATCAATACACCCAGTAAAACAAGGCAAATAAACATTTTACACGCCAGCACCGTAAAAAATAACCGGGCATTTTTGAAAACATCATCCCGGTGCAGCGCAATTGACCGGGTAGCGGTAAGGTTAAACCCATAGTCGGCTACCGTAACAAAAATGAGTATTATCACCTGAGCCACAGCTATCACGCCATATCCGTCGGCGCCTATTCGTTTTATTACAAATGGCATTACCAGTACCGGCAGCAAAAAATTGGCCCCCTGCAGAATGCTTAACGCCATAAAATTCGAAAAGAGCCGGGTGCGCCCACTGGTGCTTTCCATAATTTAATAAAATTGATCAAATATAGGCCACAGAGCCTTCGCTACGTTCAGGGTTTGCCACAGATTACACAAATGAACACAGATTTGGGATTTAACACCCCTACAAAACTCCGGCCGGTATAACTCACATTTTGAACTTGAAAATGAATATATCTGTGTTCATCTGTGTCATCCGTGGCAAAATGCATTATGCGAGCGTAGCGAGCAACCTGTACTCGCTAATTTCCGTATAGGCTGATGATGAAACAGATACCCTACATACAGCGAACACCCGATGAACTGGATTTAACAGTATTACTGGGAAAGGCCATCAATTTCTTCAGGCATTACGGCAAATTAATAGCCGCAGTTGCCTTAGTGGGTTTGCTGGCTGGTATACTGCGATTCTGGTATTCGCCCAATATATATTCTTCATCACTGGTAGTGCAGCCTACCCTGCTCAGCGACCCCGAACAAATGGAAGTGATCAATAGCTGGGGAGCACTTTTAAAAAAGAAAGAGTTGCCCGCATTGGCGCATCAGTTGAATATCGATGCCAACCTGCTGAAAAAACTAAGCGCTATTTCAGTAGAAGAACTGCAAAAATCCTATTCGCCGGGTAACTATACCGCCATTTCCATTACAGCCCTGGTAAAAGATACTTCAATACTCATTCCTTTACAAAAAGGGTTATTATATGGGTTAGATAACAGTGCGTATGTTAAAGAAAAACTGGCTGCCAAAAGAAATACATTTACAACATTAATTCAAACCACGCAGCAGGAAATAGACCGGTTGTACAAATGGCAATCAACCGTTGAAACCAGCATGCAACCGGGCAATAACAGCAGCGGACGCATAATTGTTAACGTATCAGAGATCAGCAGCCAGATAATCGCCTTGCAGGAAAAAAATTTATTATTCAAAGAAAATCTTTCTTTTAATACAGCAGTACATGTACTGCAGAACTTTTTTATTCCTTCCAGACCTGAATACCCAATACTGCTTAAGCAATTGTTAATAGGTCTTTCGGGTGGGTTAATGCTGGGTGGAGTACTTGCTTTTTATTTGCATCTGAGAAAGAAATTGAAACCTTAAATTTTATGTTACAGGCTGCGGGTTACAGGGCGCCAGTTGCATTTACCCTTGTAACCTGAAACCTGTAACTTGTAGCTGTAACCTGCGGTGCTATGCCTCAAGAAAATAAAGTAATCAACTCCCTCCTGTTCCTTTTCTACCTGGGCTTCCTGGTATGCACCGTATGCGCTTTCAGATACGAGAGCAGCCTGGCCATCGGAGCGATCCTGTTAACGGGTTTCATCAAAAACAAAATAGATACCGGCTCTTTCTTCAGTTATCGCATACGCAATTTTTACGTGGCTGCCTGCGCGCTTTTCTTCTTACTGCAAATAACCGCCCTCATCTACACCAGTGATGTGCACGCAGAATGGAAACATATACAGGTTAAAAGTGCTTTATTATTCATTCCTCTTTGCTTTTACTGCTGCACCTATCTTAATCATTACCGGTTTAGTAAACTAATGACTGCCTATATTGCTATTCTCGCTATCGTAATAGGCTGGTGCCTGGTAATATCCTTTATAAGATACAGGTTTTATCATGAACCTATAACCGTATTTTTTTATCATGCACTGGTTAGTTCACTCGGGCATCATGCAGTACAATTTTCGATTCTTGTTTTTGCCGGGCTTGTTTATTTATTGCAGTCGGCCGATGATGGCATTTACATCGTTAATAGGACTATTCATTTTATAATAACAGCTTATTTTATTGGCGGCATAATATTGCTTTCTTCAAAACTGGTTATCATTTTTACGGCCGGCTATTTATTTTATTATCTGTTCACTACTATTAAAAAAAATATAGGCACCCGTATCACCGTTACCATAGCCATCGTTACCGGTTTATCATTTGCCGGCATTATATTCTTTACCGATAATCCCGTAAGTCGCCGGTTCAGTGATATTATGCATGGAAATATCAGTATCGTTGAACAGGAATCTTTTAGTCCGGCCAACTATTTTAACGGCGTTCAGTTCAGGTTGCTGCAATGGCGTTTTGTGAAAGAGATCCTGCAGGAAAACAAAGCCTGGCTTTTTGGCGTATCACCGGGCAATGCTCAAACGCTGCTCAATCAAAAATATATTGCCACACATATGTATACCGGTGCACCTGGCAGGCAAGGTTTGGGATATTTGGGTTACAATACGCACAATGAGTTTTTAGAGTCGCTGTTGCAAACCGGTATTATCGGATTATTATGTTTTATATTCATTTGCGTTGAAATGATAAAAATGGCCATCAGGCAAAAACACAGGCTGTTATGGGCCATTGTGATCTTATTACTGGCCTATACCTTTAACGAAGCAGTGCTTGAAACTCAGTACGGATTGATAATTTTTATATTTCTGCCTCTGTTCTTTACAGAAGTCGGAAAGTCAGTAGGTTTGGAAGTGCGGAAGAAAGTCAGTACTTTATGAAGTTCTTTCGGACTTTCAGACTTTCCGTCTTCCGGACTTAATTGCACTTTTCACGGTTTTACCTGCACTCTTCCACAATGACGGGTTCATTTTAGCAGTTTTGTATAACTTGTACTGCAATTTCAGTTTCTATAGCTAAACATTCATACTACTCAACTGTTAAATGCATTTATGAAGATTTTACTTACTTATCTAAAACCTTATAAATGGCTGGTGGTCTTAACGTTACTCCTGGCTGCTATAAATCAGGGGTTTTCGCTGATGGACCCGATCATCTTTGGTAGCCTGATCAGGCTGGCGGGCGACTATCATTCACACCAGGAGCACTATCCTACCCTTTGGTCGTTTCTTACCAATACCCAGCCGTACAAAGGCGTATTCTGGTTATTGGGCGCTTCTATTGGGGTAGCGATGGTTAGCCGTATTGCCAAGAACTTTCAGGATTATTTTTTAAATGTTATTGTTCAAAAGTTCGGGGCAAAGGTGTTTACCGATGGATTACGACATGCCATGAAACTGCCCTATCAGGAGTTTGAAGATCAGCGAAGCGGCGAAACCTTAAGCGTATTAACAAAAGTGAGAACCGATACCGAACGCTTCATGAATTATTTTATCAATATATTGTTTGGTGTTTTGGTAGGCGTTCTCGTAGTGATGGTGTATGCTTACAAAATACACTGGTCGGTTCCTTTTGCCTATTTTATCGGCATCTTTTTGCTTACCTGGATCACCAATATATTGAGCAGAAAAATAAAGTCGATACAAAAAACCATCGTAGCACAAACAACTTCTCTTGCGGGCTCTACTACCGAATCTTTACGCAATATTGAACTGATAAAAAGCCTGGGTCTTACCACCCAGGAGGTAGACCGGTTAAATAAAAACACATATAAAATATTAGGGCTTGAACTTACCAAAGTAAAAAAGGTTCGCAGTATCAGCTTTGTACAGGGAACTTTTGTGAATACTTTGCGTCAGGTAATTCTGTTTATTTTAATGTGGCTTATTTACCGCGGCAGTATGGATTTTGGTCAGCTGGTTACCATGCAGATCTACTCGTTCTTTGTATTTGGTCCCCTGCAGGAGATCAGCAACATATTAATATCGTATCGTGAAGCCGAGGCATCTTTGAACAACTTCCATAACCTGATGCAGAAAACGCCTGAACAGCAACCTGCCTTTCCAAAACACCTGGGCGAAATTCAAACACTTGAATTTAATGCGGTAGGTTTTAAACATCAAACGGCACAGCAACGCGCGATTGATGATATCAGCTTTTCAGCAAGAAAGGGGGAAACAATTGCATTTGTAGGTCCGTCAGGTTCAGGAAAAACAACCCTTATGAAATTGCTGGTAGGTTTGTACCGCCCGCAACAGGGAAAAATTCTTTATAACGGTATAGATGAAACCGATATTAACTTCGAAGACCTGCGTAATCAGATAGGCTTTGTAACACAGGATACACAATTGTTTTCGGGCACTATTAAAGAAAACCTGATGTTTGTAAATCCATTAGCTACCGAAGCCGACCTGATGGATGTATTGAAAAAAGCTTCCTGTACGAATTTGCTGGCCCGCGCCGAAAAAGGTCTTGATACCATGATCGGTGAAGGCGGTTTAAAATTATCGGGTGGCGAAAAACAAAGATTGTCCATAGCAAGAGCTTTATTACGCAGACCCCATCTGCTGATCTTCGATGAAGCTACTTCATCGCTGGATTCACTTACTGAAGAAGAAATTACCAATACAATAAAAGAAGTTTCTTCACAACAAAATCAAATCACCATTCTTATTGCACACCGCTTGTCGACCATCATGCATGCCGATCGCATATATGTTCTGGAGAAAGGCGATATTGTAGAAACAGGCAGTCATGAATCACTGATCGAAGAAAAAGGATTGTATTATGCCATGTGGCGGCAACAGATCGGTGAAAGAAAGAAAACATGGGCTGCAGCTTCGTAAGGGTTTGCAGTTTATTGTTCGCGGTTTGCAGATGCTAACGAACTAAGTAAATATCTGATTAAGATTAGCTTATTTTATTCAAAATTCAGATGGCACGCTCTTAAAGCGTGCCATTCTTTTTGAGACTACTAAACGCCAAACTTCAAACCATCAGCCACAATGTCAAACCTCAAACTTTTAACTAACTTTGCGGCTCATCAATTATAGTGCACATGCCCGCTTCATCAAAACCCAATCTCCTGTGGAGTGTTTTAACCATGAAATGCCCCCGTTGTCGCAGAGGGCATATGTTCCGCAATAATAATCCCTGGAATCTGAAGAAAGTATTCGATATGCCCACCCGTTGCGAGGAATGCGGACAACCCTTTGAACTGGAAGTTGGATTTTGGTACGGTACCGGCTATGTAAGTTATGCCCTCTCTGTGGCTCTTTCGGTAACCTCCTTTGTAGCCTGGTATGTTCTGATAGGCATGAGCACAAAAGACAATCGTTTCTTTTGGTGGCTGGGTATTAATATTTTCCTCCTTATTGCACTGCAACCCTGGCTCATGCGGCTGAGCCGTGTTATTTACCTGTACTTTTTCGTTAAGTACGACCCGGATTACAAAAAAACTGATGTAACGAAATTCGACTACGAAACAGGGTCATATTACCAGGACGACGCCCCCACCCAATAATTTGTCTGTTATACAATTGTATTGAAGGATGAGCCATCCGCCAACTGGCTGATGATTCATCCCCCGCATTAAGAGTAACTACCCTTAAATGCATGCACCTTACTGCCTGGATACCTTCAGGTCTTTGCTAAGTCGTTCTTGCTTACGTTTTTTAGCAATAGATTTGCATTAGCCCCGACCGGTCAACATTAAAATAGAAAACAGTTCACATGAAAAAATGCTTTCTGGCCTTTCTGTTCCTGCCCTTATCCATTTTCGCGCAACAAAAAAATGTGGTTCAGTATGTAAATCCGTTGATCGGTACCCAACGTATGGGACACACGTTTCCCGGTGCTACTGTTCCATTCGGAATGGTGCAATTAAGCCCCGATACCGACACCATGCCCTACGAAACTAACGGGAAATACAATCCTGATGTATATAAATACTGCGCAGGTTATCAGTACGACGATAAAACCATCGTAGGATTCAGCCACACTCATTTTAGTGGTACCGGCCACAGCGACCTGGGCGACTTTTTAATAATGCCTGCTACCGGCGCCCTGCAATTAAATCCTGGTGTGGCTTCAGACCCTAAGTCGGGCTTCCGTTCAGCCTTTTCGCACAGCAATGAAAAAGTGGAAGCTGGTTATTACAAAGTAAAGTTAGACGATGATAATATCACGGCAGAATTAACCGCCACAACAAGGGTAGGCTTTCATCAATATACCTTTCCAAAAACAAATGATGCGCATATTATACTGGACCTGATGCATGGTATTTATAACTACGACGACAAAAACGTTTGGACCTTTGTACGCGTAGAAAACGATACACTGGTAACAGGTTATCGTCAAACTAACGGTTGGGCACGCACCCGTACTGTTTATTTTGCCATGACATTTTCAAAACCATTCAAATCGTACGGCTGTAAAGACTTCAGCAAAAAGCAGGTATACCGCGGCTTCTGGCGTAAGTTCGATCAAAGCAGGAATTTTCCTGATCTGGCGGGTAAACAATTACGCATGTATTTCGACTTTAACACCGATGAAGGCGAAAAGGTAAAAATAAAATTCGCCCTGTCATCTGTAAGCACCGAAGGAGCTTTACTTAACCTGCGAACCGAACTGCCTCACTGGGATTTTGAAAAAGTAAAAGAACAGGCACAGGCAAGCTGGAACAAAGAATTAGCCAAAATTATTATTGACGCCTCTGAGGCAGAAAAGCAAAACTTTTATACCGCTCTGTACCATGCATACTTAAGCCCCACCGTTTATATGGATGTTGATCACAAATACAAAGGGCTGGACCAGAATATTCATACAGCAGAAAATTTCACTAACTACACCACTTTTTCATTGTGGGATACCTACCGGGCGCTTCATCCTTTGTTTAATATACTGCAGCCTGCCCGTAACGGTGATATGGTCAATAGTATGCTCGCGCATTATGATCAAAGCGTACTGAAAATGCTGCCTGTATGGAGCCATTACAGCAACGACAACTGGTGTATGAGCGGTTATCACAGCGTATCTGTTATTGCCGATGCCATAGTAAAAGGGAATACACCTTTTAATGCCTCAAAAGCACTCGAAGCCTGTGTAACCACAGCAACACATAAAAACTATGAAGGAATAGGATACTATGTAGAAAAAGGATATATACCAGATGAAAAATCAGGCACTTCTGCTTCTACCACCCTGGAGTATGCATACGATGACTGGAGCATAGCTCAGGCAGCAAAAAAGTTAGGAAAGGAAGACATTTATCAGGAGTTTATAAAACGTTCTGAAAATTATAAAAACGTCTTTGATGCCTCAGTAGGGTTTATGCGCGCCCGCCGGGAAGACGGCAGCTTTAAGAAAGAATTTGATCCGCTGAGTACCATTGGTCAGGGTTTTATAGAAGGCAATACATGGAACTACAGCTTTTTTGTACCACAAAACCCTGATACATTAATAGCCCTGATGGGCGGTAAAAAGAAATTTACGGCCAAGTTGGACTCGCTGTTCACCATGTATCTGCCCGATAAATATTTTGCCGAAACTGAGGATATTACGCGCGATGGCATCATTGGTACTTATGTACACGGTAACGAACCTGCTCATCACGTAGTTTATCTGTACAATTTTGCCGGTCAGCCCTGGAAAACACAGGAACGGGTAAGAATGATCCTGAAAAATCAATATAAGCCATCACCCGATGGACTGGGCGGTAACGACGACTGCGGACAAATGAGCGCATGGTATCTTTTTTCTACGCTGGGCTTTTATCCTGTTGCACCAGGTAATAACCAATACCAGATCGGCAGTCCGGCCATTAATAAAGCAGTTATTCAATTAGAAAACGGGAAAACATTCTCTATAGAAGCCATCAATCAAAACGATAAAAACGTGTATGTTCAAAAGGTAGTGTTGAATGGCAGACAGCTCGATAAACCGGTTTTAAATTATGAAGACGTTATGAATGGCGGTACACTTGTTTTCTATATGATGGATAAACCAAAGAAATAACGAGAACCCGACATCTCAAAATCCGCAATAAAAAAGTCCCGCCGGATGGCGGGACTTTTAATTTTATAAGAGATGGGTTAGTAAGTCCCGTTATATAAACGTTTAAATATTTATATTATTATGTATCACCTATTATCGCATCTGTTTCATTATTAGTTAATTAAGCCTTTACGGTTTTACTTCTTCAATATTACAGTAAATAAAGATCCTTTGCCGGGTTCGCTTACACAGGTGATTTTACCGTTTATTTCTTCTACAATTCTTTTTACGATAGAAAGTCCAAGTCCGTTAGATGATTCGCCATCTGTTGGCCGTGAAGATATTTTACTGTATTTGGAAAACAGGTAAGGCAGTTCTTCTTTATCTATACCAACTCCTTCATCACGTACTTTAATGCTGATGGCATCCTGCTCATCGCTGACGCTTATCCATACATTTTTTCCATTTGGCGTGAACTTAATGGCATTTGAAAGCAGGTTTTCACAAATACGGTTTACCAGGTGTCTGTCGCTCAGGATATATAACTGCCTGCCCGTAAATTCTGCATGGAGCCTTACCCCTTTTCGTGATGCTATCGGTTTAAAGTTATCAATCACTTCTTCGGTAAAGATCTTCAAATCAAAGTTTTCGAGCTGCATTTTATGGTTACCTATGTCGGCTTTCTCCACATCAAGAATACGCCGTATAAGTCTTTCGCCATATTCACCTGCCTGAACAATACGGTTGATGGCTTTTTTTTGTTCGTCAGATAACTTGTCTCTTTCATTCTCCAATACCTGCCCCCATATTTGAATAGTGGCAAAGGGTGTATTCAGGTCGTGCGATACAATGCTGATAAGGGAGTTCTTTTCGTAATTTAATTCCGACAGTTTCTCATTCTGCTGTACGATCAGGTCATTGGTTGCCTGTAACCGGTTGTGTGCGTTACGCTTGATTATAAAACCGATCGCTACCAGCAATACGATAATACCCAGCGCTATAGCCAATAAAGTTATTTCTCTGGTTCTGATCGTTTCCTTTTCTATCTTATCCTGCAGTAATTTATTTTCTGTTTCCCGTTCGCCGGCATTGAATCTTTCCTGCAGGGTAGCAATGGTTTTATAGGTGTCGCTGTGCAGTATCGCGGTATCCAGGGCATACCAGTTTTTCATGTACTGATATGCTTTATTATAGTTGCCCTTGTATTCGTATAATTTGGCAAGAATAGAATAGCTGTCGGCCTCCTTACTTTTTGAATTTAACCGTTGGGCCATTTGCATCGCGCTCTGCGCATACCAGGTTGCTGAGTCGAACTGATGTTTTTCTATATAAACATCCGCCATATTCAGCATGGCAACCCATAAACCGTTCCAGTTGCTGTCGAGGGAATGCGTTAACAGGTTACGCCTGAAATAAGGCAGGGCATCATCATACTTTTTTTCTTTAAAGTATAGATTCCCCAGATTGTTATAAGTGCTGGCGAGATTAACGCGACCCTGCTCTTCCAAAGGCTTACCAAGTCTTACTGCGCGGTATAACAATAACCGTGAACTATCGTATTGTTTTAGCTGGGTATAAATAACAGCCAGGTTGTTGTAGGTATTGATCAGAGAAGGGATCTTGCCATTTCGTTCAGACATGCGTGCACATTGCAGATAAAACTCTTTTGCTTTTTCTGGCTCTTTAATGGCAAAGTAAGCAATGGCCAGATCGCTTAGTGCGGCCATTTCGTATTCGGCCGAGTTTATTTTGCGGGCGGCTTCCAACGACTTCAGATAATATTCAATAGCTTTTTCATAATTATTGCTTAGGTCTTCATAAATCCCTTTTAGTCGAAGGGATAATACATCGCCTTTGTTGTATTGTAAACGGGCAGCTTCTTTTGAAATATAATCTGCATATATGCGGATGGAGTCTATTTTATCTTCATTGAAATCAAGGCTACGGTCGTACAGGTTTTTCAATTGGGCAGTATCTGCCTGTGAAAAAGAGTACTGGCAAGCCATCAGAGCCACTAAAAGCAGGTAGTATTTCAATGGTAACGTAGAATTGGTATACCAAATTAGGTGTTTTTACTTATTATATCAATGCCCTTTTGCAAAAATTGCAAATGATTACTGCAGAAGTGAGTAGGTCAAGCGGGAGTTTTATTCAATCAGCTTATTCTTCAAAGCGAATTTTACCAGTCCTACTGTATTGTTAACGCCCAGTTTGGCAATCAGGTTTTTGCGATGGGTTTCTACCGTGCTGACACTGAGGAATAGTTTTTTGGCAATTTCTGAATTGCTATACTCTTTGCAAATGAGGGTAAGTACTTCTATTTCGCGCTTTGATAAAATTTCATCTACCTTTTTATCTTCAATGGTAACTGTATTGCGAAAGTCCTGATTGGTATCGAGTATATTGATCTCTTTGCTAAAATATTTTTTGCCTTGAGCCACCGTTTCCAGTGCTTTTGTGAGTTCGGCAATATTGGTATTCTTTAAGAGGTATCCGTGTATATCGTATTTCAGCAGCTTATGAATATAGCGCGTACCGCGCATGATAGTGAGATAAAGGATCTTAAGCGCAGGTTTTATTTCGCGGATCTTTTTTATCAATTCTTCTTCCTCCATATCGGGCAGATGAACATCAAGCAGCAGAATATCAATGTCCTGATCGGGCAGTTGTTTCAACAAACTTTCACCCGTAAAGGCAGAACCGGTTACCTGTACTCCTGGCTGTTTGTTAAGTAACAATACCAGACCTTCCAGGTATAATTCATGATCATCTGTAATAAAAACCTTCACCATAGTTAAATTAACGATCGGGCAGCGGGGTTACAGGTCGGCTTTTTTTCCGATCTGCAGCAATATAAAACTATTTAACTGTATGTTGGCAAAAAACCAAAATCCCAAACATCAAATATCAAATAAATATTAAAATACAAATATCTAACAGAAAACTTCTTCTTCTTCTTCTGCTTTCTTTTTGGATTTTAATGCTTTTTGGAACCTGGGATTTGTTTCTTGTGATTTTTGTTAAGGGAGCGATTAGCAAAACTATTTAGCATCATAAAAAAGCCTCCCAACAGAAGCCGGGAAGCCTTTTTTATACGGATTAAATTTTCTACGTCATCTTGTTTTCAGCATGGGGCGTACCTGCTGGGTGCTTCCGTTTTGAAAACGGGCATAATAAACACCTGTTGGCAGCCCATACCCATCAAAGGTTACAGTATAGGTACCGGATGTATAAACTTTGTCGGTAAGTGTTTTGATTACTCTACCCATAGGGTCGATTACCTGCACTAATGTGTGTCCCCCTTTGGTATTAAATGTAACAGCGGTAGTTTCAACAAAAGGATTGGGATAGTTGACTACAAGCTGTTCTCCGTCGCCACGGATCACATCATCTATACCTGTGCTTCCGCAGGCAGCATTGATACATAACGGAATGTTCTGAAAGTTTTTAAGCATAATGGTTTGCAGATCGGTATCGTTCACGCAAAACCATTGCTTAAGAATAGAAGCATAAATACTGCGAAAATCGTATTGAAAAGGCACGTTATCATTGGCAGAAGAACCTGTTGGAATATCAGGATTGGTTCCAACAATACCCGGCCTTACATTTTTACCAAATACAAATACAGGTGCGGCAGCGCCATGGTCGGTACCCAAACTTGAGTTGGATTTTATACGGCGGCCAAATTCAGAGAATGTAAAACCAATTACGCGGTCATCAACGCCAAGCCCTTTTACATCATCCATAAATGATTTAATAGCATCCGATAAACCAGCCATCAGTTTAGCATGTCCACCAGTAGTTGTATCTGCTGCCTCAACCTGGCTTGCGTGTGTATCAAAACCTCCGGTGCTTACCATGTACACGCGGGTTTTCAATCCGCCTTTGATCAGGCGGGCAACAATTCGTAGCTGTTGCGCCAGGTAATTATTACTGGGATAAGAACCCTGGGTAGTAACTTTTTCCGCTGCTGCTTTTATAACAGTGGAATATTTTTCTGTCAAACCCATGATCATGCGTATGTAAGCAAGTTCTTTTCCCCAGGGCGTATTGGGGGTAGGATCACCAACACCGTCTAAGAAGTCGTAAAAACTGGTTGGATCAGTAATAGTCATGGCCATACCTATAGAAGGTCCCTGAAATGCCAGCGAAGCAACAGATCCTATTTCAATAGCCAATGGATCGGGCATTTGCGTAGTGGGATATCCGGTAGGATAATTAGGAAATTCGTTATTAAGGTACCTGCCTATCCAGCCGGTGGTAAGTACCTGGTCAGAGTCGGACGCGGTCATCCATATATCTGTTGCTCTGAAGTGCGAAAAGTTGGGCGAAGGATAACCTACTGCCTGTACAATGGCGAGTTCATTTTGGTTGTACAGCGTTTGTAAACCCGTCATGCTGGGATGCAGACCTGTTTTGGATGTACCGTTTAACGTAAGTATTTTATTTTGGGGAATGGCAATATTTGAACGGGCGTTAAAATAGTTGGAATAAGTATCAATGGGAATAACCATGTTCAATCCATCGTTACCGCCATCAAGCCTTATCATTACTAAAACCTTATCGGTATCGGTAGAGGCTCCCATAAGAGCCCGTACCAGTGGAGAGTTTTGGTTAAAGGCTTTCACAGAAAAGCCATTAAGCAGTGCGGGCAGCGTTACAGATGCAGGCAAAGTGGTTCTTAAAAAGTCTCTGCGCTTCATAGAATCGGGTGTTTGAATGTTTAAGCTAATTGGTACTCGGCGAGGTTCAAAAAGTATTTGTACAACGTTTGTAAACGTGTATTCACTATTTGGGTGGCCATAGGATCGCCACCTGAACTCAGGTAAGCATACCACGCATTTGTCCAATAGGTATCAGTCATTTGGCCGCTCAACAAGATCTGCGTTTTAATGGTTGCCTTCAGCGCATCTGATACCGGCACCTGGTACAGAATAGCCAGGGAATCACTGATCAGCGCATTTGGATCGCTTGGATTGGGTAATGATTTCGCAAAAGCAATTGAATCTATCTTCAGTGTTACACCATTTCGCGTGTATCCCTGACCGATTAACTGATCAGTAAACAATTCGCGTTTGGGCATAGTATCTGAATTGATCCACATTTCATAAAACATCGGGATCTGGTAATATGCGGGCCAGCCTGATACGCTGGGAGGATCAGTAATATTTTGCTGCATCAGTTCACCCTGGTAACGCAGGTAATCCAGCATATTATATTCATTCACATAATCGCTGTCGCCTGGTATGGCAACGTTAAACTCCCTTATAGTTGTAGTGATCAGTTCTATAGGACTTTTAATTAAACAGCCTCTGTTGAGGGGATCGAAAAAGTGCTCGCTTTTTAATAAGGCAGATAACACTGGTTTAATTTCCCAGTTACTACTCACCAGCAATTGAGCGAGCGGCTGTATTACATTTGTTTGTGTATCTGCATCAATAGTGTAATAACAAAACCATCTGTATAGTTTTTTGACAATAAATTCAGATACCTGTTGCGTTTTGCTGAAGATCATATTCAGCAGATCTGTCAATTCAGCTTCACCCGCAGTGGCATCACTACGGCCGGCTATGGTAGTACCATTATAAAAAGAAGAGAATGTTTTGGCGGTGGCATCATGTTGTGCAGGATCAAAATAAACGCTTTCGTCTTCACCGTCTTTATCTTTAATACGCCATCCTGTTAATACTTTGGCAGCTGCTTTTACATCATCTTCGGTATAATTAGGTGTATTTTCTTTACCTATTGTAAACAGCTCCTGCAGCTCACGCGCATAGTTTTCATCAGGCGCCTGTTTTGCATTTAGGTAACCGTTCAAATAACGCAGCATACATACGTTAATGGTAACATCATGGGTCAGCTGTTTGAAATTACCTACTGCACTTTGCCGTAATAACTGACTGTATTTATAACCGTAGGTACCTCTTTCGTATGTATTTGTTTCGGTAGAAAAATGATTGTGCCAGAACAGGGTCATCTTTTCACGAATGGTGCGGTCCTGGTTTATCATAGCGCCTATCCACCATGATTTAAGTGAAGCGGCACGTTTGCCGTTTACGGTACCATCTGTTGAAACGGTGTTTACCCAGGTAGTTCCGGCAGCTACTGAAGCATCAGGATCACCGGCGGGCGTATCTGAGTTATCATAATTTTTTAAAGGGGGCGACGGCAATGTAGCTGATACACTCAGTAAGGCGTCAACTGCCGCTGATGGCGACATGGCCAGAAAATAATCGATGTCTGCTTTTTTTGCACCGAACATGGTGCGTTTTAGTAAATGTGCAACGTCCTGTGTTGTCCAGGAGCCTGAGTAAGGTGTTAATCCGGAGTAAATTTGGCGCAAGCCGGCAAAGGGCTTTGGAGAAGAAGCTGCGCTTCTTCTTTTTAGCGTGAAGAACTCTCTTCTGTCCATAAGGTTGATTTTGGAAGATTGCTTCAGATAGTCGGCCTTAATGACTATTTAAAACAATCCAATTATGGCAGTCACCAATCAAAAATGCTGCCACTTGATGCAATGGGGAAAATTACAATGATTCGTTAATTATATGATAGTAAGAAAATTAGCATAAAAAAAGCTGCTTCCTTTTGAGAAGCAGCTTCGTACATAGCAATATTATTCACTAATTAATATTTTCTATAATTCCTGCAATTCCTTGTCCGCCACCTACACAGGCTGTTACGATGCCATATTTTTTATTGAGCCTCTTCATATCATGTGTAATTTGTATAGTAAGCTTGCAACCGGTACAACCCAACGGATGACCAAGAGCAATTGCACCTCCGTTTATATTTACAATATCGGGGTTCAATTCCAGCTTACGTATTACAGCCAGCGCCTGCGACGCAAATGCTTCATTTAATTCAACCAGATCTATCTGGCCCAGATTCATTGAAGCCTGTTGTAATACTTTCGGTACTGCTGCAATGGGACCAATACCCATAACGCGTGGAGGCACACCTGCCGATGCACAGGCTATCAGACGGGCAATTGGTTTTAAGCCCAGTTCATTTACCATTCTTTCACTCATTACTATAACAAAGGCAGCGCCATCTGAAGTTTGAGATGAATTACCTGCCGTTACCGTTCCGTTAGCAGCAAAAACAGGTTTTAGTTTTGAAAGTACTTCTACGCTCGTATCTTTCCGTGGACCCTCATCGGTATCTACTACATAGCTTCTTGTTTTCTTTTTATTTTTTTCATCAAGATAAACTTCTTCAACTGTGATGGGCAGAATGCCATTTTTAAAATATCCGTTTGTAATGGCATTGATGGCCTTCATGTGCGACTGATACGAAAAAGTATCCTGATCTTCACGGCTTACATTATATTCTTTGGCAACAGCTTCGGCAGTTAGGCCCATACTCAGGTAATAATCGGGGTCGTCTTTGGCAATGGAATAAGCAGGAACGGTTTTCCATCCGGCTGTAGGCACCAGGCTCATGCTTTCGGTACCACCGGCAATAATACATTCGGCCATACC
>Ga0207667_10004986_pt1 | contig 16225 bp, 3 predicted proteins | sample KBSCornC52_FD_184301 | JGI IMG/M metagenome (GOLD analysis project Ga0207667, IMG submission 184301) | Corn rhizosphere microbial communities from Kellogg Biological Station, Michigan, USA - KBS Corn C5-2 (SPAdes) (version 2) | ecosystem: Host-associated > Plants > Roots > Rhizosphere > Soil ... | reverse complement strand
AGCCAGCGCCGGCGCCCGCGGCGTCCTGTCGACCTGCTGTTCGAACAGCTCGTGGATGCAGCTGTCCTGCGCATACGGACGGTGCGTGTCGTTCCACGCCGCCAGCAACTGCTCGCGCTCGGCGGGGGGCAGCACGTCGATCCGGTTGACCGCCATGTCTGGCGCGTCGTTCAGCGCACGCACCAGCTGTTCCAGCGCCTGGTGCATGAACCCGCACACCCTGACCGGGTCGATGCTGTCGACCACCTGCACCGTCAGAGTGAAGTCGCCACCCAGATCGTCGACGGACAGCGACAGCGGGTAGTTCGTGCGTTCCTGCGCACTGAGCAATTCGATGTGCTCACCCTCAGCCTGCCATACCGCCCCTTCCCCTTCCGCCTTCGGGCTGTAGCGGTAGTTCAGCAGCGCGCTGAACAGTGGCGTCTGCGGACTTACGGCACTGCAGCGCTGCGCCAGCGCCAGCGGTGCATGTTCGTGGCCGATAAGCTGCGCCAGCCGCTCGTGCGTTTGCTTCAGGCTGCCTCGTACCCCTTCGTGACCGACATCGATGCGCATCGGCAGGGTATTCAAGAACAGGCCGAGGGCCCGGTCGGCCTGCCCTCCGCCCATCATCCGTCCGAACAGGGCCGTGCCGAACACCACCCGCTCCTGCGCGCTGGCGCGCGCCAGTACCATCGCCCAGGCCAGGTGCATCACGCTGGCCGCACTCACGCCCAGTGCGCGGGCCTGCTCGCGGATGCTTCGTGCCAGGTGCGGCTCCAGCGTCCGCGTCGCCTCCTCGATCCCACTGCCATCGCCGTGCACGTCCAGCAACCCGAACGGCGCGGTCGGCTCGTCGATGTCGCCAAGCATGCTCGTGAAAAAGGCCTCGTGCTCCTGCGCACCGGCGCCAAGCCGCGCCTGCGCCACGAAGTTGCGGAACGGGACCGGCTCGGGCAACTCTGCGCCCCGCCCCTGTTCGAAGGCCTCGGCCTCCTGGATCACCAGCTCCAGTGTCGTGTGGTCCAGGATCAGGTGATGCGCCAGGATGCACAGCAGCCAGCGTCCATTTTCCTCGTCGTGCGCCACATGGCAGCGCAGCAGCGGCGCCTGGCGCACATCGATGCGGTAGTGTCGCGGATCGAACCGCTGCCGCATTTGTTCCTCAGCCGCACCCAACGACGGATCCAGGGTCACGTCTTCGAGTGCCAGCATCACCCGCCGATGTACCACCTGCACCGGCTCGTTCATCCGCTCCCAGGCCATGCTGGTGCGCAGGATGTCGTGCCGGTCCACCACGCGTTGCAAGGCGTCGACAAACCGCTCCAGCCTGGGACGCGACTTGCAGGCAAGCTGGCACACCATGATGTAAGCGTCCCCCTCCGTGTTCAGGCGGTGCTGGAACAGCAAACCCTCCTGCAGCGGGGCCAGCGGGTAGATGTCCTGCACGTTGGCCGCTCCGCCAGGGATTCCTGCCACGATGGCGTCGATCTCTTCCTGGGTGAGCTCTGCCAGGCTCAACATCTCCGGTGTGATGCGCTGCGCGGCGGGCGGAACCAGGTTCGGTGGCACCTGCACCCCGCGGCTGTTACCGTCCACCCGTGCAGCCAGCTCGGCCAGGGTAGGCGCGGTGAACAACGCCTCGACGTCGGCGTGCAAATTCGCGGCACGCATTTTCTCGATCAGACTGACGACCAGCAGCGAATGCCCGCCCAGCTCGAAGAAATTGTCCTGGCGACCCACGCGCTCGACCTGCAGCAGCTCTTGCCACAGCTGCGCCAGCGCCTGCTCGACCGGGCCTTGCGGCGCTTCATACGCGCCTTGCGCATACGCCCCGCCTTCAGGCGCCGGCAGCGCCTTGCGGTCGAGCTTGCCGTTGGGCGTCAGCGGCAACGCCGGCAGCTGGACAAAGGCCGAGGGCACCATGTACTCCGGTAGCGTCTGCCCCACGTGTTCCCTCAGATCCTGCGCGCCGGGGTCATATCCTTCCCGCGCCACACAATACGCCACCAGCCGCTTTTGCCCCGGCTCGTCTTCCCGCGCCGCCACCACTGCTTCCTTCACCCCATCGTGCTGCAACAGCCTGGCTTCGATCTCGCCGAGCTCGATGCGGAAGCCCCTGAGCTTGACTTGCTGGTCGTTACGCCCGACGTACTCGATCGTCCCGTCACCCAGCCAGCGGCCCAGGTCTCCCGTCCGGTACATCCGCTCGCCTGCCACGAACGGATCGTCCAGGAAGCGCTCGGCCGTCAGTTCCGGACGGTTCAGGTACCCGCGCGCGACCTGCGCACCGGCGATCACGATCTCGCCGGCCACGCCGATCGGCGCCGGCTGGCCATGCGCGTCCAGGATGTAGATGCGCGTGTTGGCAATCGGGCCGCCGATGCAGGAAGGCTTGCGACCGGGCGCGATCCGCACGATCGCCGAATCGACCGTGCACTCGGTCGGCCCATACACGTTGTAGAAAGCCGCGTCGGATGAACCCGCGATCGCTTCCCAGCTTGACCGGTCGAGCGTTTCACCACCGATCAACAGCAGCTTGCAAGGCGCGACCGTCAAACGCTGCACTGCGGAGCGCAGCATGACCCACTGGGCCGGTGTGCTGTCGATCGCATCGATCTGTTGCCCGGCGATTTCGGCGGCCAGCAAATGGCCATCCAGGCGAACCCGACTGGGTATGATCACCAGGGTGCGCCCGGCCAGCAATTGCACCCACTGCTTGACCGAAGCATCGAATGTCAGCGACGCATTGAGCCCGATGCGACGGCATTCCGGATGATGGCTGTAAATCGTTTCTTCAAGCGCCGCGGCCAGATTGACGACGCTGGCGTGCTCGATCATCACGCCCTTGGGCTGCCCCGTGGAGCCCGACGTGTAGATCACATAGGCCAGGTGCGAAGACTTCAGGCCCAGTGCCGCCGGCACGGGATTGGATTGCGGCCGGGTGCGCCATCCGGCCTGCGGTGCATCGAGTTCGACCACCGGGCACGCATCGTCCAGCGGCCCCAGGCGAGACAGCGTGTTTCCCTGCGCGAGTACCGCCACCGGCTGGCTGTCGGCCAGCATGGTGGCCAGGCGCTCCTGCGGGTAGTCCGGGTCGAGCGGCACGTAGGCGCCGCCCGCCTTCAGCACGGCCAGCAGGCCCACGATCATATCCAGGCTGCGCGCCACGCAGATCGCCACCCGGCTGTCCGGTTTGACGCCCAGCCCGATCAGGTGGTGCGCCAGCTGGTTGGCGCGCGCATTGAGTTGCGCAAAGCTCAGGCTGCTACCGTCGTACACCAGCGCCACGGCGTCCGGTGTCTTCTGCGCTTGCTCCTCGAACAGTTCGTGGATGCAGCGCTCGCGCGGGGTGTCGCGGCGGGTGTCGTTCCACCGCACCAGCAATTGTTCCCGCTCCGCCGCTGCCAGGAGCGGTAGTTCCGCGACGCCCGTTCCCGGTTGGTCCACCATCGCCCTCAGCAGCGCCTCGAAGTGCGCCACGTGTCGCTCGATGGTGCCATGGTCGAACAGCGCGCGTGCGTAGAGCAGGCCGCCACCGATGGCGTCGCCATGCTCGCCCAGGTCCAGTTGCAGGTCGAACTGGGCCGCAATGTGCGGCGCATCCAGGCCCTGCAGGCTGAGGCCCGGCAGTTCCAGCTTGCCCTGGGGCGTGTTTTGCCAGGCAAACATGACCTGGAAAATGGGGCTGTATGCCATGCTGCGCACAGGGTTGACGGCTTCGACGACCTGCTCGAACGGTATGTCCTGGTTCGCCTGGGCGTTCAGGGCGATGTCTTTCACCTGGGCCAGCAGTTGTTTGACGGTCGGGTTCGCGCCGACGGCGACCCGCAGGGCCTGTGTGTTGATGAAGAGCCCGATCAGCGATTCGAGTTCGGACCGGGTGCGCCCCGCCACCGGCGAGCCGATCACCACCTCCGCTTGCCCCGACAGCCTGGCCAGCAATGTCGCCCAGGCTGCCAGCAGCGTCATGTACAGCGTCGTCCCGCAGGCCGCACTCAAGGCCTTGAGCCGGGCCGTCAATGCGGCGTCCAGTTGAACGGCGACACGTCCCCCGGCGTAGTCCTGCGCTGCGGACCGCGGCCGGTCGCCGGGCAACTCCAGCAAGGCCGGTGCGCCGTCGAGGTGAGCGCGCCAGTACGCCAGCTGGCGCTGCAGCACGTCGCCATCCAGATGCCGGCGCTGCCACACGGCGTAGTCGGCGTACTGGATCGCCAGTTCAGGCAACGGGTCGGGGCGGCCCTGGCTGAAGGCGGCATACAGTGAGTTGAACTCGTCGACCAGCACGCCCATCGACCAGCCGTCGCTGACGACGTGGTGCATTTCCACCAGCAGCGCGTGCTGCCGCGGGCCCAGCGTGGCCAGCACGCCGCGGATGAGCGGGCCGCGTGCCAGGTCGAACGGCGCGCGCGCGCGCTGACGTGCAAGGTCACGCAGCGCACCTTCCACGTCGGACTGCCCGGAGAGGTCGGCCCGCTCCAGCGCAAAACCGACCGTCGGCGCGGCGACAACCTGTACCGGCACGTTGCCATCGAGCGCAATATGCGTCCTCAGGGACTCATGGCGCGCCACGATGCGGTCGAGTGTCGCCTGCACCGCCGACGCATCGAGCTGCCCCGTCAGCCGCAAGCCCGTCGGAACCACATAGGCCGCCGCAGCCCGCGCATCGAGCCGGCTCAGGAACCATAGGCGCTGCTGGGCAAAGGACAAGGGCAACGCCCCGTCGCGCCCCGCAGCCACGATGGCCGGCAGCCGGCTGGCCGTCGCCCTGGCCACACGCTGCGCGAAGTCGCTCAACGCCGGATGCGCGAAGACGTCGGCGATGGCCATGTCGACGCCAAACTCCTTGCGCACCCGGGAGACCATGCTCACGGCCAGCAGCGAGTGCCCACCGAGCTCGAAGAAGCTGTCGTGCCGACCCACCTGCTGCACCTTGAGCAGTTCGCACCACAAGCGCGCCAACGTGATCTCGACGTCGCCTTGTGGCGCCTCGTACTGCCGCCGTCCCGTTGCTGCCTGGTCGGGCCGCGGCAGCCGCGCCCGGTCCAGCTTGCCGTTGACGGTCAACGGGAGCTCCAGCAGGAAGACATAGTGCGCCGGCACCATGTATTGCGGCAGCGCGCGGCCGAGCGTGTCCTTGAGCTCCCGCAGCAAGGCCTGGCCGCTGGACCACTGCGTGGCTTGCGACACCGCTTCATGCGGCACCGCCATCGTTGCGCGGGATCCTGCGCCGGTCCGAACCGCATAAAGGTTATACAACCGGCTGTCCCTGAGCATGCTGTCCTGCTGGGAGTTCACGTCGAAGCCGCGCGCCTGGAGCAGTGCCGATATCGCCTCCAGCCGCCCGTCGACGTCGTGGACTTCGATCACGAGCTGCCTGATCCTGGGCCAGTGCGCCTCCTCGATGCCTTCCAGCACCCAGTGCTCGCTGTTCTCGGCGTCGATCTTCAGGAGGTCGATCTGCGCTATGCCCTCTTCCCGGATCACCTGTGAGATCGACTTCAATGCACAGGTGTAGTCCTCGCTCTCCAGGCTGGAGTCGACGAGCTCCTCCAGCTGTGCGGCCGACAGGGCCCCGTCCTGCAGGGCGTCCTGCTTGTTCAGCATGAAGGATCGCACGGCTTCACGCGCCTGGTCCTGCGTCGTCAGGCTGCTGGATATGACCGTGTTGTGGGGATAGAACCTGAACACCTCCTCGCCGGCACGTGCGCTGATCCCGCAGCGGAACAGCTTCGCCTCGAGTCCGTGCAGCGCGTTGTTGAATTCGAGCGTCTCGAAGATCGGTGGGATGGGCTCGAATGCATACAGGCGCGGCTTGCGGACACGCTGCGCAACCTGGAGCAGGAACATGCCGATGTTGGCGCCGACGTCGAAGACGCAGTCGCCGTCGCGCAGCTCGATGCCATGCTGGAAATAGGTCTGGCCTTCAAACAGCTCCTGGTAGACGAACTCCGTTTCACCGCGATTGCGGTAGAAAACCTCCAGGCCATTGGGAAGCTCCAGCGTCTTTTCCACCGGCGCGCCACTGTCGCGCAGCTGCAGCATCTGCCGCACTACCCGCGCATGCTGCCTGGATGGGACCACGTAGGCCACCAGGCGCCCATCCGACGCCTGCTGGTCGTCCAGCACCACGCGCGCCTCGTCCACCGCAGGGTGGGCAGCAAGCGCCGCCTCGATCTCCCCGAGTTCGATGCGGAAGCCCCGCAGCTTGACCTGCTGGTCGTTGCGTCCGAGGTATTCGATCGTGCCGTCCGGCAGCCAGCGCCCCAGGTCGCCGGTCCTGTACATCCGCTCGCCGGCCACGAACGGGTCGGCCAGGAAGCGCTCGGCCGTCAGTTGCGCGCGGTTCAGGTACCCGCGTGCCACGCCCGCGCCACCGACGTACAGATCCCCGGCCACGCCGATCGGCGCCGGCCTGCCCTGCGCATCCAGGATGTAGGTCCGCAAGTCCTCGATCCGCTTCCCGATCGGGCTGGGTCCGGGCCGCTGCACGTCTTGCGCCTGCAGCGCCCGGTACGTCACGTGCACGGTGGTCTCCGTGATGCCGTACATGTTCACCAGTTGCGTGCCCCGTCCGTCATTGCGCCGGTACCACGATGCCAGCGTGCGCGGCTCCAGCGCTTCGCCGCCGAAGATCACGCAGCGCAGGCTGTGCCCGCCGGCGCTGTCGGCCTGCGCCGCCATCAGGCGCTGGAACGCGCTCGGTGTCTGGTTCAGGACCGTCACACCCTCTGCACACAGCAGCCCATAGAAGTCGCGCGGCGAGCGCGCCACGTTCACCGGCACGATGACCAGCCGCCCTCCGTGCAGCAGCGCACCCCAGATCTCCCAGACCGAAAAGTCGAAGGCGAAGGAGTGGAACAGTGTCCAGACATCCTGGCGGTCGAAGCCAAACAAGGTCTGCGTGGCGCTGAACAGTCGTACGACGTTCGCGTGTTCGACCATGACGCCCTTGGGCTGCCCGGTGGAGCCAGAGGTATAGATGACATAGGCCAGGTTAGCCGGCGTGAGCCCAAGTCGCGCCGCAACAGGGTTGTCTTCAGGCTGCGAGCGCCAAGGCGCGTCTTCGGCGTCGAGTTCCACCACCGGGGTCGCGTCATCCACGCGCGCCAGCACGGAACGAGTGCCCGCTTGTGCCAGCACCACCTGCGGCTGGCTGTCGTCCAGCATATAGGCCAGCCGCTGGGCCGGGTATGCCGGGTCCAGCGGTACATACGCGCCCCCGGCCTTGAGCACGGCCAGCAACCCCACGACCATCTCCAGGCTCCGCTCGGCGCAGATCGCCACCCGGCTGTCGGGTCGAACGCCCAGCGCGATGAGGTGGTGCGCCAGCTGGTTGGCGCGCGCGTTGAGCTGCGCATAGCTCAGCGGCTGGCCTTCGAACACCAGCGCCGGCGCCTCCGGCGTCTCCTCCACTTGCCGTTCGAACAGCTCATGGATGCACGCCCCGGCATCGCAGCCGCGGGGCACGTCGTTCCACTTCCGCAGCAAGCATTCCCGCTCTGGCGACGGCAGCACATCGATCCGGTTGAGCGCCGTGTGTCCCCCCTGCTGCAGGGCCTGTACCAGTTGCCGCAGCGCTTCACGCATGAACTCGCAGACGCGCACCGGGTCGATCTCCTCGCTGACCTGCACCGTCAGGCTGAAACCATCGCCGGTGTCGTTGACCGACAGGGACAGCGGGTAGTTGGTGCGCGTCTCGGTGCTCAGCACCTCGATGTCGGCCGCAAGCTGGCGCGCGTCAGGTGCGGCGTCATGCCGGACGTGCCGGTAATTCAACAGCGAGCTGAACAGCGGCACCTGCGGGTCGACCGCACTGCAACGCTGCGCCAAGGTCAGCGATGCGTGTTCGTGGCGGACCAGCTGGGCCAGGCTGTCGTGGGTCCGCTTGAGGCTGGCACGCAGACTCTGGTCCCCGACATCGATACGCACCGGCAGCGTGTTGATGAACAGCCCCAGCGCACGATCGGCGTCGGCGCCTCCCTGCATGCGCCCGAACAGTACGGTGCCGAACACGACGCGGTCGTGGCCGCTCGTCCGTGCAAGGACGAGGGCCCAGGCCAGGTGCATCATGCTGGCCGCGCTCACCTCGTGCGTACGCGCGGCATCCCGGATGTCCTTTGACAGCCCCGGCTCCAGTGCGACGGTGGCGCTCGCCGTATTGCCAGCGCCGTGGACATCGACCAGGCCGAACGGCGCGGTGGGCTGGTCGACGTCGGCCAACATCGCGGTGAAAAAGGCCTCGTGCTCGTCGGCGCGCATCCCCAGCCGGGTTTGCGCGACAAAGTTGCGGAACGGTGGCGGTGCCGGCAAGTCGTGCGCGGCGCCGCGCTCGATCTGCAGGGCTTCCGCGATCAGCATCTGCAACGACGTGTTGTCCCCGATGAGGTGATGCGTCAATACATGAAGCAGCCAGCGGCCTTTGCCAGCGTCATGCGCGATCTGGCAGCGCACCAGTGGCGCCTCGTGCAAGTCGATACGGTGGTGCCGCGGGTCGAAACGCTGCTGCAACAGCGCGGCGACCTCGCCTTCGCCGGCATGGAATTCCACCTCGTCGATCGGCAGGCGCACGTCGCGCAGCACGACTTGCACGGGTTCGTCGAGGCCCTGCCAGAACACGGCGGTGCGAAGGATGTCGTGCCGGATGACGACCTGCTGCAGCGCAGCCATGAACCGGTCCAGCCGCGCGCGGCTGGCGAACCCGTACAGGTTGGACTGCAGATAGGGGTCGCCGTCCCGTTCCAGCATGTGATGGAACACGATCCCCTCCTGCAACGGTGCAAGCGGGTAGATGTCCTGCACATTCCGTGCGCCGCCGGGCACGCGCGCCACGATGTCGTCGATCGCCTGCTGCTCGAGCGATACCAGTGTCAGCATATCGGATGTGATCCGGCCGGCGTCGGCGGGAATACGATTCGGCGGCACGGTCACACCGCCGGCGCCCATCGCCACATACTTGCCGGAGTTGATCAAATCGATCAGCTCGGCCTTGTGCTTGCGCAGCAGCTCCAGCAGGGCCTTGTCTTCCAGCGCGCCCTTCTTGGCGCGCACGATCAGCTTGTCGTTGTTCGTGGCCAGGGTGATGTCATTTGCGTCCAGCAGGCTCAAAAGCTCGTCCATCAAAGTTCCGTTTCTTCGAGTTGTTCGGTTGCCGCTGCAACGGCACTCAAGGTGGGAGAGGAAAACAGCGACCTCACGTCGGTGTGCAGGCCCTGCCGGCGCATCCGCTCGATCAGGCTCATGGCCAGCAACGAGTGGCCGCCAAGTTCAAAGAAATTGTCCATGCGGCCCACCCGGTCGACCTTCAGCAGTTCGGCCCACAATGCGGCCAGCCGGGATTCGAGTTCGGTTTGCGGCGGCTCGTATTCGCGCTGTGCGTAGGCATTGCCCTCCGGCGGCGGCAGCCTGCGCCTGTCCACCTTGCCGTTCGGCGTAAGCGGCAATTCCGGCAGTGCCACGAAGGCCGACGGCACCATGTAGTCCGGCAGCGTCCGCGCCACGTGTGCACGCAATTCGTGCGCCGACGCCGGCGCACCGTCGGCAACGGCGACGTAGTAAGCCACCAGCCGCTTGTCGCCCGGACCATCCTCGCGTGCGATGACCACCGCGTCCTTCACGCCATCGTGCTGCAGCAGCCTGGTCTCGATCTCGCCGGGTTCGATCCGGAATCCCCGCACCTTGACCTGGTGGTCCTTGCGGCCCAGGAACTCCAGGGTGCATCGCGGCGCCAACAGCCCAGGTCGCCAGTCTTGTACATGCGCGCATGCGGCTGCCCTGCCGCCCTGGCAAACGGGTCCGCCACGAAACGCTCGACCGTCAGTTCGGGGCGGTTGACGTAGCCACCGCCAACACCGCAGCCTCCCACCACGATTTCGCCGGTCACGCCGATGGGAAGCAGATTTGCGTCGGCATCCAGGACGTACAAGCGTGCATTGGGAATGGACCGCCCCACTGGAATGACGGCGTCTTCCCGCAAGTCCTCGGGCCGCAACACGTGGAACGCGCAGACGTCGGCACATTCCGTGGGTCCATAGCTGTTGACGACACGGAGATCCGGATACCGCTCGGCCAGCCGCCGCATGTGCCCCGCGTTGATCGGCTCGCCGCCAAGCACCAGGTGCCGCAGGCTCGCGAGCGAGCCGCCTTCATCCGCTTCGAAGATCGCATTGAAGGCGCTCGGCGTGAGATTGAGCAGGGTGATGGCGTGCGTTCGCACCATCGCGCACAGATGATGGGGTTCGAAAGGAAGGGGGTCCAGGACCATGCAGCCTCCGACCTGGAGCAACCCAAGCAGGTTCTTCTGGGTCAGGTCGAAGCTGTAGGAAGTCACCGGCAACACGCGGTCTGCGTCCGACAGGTTCAACCCGGTGCGATACCAATGCAGGAGATTGGCGAAGCCCTCGTGGCTGACGGCCGCGCCCTTGGGCTGCCCCGTGGACCCCGACGTGTAGATGACGTAGGCGGTGCATGACCAGTCCAGATCCAGGCCAACGCGGTCCGGATTGGCCGTCGGGGAATCGTGCCAGGGCGGTTCCGCATCGTCCATCGCCAGCACGGTGAACGACGCCTGCATCGGCCCCAGCCCCGACACCACCGCGCGCTGCGTGATCAGCACCGCCGGCGCGCTGTCGGCCAGCATGAATGCCAGCCGCTCCAGCGGATAGCCAGGATCCAGAGGTACGTAGGCGCCGCCCGCCTTCAGCACGGCCAGCATGGCCACGATCATGTCCGGCCCGCGCTCGAGCGCAATGGCCACCCGGGCGCCAGGGCCGACACCAAAGGTCGCCAGGTAATGCGCGAGCTGGTTGGCGCGTGCATTCAGCTGGGCATAGGTCATCGTGCCGCCCCCGGAGACGATCGCGATGGCGTCCGGGGTGCGGGCGACCTGTCGCTCGAAGCCCTGGTGCACGCACAGTCCGTGCTCGAGAACCGCCGCGTCACCGCTCCACGCGAGGAGTTCGGTCCGCTCCCGCGCAGGCAGGATATTCATCCCGCTGACGGGCGCATCCGGAGCGTCGACGAGCCCCGCGTGGAGTTGTTCCAGCGCTTCCTGCATGAAATCGATGATCCGGTTCGCCTCGACCCGTACATTGATCTGCGCCGTCAAATGGAAACCCCGCTTCCTGTCATCGTCGACGGCCATCGCGAAGGGGTAATTGGTTCGCGCGACGGCATTCAATTGCACGATCTCGTCGTTCGCAATCGAATCGGGAGCGACGGTTTGGTCAATGTCGGGCACGTGCCGGTAGTTCAACTGCGAATTGAACAAGGGCACCTGCGCTTCCAGGGCGCTGCAGCGCTGTGCGAGCGCGAGTTGCGCGTGCTCATGGTGCATCAGCCGGGCCAGCCGGTCGTGCGCCTGTTTCAATGCCGTTCTCACGGTCTGCCGGGACAGGTCGATGCGGATCGGCAGCGTGTTGATGAACAGGCCCATCGCGCTGTCGGCCTGTGGTCCGCCCCGCATGCGTCCGAACAGCACGGTGCCGAACACCACCGTCTCACGTCCGCAGCTGCGCGCCAGCACCATGGCCCAGGCGAGGTGCATCACGCTGGCGGCGCTCACGCCCATCACACGCGCTGCGGCGCGAATCTCCTCGGAAAACTGCGGATCCAGATGACGTGACACCACGACGGTTTCGTTGCCGTCACCCTGCACATCCAGCAGGCCGAAAGGTGCCGTCGGCTCGTCGATATCCGCCAGCATCTGCTTGAAGAATGCCTCATGCTCCGCGGCGCTGACCCCGAAACGTGCCTGGGCCACGAAATTCCGGTAAGGCGTGGGCGCCGGGAGCAGATGCGACCGCCCTTGGGTGAACGCCATCGCCTCGACCATGACCTGGCCGAGCGTCGTGTTGTCCAACACCAGATGATGGGTCAGCAGGCACAGCAGCCAACGGCCCTTGACCGGGTCGTGTGCCAGATAGCAGCGGATCAACGGCGCTTGCGTCACGTCGATGCGGTAACGCCGGGGATCGAAGCGCTGCTGGATCTGCTGCTCGACGTCGCCCAGCGCCGGGTCGACTTCCAACTCTTCGACCTGGATCCTGACTTGCCGGTGGACGATCTGTACCGGTTCTTCCAGGCCTTCCCACGCCATGCTGGAACGCAAGACGTCATGCCGGTCGATCACGCCTTGCAACGCATCGACGAATTCCTCCAGACGCCGGCGCGACGTGCTGGCGGCGAGGTGCACCAGCAGGAAGATGTCGCGATCGGCATCCAGCAATGAATGGAACAGCAGGCCTTCCTGCGAAGGTGTCAAGGGGTAGATGTCCTGGACGTTCGATGCACCGCCTGGAACGGACTTCACGATCGCGTCGATCTGCTCCTGGCTGAGCTTGACCATCGTCAGCATGTCGGGTGTGATCCGGACGGACGGGGGCGCAGCGGCGAGGTCGGCCTGCACATCGCGGCGGCGTACCTGTTGCTGGCCGACGTACGTCAGCAATGCGGGCTTGTTCTGCCTGATGAACGTGACGACTTCGGGCGTCAGGACGCCGCGGGGTCCTTTCAAGACGAGTTCGCCATGCTCGACGCCGATCACGAAGCCGCTGGCTTCGAGGTAATCGTACAGGGTCTCTAAGGTCATTTCTTTCAAAAACGCATCTCCTCGAACGTTGCAGGAATAAGATTGGGTGGCACGGCGACTTCGCGGCTGTTGGTATCGACCCGGGTGGCCAGTTCGGCTAGGTCCGAAGACGTAAAGAGCGCCACGGTTTCCGTATACAGTCCGCGTTCGCGCATCCGCGCCGCGAGCCTGATGGCCAGCAGGGAGTGCCCGCCGAGCTCGAAAAAGTTGTCGTGCCGGCCAACCTGTCGGACGTTGAGCAGTTCGGCCCACAAGGCGGCCAACGTCGTCTCGATCTCGCCCTCGGGCGCCTCGTATCGCCTTTGAGCGTAGGCGTCCATGGCCGGCGCAGGCAGCGCGCGGCGGTCCACTTTTCCGCTGGGCGTCAGCGGCAGCGAGCGCAACTGGACGAAGGCCGACGGCACCATCACGTCGGGCAGCACCTGCGCCACATGCCGGCGCAGGCCCGCAGGATCCAGCGCCTGCCCCTGCCCGTTCGCCACGCAGTACGCGACCAGGCGTTTGTCTCCGGGTACATCCTCGCGTACCACGACGACCGCGTCGGCGACATCGTGGTGCAACGTCAGACGGGCCCGGACCTCCTCGACCTCGATGCGAAAACCGCGCAGCTTCACCTGGTGATCGTCGCGCCCCAGGAACTCGATGTCCCCGCCCTCGCGGTAGCGGCCCAGGTCATTGGTCTTGTACATCCGCGCGCCGGGACGATCGCTGAACGGGTCCGGGAGGAAACGCTCGGCAGTCAGCTCGGGGCGGTTCAGGTAGCCGAGCGCCACGCCATCGCCGCCGATATAGATCTCGCCGCGGACACCCACGGGAGCCGGTCGCCGTTGGCGGTCAAGGATGTAGATTCGAGTGTTGGCGATGGGGCGTCCGATCGGTATGGGCTGGTTCCCGGCCACGTGGTCGATGCGATAAGTGGTCGCAAAGGTCGTCGTCTCGGTCGGGCCGTAACAATGCACCAGTTCTTGCGGCGCGGCCTCGCGCAAGACCTTGTCGATGACGACGGCGTCGAGCACCTCGCCGCCGACCAGCATGCAGCGCAGGCCAGGCAGCACAGGCGCCAGCGCACGGGCATATTGATTGAACAGTCCGATCGTCAGAAACATCACATCGACCGCATGCCGCCGCAGTTCCGCGACGAAGCGCTGCGGGTCCAGCAGGGTGTCCTGGCGGATCACGGCGACCCGTCCGCCGTTCAGCAGAGGCCCCCACACTTCGAATGTGCTGGCATCGAATGCCGGTTGAGCAGCGAAGGCCACACTGTCGCCGGCCCGGAATTCGAGATAGCCATTGTTGATCACGAGGCGGACGACGGCCCGGTGCGGCACGAGCACGCCCTTGGGGGTGCCGGTCGAGCCGGAGGTGTACATGACGTAGGCCACATCGCTGGCGTGCGACCGTACGTCCGGCTTCGCGCAGACGCCGCTCGCCCAATCGCAGGCGAACTCGATCTGTGGCACCTGGAGATCTGCCAGCGCCACGCCCTCGCCATGGACCACCAGTCGGGCGCCGCTGTCCTCGATCATAAACTTCAGCCGCGCGGCGGGGTGCGCGGGGTCCAGCGGCAGATAGACGGCCCCACTCTTGAGCACCGCCAGTTCGGCAATCACGAGCTGCGGGGAACGGGGCAATGCCAGAGCCACGAAATCGCCGGGTTCGACGCCGAGGGCGATCATGCGATGTGCCAGCCGATTGCTCTGGGCGTCGAGCTGCGCGTAACTCAGGCTGCCGTCGACATCGACCAGCGCCGGCGCGTCCGGCGTCTTGCGTACCTGCAGTTCGAACAGCTCATGGATGCAGCTCTCGCACGGAAACGCGCGCTGCGTCTCGTTCCACTGCACGAGCAGCTGCGCACGTTCGGCCGGAGGCAGCACGTCGATGCGGCTGACGGGCGTGTCGGGTGCGTGCGCCAGCGCCTGCACCAGCTGGTCCAGCGCGTGGCACATGAATGTGCAGATCCTGCCTGCATCCACCTGGCCACGAACCCGAACGATCAACGCGTAACCTTCTGCCGTGTCGTCGACCGACAAGGTCAACGGGTAATCCGTTTGCGCCGCACCCGCGATCCGGCCGCATCTGGTGTCCAACACCGCGCCGAACAACGGCCTCCCGGCCGCCACCGCGCTGCAGCGCCGCGCCAGCGTCAGTGGCACGTGCTCGTGAATCGACAGTTCCGCCAGCCGCGCATGCGTATGCCTCAAACTGGCTCGCACACCTTCGTCGGCGACGTCGATGCGCACCGGCAAGATGCTGACCACACCGCCGTGCATGCGCCCGGACACCACCGTGCCGAACACTACCCGTTCCTGCCCACTGGCACGCGCCAGTACCAGCGCCCAGGCCAGATGCATGACGCTGCCCGTACTCACGCCCAGCGCCCGCGCCTGTTCGCGGATACCTCGTGCCAGCTGGGGCGCCAGCGCCTGCGTCACTTCCCCGATCGCGCTGCCGTCACCTTGCACGCCCAGCAGCCCGAACGGGGCGGTCGGCTCATCGATGTCGCCCAGCATGCCCGTGAAGAACGCCTCATTGTGCGCCCCAAAGTCGATCTCGTTCAAAATCGCATCTCCTCGACGTCGTCGGCCGGAACCGCCACTACGGCGGCTGCCGGAATCAGGTTGGGTGGCGCCTGCACTTCGCGGCTGGTGCCGTCCACCTGCACCGCCAGCTCGGCCAGCGTGGGCGCCGTGAACAACGTTCTCACTTCGGTGTGCATACCTTGTCCGCGCATGCGCTCGATCAGGCTGACCGCCAGCAGCGAGTGCCCGCCCAGCTCGAAGAAATTGTCCTGGCGACCCACGCGCTCGACCCGCAGCAGGTCCTGCCACAGCTGCGCCAGCGCCTGCTCGACCGGGCCCTGCGGCGCTTCGTAGTCGCGTTGCACGTACGCCCCGCCGTCGGGCGCCGGCAGCGCCTTGCGGTCGAGCTTGCCGTTGGGCGTCAGCGGCAACGCCTCCAGCTGGACGAAGGCCGAGGGCACCATGTACTCGGGCAGCGCCTGACCCACGTGTTCCCTCAGCTCATGCGCGCTGGGTTCCTGCCCGTCCCGCGCCACGCAGTACGCCACCAGCCGCTTTTGTCCCGGCTCGTCTTCCCGGGCCACCACGACAGCCTCCTTCACCCCGTCGTGCTGCAGCAGCCTGGCTTCGATCTCCCCGAGCTCGATCCGGAAGCCCCTCAATTTGACCTGCTGGTCGTTGCGACCCAGGTATTCGATCGTCCCGTCGCCCAGCCAGCGTGCCAGGTCCCCCGTCCGGTACATCCGCTCACCGGCGACGAACGGGTCGTCCAGGAAGCGCTCGGCCGTCAGTTCCGGCCGGTTCAGGTAGCCGCGCGCCACGCCCGCTCCCGCGATGACCATTTCCCCGGCCACGCCGATCGGCGCCGGTTGTCCTTGCGCGTCCAGGATGTAGATGCGCGTGTTGGCGATCGGGGCGCCGATCGGCGGCAGCTGCGCGCTTGCGGCGTCACAGGTATGCATGCTCGCGCACACCGTCACCTCGGTCGGTCCATAGGCGTTGATCATGCGCCGGCCCGGCGCCCAGCGCTGCACCAGTGCCGGGTTGAGCGCCTCGCCGGCGCTGATCAACGTGCGCAAACCCGGCAGCTGCGCGTCGGCGGGCAGCGTCGCCAGCACCGCCGGCGGCAGGGTCGCGT
>Ga0207667_10004971_pt1 | contig 16238 bp, 16 predicted proteins | sample KBSCornC52_FD_184301 | JGI IMG/M metagenome (GOLD analysis project Ga0207667, IMG submission 184301) | Corn rhizosphere microbial communities from Kellogg Biological Station, Michigan, USA - KBS Corn C5-2 (SPAdes) (version 2) | ecosystem: Host-associated > Plants > Roots > Rhizosphere > Soil ... | reverse complement strand
CCTTGGTGAGGTCGGCGAGCAGCACGGGCAGGGCGCGGCCGCCATCGGGCACATGCAGGCGCACCACGTGCGCCTCGATCTGCGGCGTATCGGCGCCGCTGAGCGCCCCGGCAATCTCGGCCGCCCGCCGGGCATCCTCTTCATGTCGCAGCGTCAGGGTGATCGCATCGCCCGAAACGCGCTTCTTGAGCTCGGTCGGCGTGCCTTCGGCGACGATGGTGCCGTGGTCGATGATCAGGATGCGGTCACTCAGCGAATCCGCCTCGTCCATGTAGTGCGTGGTAAGAAATACCGTGGTGCCGAGCCGGTCGCGCAGCGAGCGGATATGGGTCCACAAATTGGCGCGGCTCTGCGGATCGAGCCCGGTTGAGGGCTCGTCGAGGAACACCAGCGTCGGCTCATGGATCAGCCCCATGACGATGTCGAGCCGCCGCCGCTGCCCCCCGGACAGCGAGCCGCAGGTGCGCGACCACACGTCGGAAAGGTCGAGCGCCGCCAGCAGCTCCTTGCCACGGGCCTCGCCGGTCTTGCGGTCGATGCCGTAGAGTCGCGCGTGGCTGATGATCTCTTCGCCCACCACCGCTTCCGGTGAGGTCGATCCCGCCTGGCTGACATAGCCGATCTTGCGGCGGACACCGACGGGGTCTTGCCTGAGGTCGCTGCCGGCCACCGTGGCGCTGCCGCCGGTCGGCGTCAGCAGCGTGCAGAGCATCTTGAGCGTCGTGGTCTTGCCGGCGCCGTTGGGACCGAGAAAGCCCACGATCTCGCCGGCCGCCACGCTGAGGTCGATGCCGCGCACCGCTTCGATGGACTTGCCGCGCGCCTTGTAGGTGCGCTTGAGGCCACGGGCCTCGATCATGGTCGCCATAGAGTCGTCTCCGAGGCTCTGCCGCATGCTGCGGATCGGTTTGAAGGCGTTGGCCGGTGCATACGAGTTCATGGGTCTGCTCCATACCCCTCGATGGGGGAGGCGAGCTTGATTGCCCTTGCTCCCGCCGAAATCTCAATCTATAATTATCTTATGAATAAAGATATTCAATCGTCAAGAGGAATTTCGCGCGAGCAGGCGATGCGGATGGTCCGGGCTGTGCGCGTCGAGCAGGTCGTCAACGACGCCGTCGACGAGGAGGTGAGCCAGTTCCTTGGCATAAACCGCACCGACGGCCGGTGCATCGACATTGTCGAACGGCTGGGTCGCGTAACCGCAGGTACGCTCGCGGCAGAGAGCGGCTTGACCACAGGTGCGGTCACCGCCCTCGTCGATCGCCTCGAGGCCGCCGGCTACCTGCAGCGGGTGCGCGATACCAGCGATCGACGCAGGGTCTTCATCGAACTCACGCCGCTGATGAAGGAGCTTACCAAAAAGCTATTCTACAATATGGAAGGCATGTACCGGGCCGTACTTGAGCGCATGACACCAGAGGACGCCGCGATCATCGCCTTCTTCCTCGAAGCGGGCACTTACATCAACCGGCAGCGGGTGCGACTGATGCGCGAGCACTTGCCCGGACGCAAGGCAACGAGCGAGGAACGCCTCGCCGCAGCGGCAGCCTATGACCGGAGCGCGCGTCAGATCGCCGATGATATCGATCGTGCCATCCGCGATGAACGGTTCAGTCTTGAACCCGATTCCGGCGCTTGACTACTCCGCCGCCACGTTGAGCGGCTCGTGCGCTTCGAGATTGCCCATGCTCGTGGTGATATGCCGGGCCAGCGCGTCGAAGATGCCGCCATAGGCGTGACTGGCCCGCATCAGCGCGATTTCGGCGTCCCTCAGTCGCGGCAGGCCGCGATCTTCGGTGATTGCCAGCATGCCCGGCTGCAGCGCGCTTTCCGGCAGGAAGCCGACCGCCAGGTCGGTTAGAACGGCGCTCGCAATACCGAGCGCGTTGCACGAGGTGTAGGCCACGCGATAGTCGCGACCGATGCGGTCGAGCGCTTCGACGGCGTTGTCCTTCCAGCAGCAGGGCTGGCCGCCGGCGATCGGCAGCGGATCCATGTTCAGCGCCTGGCCGCCCTGCGCCGCCACCCAGTACATCGGCTCGGTGCGGAACAGCTCGCCATATTCATGGTTGGTGCCCTGGGTGAAGACGATCAAATCGTGCTTGCCGCGCTTCATGCCGTCGAGCAGCGTCTGCGACGAGGCGCAGGTCACGTCGATCATGATCTTTGGATGCGTGCGCTGGAAGCTCGAGAGGATCACCGGCAGCAGCCGCACGGCGTAGTCGTCGGGCAGGCCGAAGCGAATGGCGCCGCTCAAATCCTCGTCCGAGAATTCGTCCATGATCTCGGCGTTGATCTTGAGCATCTTGCGGGCGCGCGAATAGAGCGCTTCGCCGTGCTGGGTGAGGGCCACCGAGCGGCCGTCGCGCGACAGCAGGGCGTGGCCCAGCCGTTCCTCGAGCCGCTTGATCTGCATGGAAACGGCCGATTGCGTCTTGTTCACGCGCCGCGCGGCCTCGGTGAAGCTGCCGCAATCGGCAATGGCGCAAAAGCTCTGTAACTGGTCGAGATCGAGTGGAACGGACACGCCGTCCTCCATCACGGGATTTGATGACGGGGATGAAATCTATTTGTTGGACGAATAGGTGTCCAGTCCCCCATATTCCCGTCATCGGCAACTGACATTGCCGCTTCCCCTCCCGTGCCCTCCCGCCGGGACAATGCGAAATGATGGAGAAGACCATGGCGCTCGTGCTTTCGGGCGAGCGGCCGGCTGCCGCCGCCCCGTCCTTCAACCCGGCCCGCTGGGTGGTGGCTGTCTTCGCTAAACTCCGCGCCGAGCGCGTGCAACGCGTTGCCCTTAAAACCCTGCTCGACCTCGACCAGCATCGCCTCGACGATCTCGGCATCAACCGCCGCGACCTGTTCGACGCGCTGGAGGCGTCGCGTCCGACGCGCCTCTTGTCGCAGCGCCGCGAGCGCCGGATCGGCCGCTGAGCGTTCACGAGTTTCGTGTTTCCGGGGGAAGAGTCCCATCTCCACCCCGGGAGCTCGGATCGGCCGCTGCCAGGCGGCCTGTTTCCTGACGACTGCCGGGTCTTCGGACCCGGCTTTTTTATTGCGCGATCTAGGTACTAGCCAACTCTCCGCTCCGTCATCCGCGGGCTCGACCCGCGGACCCAGCCGAACTCTCCCCGCAACCTGCACGTCCATCTGGGTGGCCGGATCAAGTCCGGCCATGACGAAACCGAGAGACGCAGATGCTCAATAGTTGGGATACCGCTTACGGCAGCTGCTTGAACCCGTCGGCAAAGCCCTTGAGCGACACCGGGATGCCGATGCCTTCCTCGGGCGTCTTGAACACCACGAAGATCGCGGTCTTGCCGGTGCTGAGCTGGTTGAGCAGCGCGTCGTCCATCACCACTTCGGCCACACAGCCGTTCGGCAGGCAGCGCACGAACGCCACGCGCCCCATGTCGGTGCCGTCGATATTGAGCCCCAGCCCGTTGGGCAGCAGCACGCCGAGCGGCGCCAGCACGCGCAGCAGCCGCGCCTTCTGGTCGGCGGTCTTCAGGACGATGACACTGAGCCCGACATTGGGCTGGTCCTCGGCGGTGACGTTCTGGATGATGGCGCACTGCTCGAAGCTCGCGCCCGGCGGCGTATCGCAGCTCATCTGCCAGTCGCCGTACTGCGCTTTCACCACGCCTTGCGCGGTCGCCATCGAGGGGAGGGCGCTGAGTGCCGCACAGGCCAGCAGGGCCATCGTACGGCCTACAATCCCGAACTTCACCTGACGCTTACTCCTTGCCTTCGTGCCGCCATCGGAAGGGCGGCTGTGATCTAACCCGCGCCAATCGCTGCTGGCAACCGCACCGCGGCACAAAGCGGCGACAAACAAGGCACAGCCAAGGCCGGCGGGCGCCGGCGCCAGCGCATTTTGACGCACGATCCGCCGGGCTCGCGGAATTGCGTTGCCTAACCCGATGTGATTTAGGTCGAAACCGCTAAGAGCGCTCCGGGTTGAGTCGGAGCGGCGTTCGCAATGCCGCGTAATTTACCCTCAACCCTCTGAGCCCAAAAGCCGCATGATCGGGATCGCAAGGGGGTTATCGTTGGCCGGCAAGTTTCTGAGCACTTTCGGGATCGCGCTGAGCGTTGCGGCGGTCCTCCTGCCGGGCCTCGCGCTCGCCGACGCCGGCCAGCCGCGTCCGGGCGAGATGACGCTGCAGCCCTCGGTCACCCCGATCATGGACTCCATCCATTCGCTGCATGACGGCCTGCTGATGTGGATCATCACCGGCATCACGCTGCTGGTGTTCGTGCTCCTCGCGGTCATCATCTTCCGCTTCAACTCCAAGGCGAATCCGGTTCCGTCCCGCTTCACCCACAACACGCTGCTCGAGATCGTCTGGACGGCGCTGCCGGTGGTCATCCTGGTGATCATCGCCATTCCGTCCTTCGCGGTGCTGACCGACCAGCTCACCGTGCCCGACGGTGCCCGCAAATATCTCGGCGGCAGCATCTTCGCCTTCGGCGGTGTCGACGTTCCGGCGCCCGCGCTCACCGTCAAGGTCACCGGCTCGCAGTGGTACTGGAGCTACGACTACCCCGACGATGGCGGCAAGCACTTCGACTCCAACATCCTGAGCGAACAGGCCCGCACCGCGCAGACGCCGCAGCAGCCGCGCCTTTTGGCCGTCGACAACATGCTGATCGTGCCCGTCGGTACCACCGTGCGCGTCGAGGTCACCGGCGCCGACGTCATCCACTCCTGGTCCGTCCCCGCCTTCGGCATCAAGATGGACGCCGTGCCGGGCCGCCTCAACGAGACCTGGTTCAACGCCCGCAAGGAGGGCGTCTATTACGGCCAGTGCTCGCAGCTTTGCGGCAAGGACCACGCCTTCATGCCGATCGCCGTCCGCGTGATCTCGCAGGATGCCTTCGCCAAGTGGATCGCCGCGCTCAAGGCCGGTTCGGTCGATGACGCCAACAAGACGCTGCCGCCCCTCCAGGCGTCCGACGTCCAGCCGGCCGCGTAAGCGCCGTTACGAATTAGACAAGGGATCGCAAGATGGCCGATACGCACGCTCTCGAGGCCCATGACATTCCCGCCGGCACGGCGCACGAAGATCACGGACACATCACCGGCTGGCGCCGTTACCTCTACTCCACGAACCACAAGGACATCGGCACGATGTACCTGGTGTTCGCGCTGATCGCCGGCGTCATCGGCACGCTGCTCTCGGGCATGATGCGCCTCGAGCTGCAGGAGCCGGGCATCCAGATCTTTCCGGGCCTCGCCTCGATGGTCTACGGCCTGAGCGGCGATGCGGCGCTCGATGCCGGCAAGAACCTCTATCTGGTGTTCTCGACCTCGCACGGCCTGATCATGATCTTCTTCATGGTCATGCCCGCCATGATCGGCGGCTTCGGCAATTGGTTCGTGCCGCTGATGATCGGCGCGCCCGACATGGCGTTCCCGCGCATGAACAATGTCTCGTTCTGGCTGCTGCCCTTCTCATTCGCGATGCTCGTCATCTCGATGTTCATGCCCGGCGCGCCCGGGCCGGGCACCGGTGCGGGCAATGGCTGGTATATCTATCCACCGCTCGCGACCTCCGGGTCGCCCGGGCCGGCGATGGACTTCGTCATCCTCTCCATCCACATCGCCGGTGTGTCCTCGATCCTGGGCGCCATCAACTTCATCACCACCATCTTCAACATGCGCGCGCCGGGCATGACCCTGCACAAGATGCCGCTGTTCCCGTGGGCGGTGCTGGTGACGGCGTTCATGCTGCTGCTGTCGCTGCCGGTCCTCGCGGGCGGCATCACCATGCTGCTGACCGACCGCAACTTCGGCACCACCTTCTTCGATCCCGCCGGCGGCGGCGACCCGATCCTCTACCAGCACCTGTTCTGGTTCTTCGGGCACCCCGAGGTGTACATCCTGATCCTGCCCGGCTTCGGCATCATCAGCCACGTCGTGTCGACCTTCTCCAAAAAGCCGATCTTCGGCTACATGGCGATGGTTTACGCCATGGTGGCGATCGGCGGCGTCGGCTTCCTCGTGTGGGCGCACCACATGTACACCACCGGCCTGAGCCTCAACGTGCAGCGCTACTTCGTGGCCGCCACGATGGTCATTGCCGTTCCCACGGGCGTCAAGATCTTCTCGTGGATCGCCACCATGTGGGGTGGCTCGATCTCGTTCCGCCCACCGATCCTGTGGGCGATCGGCTTCATCTTCCTGTTCACCGTTGGCGGCGTCACCGGCGTCGTCCTGGCCAACGCCAGCGTCGACCGCTCCCTGCACGACACCTACTACGTGATCGCGCACTTCCACTACGTGCTGTCGCTGGGCGCCGTGTTCTCGATCTTCGCGGCGTGGTACTACTGGTATCCCAAGATGTTCGGCATCCTCTACAACGAGCGTCTTGCCAACATCCACTTCTGGCTCACCTTCGTGGGCGTGAACGTGATCTTCTTCCCGCAGCACTTCCTGGGCCTCTCGGGGATGCCGCGGCGCTACATCGACTATCCGGATGCGTTCGCCTTCTGGAACCGCATTTCGTCGATCGGCTACTATATCACCTTCGTTGGCCTCCTGGTCTTCCTCTACCTGCTCTTCGACTCGGCCCGGAAGCGTATTCCGGCCCCGGCGAATCCGTGGGGCGAGGGCGCCACGACCCTCGAGTGGACGCTGAGCTCGCCGCCGCCGTTCCACCAGTACGAGACCCTCCCGCGCATCGAAGCGGGCGTCGACGGGCACTAAAGGACGAGGCCGGTGGCATTCGTTGACGACAGCAAGGACTACATCGCCACGGCAGGCGGAGCGCGCGTAGAGGACTACGTCGCGCTCCTCAAGCCGCGAGTGATGTCGCTTGTCGTCTTCACCGCCATCATCGGCCTGCTGCTCGCCCCGGGCGGCGTCAATCCCGTCATCGGCGTCATCGCCATCCTCTGCATCGCCATCGGCGCCGGCGGCTCCGGCGCTCTCAACATGTGGTACGATGCCGACATCGACCGCATCATGAGCCGCACCGCCAACCGGCCGATCCCGTCGGGCCGCGTTACGCCCGGCGAGGCGCTTGCCGTCGGCCTCATCTGCTCGGGCTTTTCGGTGGCGATCCTCGGCCTTGCGACCAACTGGGTCGCCGCCGCGCTGCTCGCCTTCACCATCTTCTTTTATGCCGTCATCTATACGATGTGGCTGAAGCGCTCGACGCCGCAGAACATCGTCATCGGCGGTGCCGCCGGCGCGTTCCCGCCGATGATCGGCTGGGCCGCCGTCACCGGCGACATCACCCTGCCGTCGGTCATCCTGTTCCTCATCATCTTCCTGTGGACCCCGCCGCATTTCTGGGCGCTGGCGCTCTACAAGCAGGGTGACTACCAGGCCGCCGGCATCCCGATGCTGCCCAATGTCGCCGGCGAAGCCGCCACCAAGAACCAGATTCTACTCTATTCGGTTATCCTGGTCCTCAGCACCTTTGTGCCGCTCTTCATCCATATGTCGGGCTGGCTCTATGGCGTGATCGCCGTGCTGACCGGTGCGTCGTTCCTCTATCTCGCGGCGCGGCTGCATCGCGCCTCGGCGCACCTCCAGATGAAGCAGGCGGCGCGGTCGCTCTTCACCTATTCGCTGAGCTATCTGTTCGTCATCTTCCTGGCGCTGATGACCGATCACGTCGGCCAGTTGCTGGGGTGGGTGCGATGAGCGCGCCGCTGGTTCCGCACAACGACGAGGAGCTGCGCCGCCGCCGTCGCCGCAACAACATCGCGCTGGGCCTGGTGCTCGGCGCGCTCGTCATCCTGTTCTACCTGCTGACCGTCGTCAAAATGGGGCCGGCCATCTTCACCACCCGGGACCTCTGACAATGGCCAATGACGCGCTTTCCGCCCCGCCGAGCAAGAACCGCAATATCGCGCTGATCCTGCTGTTCGTCGCGGTCGCCATGGTCGGTGCCGCCTATGCCGCCGTGCCGCTCTACAGGCTCTTCTGCCAGGCCACCGGCTATGGCGGCACGACGCGCGTTGCCGAGGCCAACCTCAAGGGCGTCATCGCCCGGCAGGTCACGGTGCGATTCGACGCCAATGTCGACGGCGTTCCGTGGCAGATCACCCCCGCCAAGCCCATCACCGGCAAGATCGGCCAGGTGCAGACGGCGGTCTTCATGGCCCGCAATCTGTCCGACAAGACCATCACGGGGCAGGCGACGTTCAACGTCACGCCTGAGCGCACCGGCAGCTACTTCGACAAGATCCAGTGCTTCTGCTTCACCCAGCAGACACTGAAGCCGGGCGAGACGGTGGAGATGCCGGTGACATTCTTTGTTGATCCCGATATCGACAAGGATCAGGACCTACGCACCGTGCAGGACATCACCTTGTCCTACACATTCTACGCTTCGAAAAATAAGGGAAGCTGACATGGCTGACGCCGCTGCTGCTCACGCAGGACACGCCAAGCACCACGACTACCACCTGGTCAATCCGAGCCCGTGGCCGATCGTCGGCTCCATCTCCGCCTTTCTGCTGGCTTTCGGCGGAATCTGCTTCATGCAGGGCCGCCTCGGGCATCAGCTCTTCATTTTCAACATCGATCTCGCCGGTCCCTGGATCCTGCTGATCGGTGCGGCCGGCGTGCTCTACACCATGTACGCGTGGTGGACCGACGTCATCCACGAGGGCCAGATCGGCGACCACACCCCGGTCGTGCGCATGCACCATCGCTACGGCATGATGCTGTTCATCGCCTCCGAGGTGATGTTCTTCGTCGCCTGGTTCTGGGCCTATTTCGACAACTTCTTCCGCCATGCCGATCCCGAACAGCCGACCCGCATGGCCTTCGAGGGCACGCAGTGGCCGCCGCACGGCGTCGAGCTGTTCGATCCGTTCCACCTGCCCCTGTTCAACACGCTGCTGCTCCTGACCTCGGGCACCACCGTCACCTGGGCCCACCACGCGCTGATCCACGGCGACAAGAAGGGGCTGCGTTGGGGCCTGGTGCTGACCATCCTCTTGGGTGCCACCTTCACCTGCGTGCAGGCCATCGAGTACTCGCGCGCCGGCTTTGCCTATGGCGGCGACATCTACGGCGCCACCTTCTTCATGGCCACCGGCTTCCACGGCTTCCACGTGATCGTCGGCACGATCTTCCTGCTCGTCTGCCTGTTCCGTGCCAACGCCGACCAGTTTTCGCCGCGCCACCATCTCGGCTTCGAATTCGCCGCCTGGTACTGGCACTTCGTCGACGTGGTCTGGCTGTTCCTCTTCGCCTCGATCTACGTCTGGGGAAGCTGGGGCGTCCCGGTCGCCCCCTGACCGACGGAAGCCGCACTGGATTGTCACGGGGCGCGGCATGAGCTGCGCCCTGTTGTTTTCGCAGGTCCTCTTTCCCTCCCCCGTGTGGGGAGGGCGGCGCGCTTGCGAGCGAAGCGAGTTAGCAAGCCGGGGTGGGGGGGACTCTCGACGCGCCGCGGAAGGTCCCCCCACCCAGCTTCGCTAGGGCCGGTGGCCCAAGCGTCGCTACCCTCCCCACTCGGGGGAGGGAAACCCGACTACGACGGAGACAGAGGTGACCACCGACCACATCATCCGCGATCTCGCCGCGCTCGAATCCCTTTACGGCGAGGTCGGCGAAGCCTCCATCCTCAAGGAGATCGAGTATCTCCACCCGCACTATGCCGCCTTCGTCAAAGCCTCGCCCTTCGCCGTGCTCGCGACGGTCGGTCCTGATGGCCTCGACGCGAGCCCGCGCGGCGATCCGCCCGGTTTCATCGAGGTCGTCGACGAGAAAACCCTGCTGGTCGCCGACCGCCGCGGCAACAACCGCATCGACAGCCTGCGCAACATCCTGGGCGACCCGCATGTCGCGCTGCTGTTCCTCGTGCCCGGCATCGGGGAGACCCTGCGCGTCAACGGCCGCGCCGAAATCTCCGTCGATCCCGAGTTGCTCGCCCGCTTCAGGATCGGCAGCAAGGCGCCGCGCAGCGTCCTGGTCGTCCACATCGACAAGGTGTTCTTCCAGTGCTCGCGGGCCCTCATCCGCTCCGAGCTGTGGAACGCCGACCGGCACCTGCCGCGCTCGGCGCTGCCCTCGACCGGCCAGATGCTGCAGGCTGTGACGCATGATCGCATCGATGCGCAAACCTACGATCGCGAGCTACCGCCGCGGTTGAAGGCCACGCTATACTGAGCGCGGTCCCGAAAAGTGGTCTTCCCGCTTTCGGCGAAAGATCATGCAAAGAATGCACCATGAGCGATAGCCTCGTTTCTCCCTTCGCCGCTGGTTGGGCGTGCCGGTGTCCGCGTTGCGGCGAGGGTCGTCTGTTCTCCGGCTTCCTCAAGGTCGCGCCGGTCTGCGAAAGCTGCGGCCTCGACCTGAAGTTCGCCGACAGCGGCGATGGTCCCGCCGTGTTCGTGATCTTCGCCGTCGCACCCATCGTCATGATCCTCGCCTTTGTCACCGAGGCGCTGTTCCATCCGGCGCCCTGGATGCATCTGGTGCTCTGGATCCCGACCATCTTCATCCTGACGCTGCTGTTCCTCAGGCCGTTCAAGGCGACGATGATCGCGCTGCAGTATCAGAAGCAGGCCGGCGAAGGGACGGTGCATTGAGCACCGATGCCGAGGTAGTCCCGGCGCGTCGCAAATTCGGCTTGGGGTTCTGGAGTTTCATCGTCCTGATGCTGGCGCTGACCGCGATGTTCGTCGCGCTCGGCATCTGGCAGGTCGACCGGCTCGCCTGGAAGGAAGGCCTGATCGCCGAGGTCACCGCGCGCCTCAACCAGCCGCCCTACGACTTGCCCGCGGCGGATCAGTGGTCGACGCTCGACCTCGACACCTTCACCTACCACCCGGTGACCGTCACCGGTCAGTACGTGCCCGACAAGACCATCCTCTCCTTCACCAGCCTCGACGGCGCGAAGGGCAAATATGAGGGGCCGGGCGACTGGGTGCTGACCCCGTTCGCCATCGATGGCGGCGGCACCGTGTTCATCAACCGCGGCTTCGTTCCGCAGGCGCAGGCGCAGGCCTTTGTCGACGAAAAAACCGTCCCCAAAGGGCATATGTCCATCACCGGAATCGGCGTCGCGCCGGAACAGGCGGGGCCGTTCACGCCCGGCCCCGATGCCGCCCGCCGCACCGAATGGGTGCGCGATCCGACCCGCCTCGCCGCGCTCGCCGGCGTCTCCGGCCCGGTCCTCGCCCTGACGCTGGATGCCCCGGCCGCCGGGCCTGGCGCGCTGCCGCAGGGCGGCGAGACCACCATCGACTTCCCCAACAACCACCTGGGCTACGCCATGACCTGGTTCGGCTTCGCGCTCTTGACGCCGTGCCTGCTGGCGTTCTGGGTTTGGCGGCAGGTCCGGCCACAAACCGTTGGAAAGCCGAAGCAATCCTGAAATCCTTGCCCCGGCCGGGCCCTTTCAATAGGTTGCGCCAACTTTGAACGGGGCCTCCGCCTGATGCGATTTGTTTCGACCCGCGGCGAAGCGCCGATCCTCGGCTTCTCCGACGCGGTTCTCTCCGGCCTCGCCAGCGATGGCGGGCTCTATCTCCCTGAAATCTGGCCACAAATTCCGGCCGACGAGATTGCCGCTTTCGCCGGCAAGCCCTACGCCGACGTGGCCTTCGCCATCATCTCGCGCTTCACCGCAGGCGAGATCGCGCCCGACCGCCTGAAGTCGCTGATCGCCGCCGCCTACCAGACCTTCCGCCATCCCTCGGTGACGCCGCTGGTCGAGATCGCCCCCAACCGCTTCGTCCTCGAGCTGTTCCACGGCCCCACGCTCGCCTTCAAGGACGTGGCGATGCAGTTCCTGTCGCGCGTCATGGACCTGATCCTGGCCGAGCGAAGCGCGCGCGCCACCATCGTGGGTGCCACCTCCGGCGACACCGGCTCCGCCGCCATCGAGGCTTTCCGCGGCCGCGACAGCACCGATATCTTCATCCTCCACCCCCACGGCCGCACCTCGGAGGTGCAGCGCCGGCAGATGACCACGGTGCTTGACGGCAACGTCCACAACATCGCGCTCGAAGGCACATTCGACGACTGCCAGGCCATCGTGAAGGGCCTGTTCCGCGCCGGCTCGTTCCGCGACGACCTCAAGCTTTCCGGCGTCAACTCCATCAACTGGGGCCGCATCGTCGCGCAGATCGTCTACTACTTCACCGCCGCGGTTTCGCTCGGCGCGCCGCACCGCGCGGTGAATTTCGTCGTCCCCACCGGCAATTTCGGCGATATCTTCGCCGGCTACGCGGCCAAGCGCATGGGCCTGCCGGTCGCCAACCTGGTGATCGCCACCAACTCCAACGACATCCTGGCCCGCACCCTCGAGAGCGGCGCCTACGAAACCGGGGGCGTGGTGCCGACCATCAGCCCGTCGATGGACATCCAGGTTTCGTCCAATTTCGAGCGCCTGCTGTTCGAGAGCCTTGGCCGCGACGCCGACGGCCTGAAGCGGCTGATGAACGGCCTCACGCAGTCCGGACACTTCACCATTCCGCCCAAGGCGATCGCCACCATCCGCGAGAGCTTCGCTGCCGGCCGCACCAGCGAGGCCGAAACCTCGGCCACCATCGCTCAGACCTGGAAAGCTTGCGGCTACCTGCTTGATCCGCACACGGCTGTCGGCGTCGCGGTCGCGAGCCGCCTTGAGCTCGGCGATGCGCCGGTCGTGCTGCTGGCGACCGCGCATCCGGCGAAATTTCCCGCCGCAGTGAAGGCGGCTACGGGCATTGAACCGCCCCTGCCGGCGTGGTTGTCTGATCTTTACGACCGGCCGGAGCGTTATGACATCCTGGCCAACGACCAGGGCGCCGTTGAATCCTATATTCGCGCGCGGTCCCGGGCCGGGAGGAACTGACGTGAGCGTGCGGACCACAACCCTCGGCAACGGCATGACCGTCATCACCGACGACATGCCGCACCTGGAGAGCGCCTCGCTTGGCATCTGGGTCAAGGCCGGCTCACGCAGCGAGACCGTTGCCGAGCACGGCATCAGCCACGTGCTCGAGCATATGGCGTTCAAAGGCACGAAGAGCCGCACGGCGCTCGAGATCGCTGAAGCCATCGAAAATGTCGGCGGCGACCTCAACGCCGCGACCTCGGTCGAGCACACCGGGTACTTCGCCCGCGTCCTCAAGGAAGATGTCGCGCTCGCGGGCGACATCCTTGCGGATATCGTCCAGAACTCGGTGTTCGATCCCAACGAGCTCGATCGCGAGCAGCAGGTGATCGTCCAGGAGATCGGCGCCGCGCGCGACAATCCCGACGACCACGTGTTCGACCTGTTCCAGCAGGCGGCCTATCCCGACCAGCCGATCGGCCGCACGATCCTGGGCACCGTCGACTCGGTGAAGAGCTTCTCCGCCGAGACCATCCGCGACTACATGCAGCGCAACTATGTGGGCGACCAGATGGTCGTCTGCGCGGCCGGCAATGTCGAGCACGACGCCCTGGTCGACATCGCCAACAACCGCTTCCACGGCCTCAAGTCCGACGGCGCCCCGGTGCCGCAGAAGGCGCATTATATCGGCGGCGAGCAGCGGCTCCTTTCCGACCACGAGCAGGCTCACATCGTCCTCGGCTTCGAGGGCCGGGCCTACAACTCCGACGGCTTCTACGCCGCGCAGATCCTCGCTTCGATCCTGGGCGGCGGCATGTCCTCGCGCCTGTTCCAGGAGGTGCGCGAGAAACGCGGCCTCTGCTACTCGGTCTATGCCTTCCACTGGGCCTTCGCCGACAGCGGCATTTTCGGCGTTGCCGCCTCGACCGGCGAAAACGAGGTGACGGACCTGCTGCCGGTCGTTCTCGACGAGCTGGTGAAGGCGACCGAGACCATCACCGACGACGAGGTCCTGCGGGTCCGCAGCCAGATCCGCGCCGGACTGCTGATGTCGCTCGAGAGCCCGAGCTCCCGCGCTGGCCAGCTCGCCCGCCAGCAGATCCTGTGGGGCCGCACCATTCCGCTGCAGGAGACGGTCGATCGCATCAACCGCATCACCGCCGACCGCGTGAAGCAGATCGCACGGCAGGTGCTCGACAAGGGCCAGGTCTCGCTCGCCGGCATCGGCCCGGTCGCCAAACTGCCCGACTACGAAATTATCGCCTCCCGCCTCAAGAACTAGTCCGCCGATGGTGATGCTCAACTGGTTCGTGCGCGACCCCACGCCCGTCCTCACGGGGTCGCGAGTGGTGCTGCGGGCGCCGCGTGCGCGCGACTACGAGGCATGGCGACAGCTTCGTCGCGAAAGCCGCGAGTTCCTCAAGCCCTACGAGCCGCGCTGGACCGAAGCCGACCTCAACCGCCAGGCCTTCGGTGCCCGCCTCATCCGCGGCCGCAAAGAGGCGAAGCGCGGTACCGATTTCTCATTTCTGATCTTCGACGCCACGGGACCGCAGGAGGCCCTGGTGGGCGGCCTGACCGTCTCCAATATCCGCCGCCGCGCGGCGCAACATGCCAATCTCGGCTATTGGATGGGCGCACCCTTTGCCGGCAAGGGGCTGATGACCGAGGCCGTCGGCACCCTGCTACCCTTCTATTTCGAGACGCTGCATCTTCACCGGCTGCATGCCGCCTTCCTGCCGCACAATATCGCCAGCCGTCGCGTCCTCGAAAAAAACGGATTCACCGAAGAGGGCTACGCCCAGAACTACCTGCAAATCGACGGGAAGTGGGCCGATCACGTGCTCTTTGCATTGACCCGCGAGCGATGGGACGCCCGCCCCAGATCGGCCGGGTCCTGAATGCTTGTCGTAGGGGGGAAACCCCGGTACCTAGATGGCCGGCGAAACGACGCGGGCAGGTTCACCATCAAACTAATCCGGCAGGCCCTCGCCTTCGCAGTGATGAGTATCTTCGTGCTGGCCGGGATCGCTCCCGCGACCGCATTCGAGGTTATCACCGCCCCGGAAGACGTGAACGCCGTCAACCTGACCTCCGCCGTCGAGATCCAGCCGGGCACCAACGGCAAGATCCAGCTATCCACCGCGCCCGGTGAGGACGGCATTATCCGCCGCGTCGAAGTGCTGGCCACGCAGAACGGCACCAATCCCACCTGGGCCCTGTTCGCCATCAAGAACGATTCCGATGCGCAGATGGATCGCCTGCTCGTCGCGCCGTTCTTCCGCCTGCCGGGCTCGGCGGCGGAGCCGGGCTCCGGCTTCTTCCGCCCCGACCTGGGCTCCGAGCGCATCACCGCGCTGACCCCGAGCGCGGGCATCCGGCCGGTGCGTCTCGCCGACCGCGAGGCCGACGTCTATGATGTGACGCTCGACCCCGGCGCCACCGTTACCTTCGTCGCCGAGCTCAAGGGTACGACACTGCCCGAGCTTTACCTCTGGAAGCCCGACGCCTACCGCGACTACGTCAACTCCTTCACCTTGTTCCGCGGCGTTGTGATGGGCGTCGGCGCGTTGGCCGCCGTGTTCCTGACGATCATGTTCGTGGTCCGCGGCCGCGGTATCTTCCCGGCGACCGCCGCCTTCTCTTGGGCAGTGCTGGTCTACCTCTTGGTCGACTTCGGCGTCTTCGGTCCTTTGGTCGGCCTGTCGAACGGCGCGACGGCCCCATTCCGTGCCGCCTCCGAGGCGGGCATCGCCACGACTCTGTTCGCGTTCCTGTTCGTCTACCTCAACCTGCACCGCTGGCACTTCCGCTTCATCACATTGGCGCTGGCACTCACGGTGGTGTTCCTTGCCCTCTTCGGCCTCGCCTTCCTGCAGCCTTCGGTGGCGGCGACAATCTCGCGCCTGGTGCTCGCGCTGCTCGGCCTCACCGGCTTCTTCCTGATCCTGCTGCTGGCGCTGCGCGGCTACGACCGTGCGGTGCTCCTCGTGCCGACCTGGATCATCTTCATCGCCTGGCTGTTCTATGGCGCCCTGGTGATCACCGGCCAGGTCAGCAACGATGTGGCGCAGCCGGCCGTCGCCGGCGGTCTCGTGCTCATCGTCATGCTGCTCGGCTTCACCTCGGTGCAGCACGCCTTCTCGGAAGGGCAGGTGTCGATCGGCACCTTGAGCGAAGTCGAGCGCCGTGCGCTGGCGCTCACCGGCTCGGGCGACTTCGTCTTCGACTGGAACATCGAGCGCGACCGCGTCGCGGTGTCCGACGAACTCTGCATCCGTCTCGGCGAACGCCGCGGTGCCCTGCGCGGCGCCATCAAGCGCTGGCTGGATCGCGTCCATCCCGAAGACCGCGACCGCTTCAGAACGGCGTTCGACACGTTGGTCGAGCTGCGCCGCGGCAAGGTCTCGACCGATATCCGCCTGTCGGCGCACGATG
>Ga0207667_10004966_pt1 | contig 16249 bp, 12 predicted proteins | sample KBSCornC52_FD_184301 | JGI IMG/M metagenome (GOLD analysis project Ga0207667, IMG submission 184301) | Corn rhizosphere microbial communities from Kellogg Biological Station, Michigan, USA - KBS Corn C5-2 (SPAdes) (version 2) | ecosystem: Host-associated > Plants > Roots > Rhizosphere > Soil ... | reverse complement strand
CCAGATCACCTTCGCCGAACCGGATGCGTATGGACGGCAGCAGCACCGCGATGCCGGCGACTTCAGCTACGTGCAATCCGTGGTGTACCAGCCCGTGGCAGATCTCGACCGCATGCTGGCTATGGCTCGCGAGGCAGACATTGTGATCAAGCACTCCGGAATCGGCGTGGACGATGCGGAGCTGGAGCGACGGGTGCTCGAGTGCTCGCCGGATGCGATGTGCTTCTTCTGGGATGTGGATGCACCGGCAACGCTCCACCGCATGCGCTCGGATGGCGCCGACCCGCTGCGCGAGGCTGCCGCGGGGTATGACGCCATTCTGACTTACGGAGGCGGTCCGAAGGCGAGGCAAGGTTTTCTGGAGTTTGGCGCGCGCGCGTACTACAGCATCTACAACGCGCTCGACCCAGAGACGCACCATCCCGTCGCCGCAGACCCGGAGCTTGCATGCGACGTCGCATTTCTGGGCAACCGGCTGCCGGACCGCGAGGCGCGCGTGGAGGAGATGCTTCTTCACGCGGCGGAGCTTGCGCCGGATCAGCGCTTCCTGCTGGGCGGCGAAGGCTGGGGTGATAAGGTGATGCCGCCCAATGTGCGCTGGATCGGGCATGTGCCGACAGCGATGCACAATCGCGTGAACTGCTCGGCGGGGATGGTGATGAACATCAACCGCGTCTCCATGGCAGACTTCGGCTACTCGCCACCGACGAGGGTGTTCGAAGTGGCAGGCGCAGGAAGCTGTATGCTGTGCGACGACTGGCCGGGCATCGCCGACTGCTTTGAGCCCGGGGGCGAGATTCTGGTGGTGCGCTCCGGCGAGGAGGTGGCTGCGGCGCTGCATGCGAATGGCCCGGAGGCGCGCGCGCAGATCGGCGCGGCCTTCCACGCCCGTGCTCTGCGCGACCACACCTATGCGCAGCGCGCGGTCCAGGCCGACTTCGCGTTTCGAGAGTGCCTGGCGCGAAGACGCGGAGAGATTGGGCCGCAGCAGAGCTCGGCGGCGACCATGGAAGACTGGGCTGCGATGCCGGGCTTTCGACCCATGGAGCACGAGGAAGCATACGCATGAAGATCGTCATCTACGGCTTGACCATCACATCGGCGTGGGGAAATGGACATGCCACCACGTATCGCTCGCTGGTACGTGCGCTGGCGCGGCTTGGGCACAAGGTCCGCTTCATCGAGAAGGATGTGGAGTGGTACCGCAACAATCGCGACCTGCCGGAGCCCGAGTTCTGCTCGGTGCGCCTTTATGAGGACTGGGCGGCAGAGGAGCGCTCGCTGGTGCGCGAGGCCGCCGATGCCGATGCGGTAATGGTGGGATCGTACTTTCCGGATGCGATTGCGGCGACGCGCGCGTTGCTGAATGCCGGACATGGGCCGCTGCTGTTCTATGATATCGATACGCCGATTACTATGTCGCACCTGCGCACGAGTGGCCGATGCGAATACCTGGAAGTAGAGCTGATCCCCCACTACTCGGCGTATCTCAGCTTTACCGGCGGCCCGATTCTGAAGGAACTGGAAGACAAGTTCGGATCGCCGCAGGCGGTCCCCTTCTACTGCTCGGTCGATCCCGCGCACTATCGTCCGCGTGCGGTGCGGCGCGAGTACCGGTGCGACCTGAGCTATTTGGGCACCTACGCCGCCGATCGCCAGCCAAAGCTGATGGATTTCCTCAACAGCACGGCGCGGCTGCTGCGGGACAGGAAGTTCATCGTGGCGGGGGCGATGTATCCGGAGGACGTGAAGTGGAGCCGAAACGTTCGGCGCATCACGCATGTGTCGCCGCCCGAGCATCCCGCGTTCTACTCCTCGTCGCGATTCACGTTGAATCTGACACGCGACGATATGGTGGCCGCGGGCTACTCGCCTTCGGTGCGGCTATTTGAGGCTTCTGCGTGCGGTGCCACAATCCTCTCCGACGACTGGGCCGGGCTCTCGCAGTTCCTCACGCCCGGCGATGAGATTCTGCTGCCCAGGGATGCCGAAGAGATCGCAGACATTTTGAGCGATATGTCCGACGAGCAGCGGCTGAGGATCGGTGACCGCGCGCGCGAGCGCATTCTTGCGGAGCATACCTCGCTGCATCGAGCTCGCGAGTTCGAGGGCATTGTGGCGCATTGTGTGGCTGCTATTAGCTAGGCGCTTGGGGAGCAGTCGGCGAGCAGTTCGGCAAAGGAGTGGATGCAGCGCTCCGGTCGCTCCTGCTGGAGCTGCTCGAAGCTATAAATCCCGGTGGAGACGGCAATCACGGGCAGCTCGTTGTCGTGCGCGGCGCGAATATCCGCCGGAGTATCGCCGACAACGCAGAGCGATGCGTTGGGCTTTGTGACCGCGCGAGCTTGGGCGACGGCGTTGCGGAAGACGTCGGCGCGATACTCGTACTCGTCACTCCATCCGGCAAACTGAAAGAATTCGAGCAGCCCAGCGTGCTGCAGCTTGAGCCTGCCGATGCGCTCCAGGTTGCCGGTGGCCACGCCGAGTACGGCGCCACGCGCACGCAGCTGCTCGAGCGTCTCGCGCACTTGCGGCAGCAGATTGGCGCATAGCTGGCCCGCGCGCTGCTCGACGAAATCCGCCATGCCACGACAGGCCTGGCGCAGGTGGCCGCGCCAGTCGGACTCGGGAATCCCCGCCTGAGTCAGGGCATCGCGCAGAATTCCGACGTCGGTATTGCCGTGTGCGGTGACGCCATCCAGGTTCAGTGGACGTCCGGAGAGCTTCTCCAGCGCATCGCAGAAGGCGAAGTAGTGGATGGCGTCGGTGCAGTGGATCAGCGTGCCGTCAATGTCGAACAGGTAGGCATCGAAGCTGTCCCATGCGCGGTCAAGAGTTCCAACGTGAGTCTCGCTCTGGCGCTCGCCTGCGGCTTCAGTGCTCATGGGTTCATGCTACGCGCCGCTCGGGCGTAAGCTGCGCCCTGCTGCCGGCGAGCAGCGCCAGCGCGAACTGCACATCGCGAGCGACGCCGGCCCAGTCTCCCGGGCGCGATTGGCGGAAGATGCGCAGCGAAGGATACCAAGGCGAGTCCATGCGGGCGTGCATCCAGCGCCAGTCGGAGGCGTGCTCCACCATCAACCAGGCGGGCGTGCCCAATGCTCCGGCCAGATGCGCCGCGAGAGTATCGGGGGTGATCACCAGATCGAGTTGAGCGATCAGTCCGGCGAGCTTGAGGACGGTGTCGGAGGACGATCGTGCATCATGCAGCATGCGGCCTTGACCGAGGCAGGACCACTGCTCGCGCGATGGACCGCCCTGCAGGTTCCAGAACTCGCAACCGGGCATGCGCGTGAGAGGCCGCAGCAGCTGCAGTGGAAGCGACCGCGCCGGGTTCCATTCGCCGCAGCCCCACACCAGCCCAACGCGCAGGCTGGCTGGCGAGTTCGCCTGGGGCGCAACCGATCGGAGCACAGTCGGGGGCAGGTGCAGGTAATTGGTCGCGATCGGCAGGTCTTCGAGGTGAGTGCGAAAGACATAAGGCAGCTCGATGATCTCCATTTGCACATCCCACTGCACGTCCTGCCCCCAGGTGACCACCTCGCGCACGCCTTCGAAGCATGGCGCGATCTCCAGCATGGCTGGCGGCAGCTGTACGGTGAGCTTGCTGGCCAGCAGGCGCAGTTGCGGCGCGTAGCGAAGGAATTGCACGGCATCGCCAAAGCCGTGCAGACAGCGCAGCATGACGCGCTTGCCGCAGATGTCTTCGCCCTGCCAGAAGCGGTTCGGATCAGGCGCTCCGCGCTGCCGGATGGCATCGCTCTCGCTCCAGGCTGCGGGGAAGTCACCACGCAGCATGGCAGCAAGCCAGCGTCCGGCCGAGCAGCGGTCGGCCGAGGTACCCAGCAGCTCGGCGTGGTCGAACGCCGCCACCGCATGCGCAAGATTGCGGCTTTCGAGCAGCAACTCCGCGCGTTGCAGAATCTGATGCGCTGTCACTCGGGACCTCTCGCGGGATATACGCAGTGCGGACCGTCCGGTGGAGTCTCGACCGGCTGCCAACGGCACAGGTAGACCTCGTCCTCCGGATGCGCTTCGATGGAGAAGCCAGCGGAGCGGAGCATGGCCTCGGTGCAGGCGCGGTTAGGAACCCACCAGTTGGTCTCGTCGTGCGAGTAGCGTTTTTCGATGAAGTGCATCTTGGGGTAGCCGGGCTCGTCGAACGGGGCGGATTGATTGAACTCGTAATCTTCGTCCACCGGGATGGTCTCGCGGCTGCCGCGCTGCATGGTCTGGAACAGCATCAGGTCGCGGGCGGCGTGCTCATGAATCAGGTCCAGCGCGAGCAGCGGATGGCGCAGGTGGTAGAGGACACCCATGAAGATCACCAGATCGAACTTTTCGCCGAGCTCGGCGACCTGCCACACGGCCATGCGCCGGAACTCCACATCCACGCCTTCGAGCTCCGCCGCAAAGCGCGCCTGGCGCAGATAGTGTGGATCGGTATCGATGCCCAGCACGCGCTCTGCGCCACGCCGCTTCATCTCCATGGAGTAGAAGCCCGCGTTGCAGCCGATATCGAGGACGGTTGCGCCGGAGAGGTCCTGCGGGACGATGTGGCGAAAGGCGGCGAATTTGATCGCGGGATAGTCGCCGAGGAAGTGATTGGGCGCAGTCTCCACCCCGGCCAGGCGCATATTGTGGAACCATGGGCCCAGCTCTTCAATTCGCTGCTGAAGCTGGTCGGTCCTCTCAGGCTGCTGTGTCAACATGGTCGTCGCTCCACCTCCCGGGTTGAGAGTCCTCTTCGGTTCGCCCGGAACTCGGGCGAGCGCCGCCGTTCACCGCGAGCGGTCCGCGCGCCAGCATCTGGATGGCGTGCCGGTAGCCGTTCAGCGTGCCCACATCCACGTACTCTCCTCCGCTGCGCACTCCGAAAGCCTCATTTCCCTCGGCGATCCACGCGTTGATCAGCGTGCCGAAGTACTCGTCCCTGCGCTCGGAGCGTTGCCAGATTGCGTGCAGTTGATGGAAGGTGCTGCCCGGCATCTTGAAGGCTCCCCAGATCCAATTGGATGCGGCATCGGGCCGCTTTACCTGGATCTCCTGAATGCGGCCCTCACTGTCGGTCAGCACGGCATCGAACAACTCGGGACGAGTCACCGGGAAGAGCAGAAACGAGAGCACGCCGGCGGGCAGGTCGCGCAACGCGTCGACCGGAGTCCAGATGGTGTCCGGCAGGCCGATGACGACGTCTTCCTCCGGCGGAATCAGCGGCGCAGCGTGGAAGACTGCGTCGCACAGGCCCGAGGGCTGCGATTGCACGACGTAGGCGAGGTCCGCACCCCACAGCCGCGAGCCATAGTACTCCAGAATGTCCGCTTTGCCCGGAGAGATGACGAAGCAGAGCTTGTTGGCTCCTCCGAGGATCATCCGCTCGACGAGATATTCGCTGACCGCGCGCGGGCGCTCCTGGCCTTCGCTGATCTGGCTGCCGACCGGCAGCAGCTCCTTGGAAAATGCGAGCGGCTGGATCCTGCTGCCTGCGCCGGCTGCTGGAATGATTCCCCACATATCCGTCTCCGTTTCATTGCGCCGCGAGGGCGGGTGTGAGCTCGCCGCCGTAGCTGCCTTCCAGAATTCGTTCTAGCTCTTGCGCGCGAGCCGCCGCCGTGTGCGCGGCCAGGGTGTGCTCCCGTGCCGCCTGCCCGATCCGCCGCAGCTCGGCGTCGCTGAGTGAGAGCGCCTGCAGCACGTCATCGCGATTCATCACCGGAAGAATCTCGGTGCCCGGTTCGAAGAAGCTTTCCAGACCATCCCAGCAGTCGCTCAGGATCGGGGTTCCGCAGGCGGCAGCTTCAAACAGCCGTCCCGAGGGGCAGAAGCCGTAGTCGGCCATGGCGCGCCGGGTGACATTCAGCGTCGCGCGCCCGGAGCAGAAGAACGCGGGATGCAGCCAAGGTGGCAGGTGACGGACAAAGTAGATGTTCGGAGTCCAGGGAAAATCCTGCGGGTACTGCGCGCCGCCGATCACGAAGCGATCCGCAGGCCTGGCGCGCGCAGGCTCGACGAACAGCTCCTCCAGCGCCGGCTGCCGATCGGCCGCGTAGGTGCCAAGATAGCTGAGGTTGCTGCGAAACTCGTCCACCGGATCCGCCGGGCAGTGCATCTCAGGGTCTACCCAGCCATAGAGCGGCATCACCCGCTGGGCTCCCAAACGGCTCTGCAGTTCATCCAGCGCGCGGCCGCCGGTAAAGCTGAGCACCAGGTCGAAGTCGGCCAGACCATCCTCCGGCAGGTACGGCACGGGAGCGCCCGAGCGCAGCGCGTCCAGAGTCACCGGGGTGTCCAGGTCGTAGAAAAGTTTGAGCCGAGCCGGAGACTCCAGCAGCAGACGTGAGATCAACTTTCCATCCGGACAATAGCTCGTCACCATACCAACATCGGCGTCCGCCAGCTCACGTTCAGCTTCGGGCAGCACGTCGTCGAGTTCCGCGTAGAGGCAGAGCCTGACTCCGTCCGGCGTCTGCCAGCCGTCGCGCGTGTCGCGGTAGTAGGAGACATCCTTCTCAAAGAAAACGGCGGTGTGCCCGCGCGCCGCTAAGGCCTTCAGCAATCCCCGCCAGAGGGTGGCATGTCCATTACCCCAGGAGGAAGACAGCGTCAGGCCAAAGATCACCAGGTGCATCGATTGCTCCGCGATGCGCGCAGAAAGCGCTCTTACGGGAATTCCCGCAGAACTGCGCCCATCGCTCTTTCAGATGCAAAGAACGGCAGCAACTATATTGAAGATGCTGCGGCAAAATAGGCGGCGTGCGGGAGGCATATTGAAGCCGAAGCAGCCCGCGCCGAATACGTTTCCAGCTAACGCGTCTTGGCGATATCGGGCCCGAGGAGTGACTGCGCATCCGGCGCAGGGGTGGCGGGAATGCCATCCGCCGGAGCATGTTCGCGTTCCGCCGCAGCCTGCTGCTGCAGCAGATCTTCGGTCAGCACGGTCTTCAGCTTTTCAAACGCCTCCTGTGGCGAATCGGCAAACTGGAACAGCTCCAAGTCTTTCCTGGCGATGGCGCCTTTTTCGGCCAGAATGTCCAGATTGATGACACTCTTCCAATAATCCGATCCGTAGATCAGCACCGTGATCTTCTTCGCCAGCTTCTGCGTCTGCGCCAAAGTCAGCAGCTCGAACATCTCGTCCAGTGTCCCGAAACCGCCGGGGAAGACCACGAGCGCCTTGGCCAGATAAGCGAACCAGAACTTGCGCATGAAGAAGTAGTGGAATTCGAAGTTCAGGTCCGGCGTGATGTAGGGGTTGGGCATCTGCTCGAATGGCAGCTTGATGTTGAGGCCCACGGTTTTGGCGCCCGCCTCGTACGCGCCGCGGTTCGCCGCCTCCATGATGCCGGGGCCGCCGCCCGAGGTGACCACAAATCGGTGCCGCCTTCCTGGAAGCGTCATCGCCCACGTTGAGATCAGCCCGGCCAGCTCGCGGGCGTCCTCGTAGTACTGGGCCATCTCCACCGCCGCTTCAGCCAGCTTCAACTGCTGGGCCGACGCCTCGCCCCGCTCCACCTCCTGTTTGCTGGCGGGCTGCTCAGAGGGCGGTGCGGGCTTGGCCGACCCAGTGTTCTCCAACAGCTCCAGCTCGTGGCTGGCTACATCCAGGGCGCGAAACCGCGCCGATCCGAAGAAGACTACCGTGTCCTGCACCCGCTCGCGGCGGAAGCGCGTCATCGGCTCCTGATACTCGGCCAGGATGCGAAACACGCGCCCATCGGGCGAGTTCAGGAAGTCTTCGTTGTGGTACGCAAGCGGGGCGGGATAGAGAGGCTCTGGATCTTGTCTTGGCATGGGTCTTTCTTATCTCAGATGCGGCGCAGTCCGCCGCGCTAGGGACGATGATCGCGGTAATGTATGGCTTCCGACACTCCGATCCAGATGTCCAGCAGCCCCAGCCCGGTGATCAGGCCCCGCACCGCGCCGTTGTCCAGCACTGCGGCGAGCGCCGGACGGGATTGGATCCAGATGTTCTGATCCCACATCCGGGTCCACCACGGCAGGATTGCAACCAGCACGCCGAGATATACACAGAACAAGACCAGCACAAACAACGAGAGCCGCTGCAGCCAGACCGGCGCGACGTCTGTTTCTTCCGGCACAACCTCGTCCGTCCGCGCTGCCGAGGCAGCGACGGCTTCGTCGGTTGTCATGGGCGACTCCAAGGGCATCGCTCTCCCATCTTTGAAAGTAGCAGAGCCGGAACCCGGTTTCTACTCTCGCTGCTGCTGCGCCGCGTCCTTCGAGCTGGGTCCTTCGGCCTTCTGCTCGTCCCTCCCAGGCCGAATGCGCTCCGGGTCGCCGACGATCTTATCGTCTTGCGTCTTCACCTCAGGCGTGTCTTTATGCCGCGAGAAGATCTGTTTTCTCAGCTTGCCTTTGTCCACTCCAAATTTGATGTCCGATTTCGTGCCGGTAATCGTCACAGGCACCTCCAGCCCCGCGCCATCTTTCTCGAACAGCCGGTCGAAGGGTTTGGCCGCCCAGTGTTTCCAGCCGGTTAGCATCTGCGAAGCCGTTGCCTTGGTTTGCACCGTGCCGCTGAAGTGCACCGTACGGCCATCCAGACCATAGTTTCCCGCAAGATTCACCCTGGCCCCGGGAATCTCGTACACCAAGTCCGGAATCTTGATTCTTCCTCGATCCAAAGAAAACGTGCCCGACATCTGCGAGTTCACGCTCGCCAGATCCTGCCCGCTCGTTAACTTGGGATGGCCTTCGGAGCGCGCGCTCATGCGGTCCAGCGTCTGCTGCCACTTAGCATTCGAGAAGGTGGCGGCGCGAATGCCGAAGTGGCCCTGAATCCGTATCTTCTTCGACACGCTTTCGTCGCCGGGCGGAATGGCAAGATGTGCCTGTAACGCCAGTGCGCCGCGCATGATCGGTGGACTCGCCTTCACGCCCAGCGTCAGGATGTCTTCGATGCGCGCCTGATGCGTGACAACCGTCAGGTCAATGTAGTGCCCGCGAATCTCCTGCTCTACCAGAGGGTCCTTCGAGTGCCTGGACGCGTACTCGCGGCCTCGCTTGTCGTTCGCCTGCATCACCATCCCGGTGACATCCAGCACGGTGTGCAGCAGCGTGGCGTGCACGTGGTTCAGGCGGGTGTCGCCGGTGGTGCCGTCCACGGTGGCATCGAACTCCGTCTCCAGAGGGACCGGCCGATCGCTGACGTCGAGCGAGAAGTTGGGGGTGTCGGTGCTGCCGGTGACGCCGATCTCGCTCAACGTCCCGCCATACTTGCCGGTAGAGGACAGGATGCCGGCGACGCCTTTGATCGGCCCCAAGTCCGCGTTGGTAAATGAGTACTCGCCTTCGAGAGGCGTATCCCGAGGCTGCTCGCTGTCCCACGGTCCGAACTGCCCGGTGGAGTGGATCTCCCCGACCGGCTTTGGGTTCACCAGCCGTGCATCGAAGGCAAACGGGCGGCCGGTTCCAATGTCCTTCAGCTTGAGATTGTGAATGATAAACACCAGCGGCAGCTTGCCCGGCTTGTCCGTCTCGATGGTCAGCGTCATATCGCTGCAGAGGATCTTGTCTACCACCACACCGGCTTGGCCGCGTTTGTGCTTCTTGGGCGCGAGCATTGGGCCGCGTTGCGCCTTGGGGGGGAGATTGAGGGTCATTCCGCGCACATGCACCAGGTCAATGCGCATCTTCGGCTCCAGCAGCTGCCGCACAGTCGTGTGGAAGTCGAAGCTTGCCACCGAAAGCATTGGCTGCTGGTCGGCCGATGGGGGCGGCGCCGGACCCTTTCGATCGAAGTTGAGAACCCGCAGGCCTCCGCCCGAAACCTGAATGCCATGGTCAAATGCAATGTTCAGCGTATCCAGTTCCACCGGCGAGCGGAACCGCTCTTCGAGCGACGCGATCACCCGGCTCCGCAGAATGGGACCGGCGTGGTGCAGCGCGTACTCGACGGCAATGGTGAAGGCCACAGCTACAATCGCGACCGCGACCCCGGTGATCATGAGCCATCGCCGCACGCGGGTGCGCCTGCGCGGCCGAGGCGGAGTGGTTTCCGCCTCCTGCGCTCGATTGTGCTCCGTCTCCGGGTCCACCACAGCTGCTCCCGACGTCTCTCGTGTCCGACAACGTCTCTGTGACCTGTAAGATGCGTTCCGCATCACGGCCGTCTGATTCCTTTTCTGGGTTCCAGTACCCTCTGCTCTGCTACTCTGCCCCCGCCTCATACCAGGACCGGCTGCGGCCGCCTGAGGGATGAGAAAATAGGACGAATGCTGCAACTCTCCGGGGCCGGCAAGCGCTACGGCCAGAAACTCCTCTTTGAAGACGTCAACTGGCTCATCACACCCGATGAGCGCACCGGCCTGGTCGGGGGCAACGGCACGGGAAAATCCACCCTGCTCAAGATCCTCGCCGGCAGGGAGACGCTGGATTACGGCCAGTTGACCCGGGTGAAGGGCATGACCCTCGGATACCTGCCGCAGGACGGCCTCGCCCTCTCCGGCCGCAGCGTCTTCGAGGAGTGCCTTTCGGTGTTCGAGCACCTACACGCCATGGAGCGCGAGGCGGAGGAGATCACCCACACGCTCTCCACCGCCGATCCCAGATCCCGCGAGTACCTTGCCGCCGCAGACCGCTACTCCGAGATCGCTGACCACCTCCACGTCCACGACATCTACACGCTCGATGCCCAGGTGGGCGCCGTGCTGGGCGGCCTGGGTTTCACTAAAGAGGATTGGGAGCGCAAGACCGAAGAGTTCTCCGGCGGCTGGCAGATGCGCATTGCGCTGGCCAAGCTACTGCTGCAGAAGCCTTCCCTGCTGCTGCTCGACGAGCCCACCAACCACCTCGATCTTGAAAGCCGCAACTGGCTTGAGAACTACCTGCACGATTATCCCAACGCCTACATTCTCATCTCGCATGACCGCTACTTCCTCGACGTGACCGTGAACAAGATCGTCGAGGTATGGAACAAGCACATGCAGGTCTACCACGGCAATTACGAGAAGTACGTGACCCAGAAGGACGAGCGCCGCACGACGCTGATGGCCGCCTACAAGAACCAGCGCGACCGTATCGAGCAGCTCGAGACCTTTATCAACCGCTTCCGGTATCAGGCCACCAAAGCCAAGCAGGTGCAATCGCGCATCAAGGAGCTCGACAAGATCGAGCGCATCGAAGTGCCCGAGGAAGAGGCAACCATTCACTTCACCATTCCGCCTGCTCCTGCAAGCGGCCGAACCGTGATGGAGGTTGCCGGGCTGACCAAGTACTACACGATGCCCGACGGAAGCCCGAAGCGCGTGCTCGAAGACCTGAACTTCACCATCGAGCGCGGCGAGCGCATCGCGCTGGTAGGAGCCAACGGCGCGGGCAAGTCCACCCTGATTCGCCTGCTCAGCCGCCAGGAAGAGCCCACCGCCGGCAGCATCCGCGAGGGCCACAACGTCATCACTGACTTCTTCGCGCAGGATCAGTACAAGGTGCTCGACCACAACGCCGTCATGCTCGACGACATCGCCGGCGCAGCGACCAAGGTGCCGGTGGTGGAACTGCGCTCGCTGCTCGGCTGCTTCATGTTCTCCGGCGACGATGTCTTCAAAAAGCTGGGCGTGCTCTCCGGCGGAGAGCGCAACCGCTACGCGATGGCCAAGATGCTGGTCTCGCCCTCCAACTTTCTGCTGCTCGACGAGCCCACCAACCACCTGGACCTGCGCGCGAAAGACGTTCTGCTCGACGCCATCGCCAACTTCACCGGCACCGTGCTCTTTGTGTCGCACGACCGCTACTTCATCGACGGACTCGCCACCCGCGTCTTCGAAGTCGAAGACCGCCGCGTCCACATCTACCCGGGAAACTACGAGGACTACCTCTGGCGCAAGAATGGCGGCCCCGAGAAGGTGGCGGTTTCACTGGCCAGTGCCAACATCGGCAAGAACGGCACGGGTCCGCAGCACGGCGTACCCACCTCCGCCGGCACCGTGCTTACCGAATCGGCGGAGTCCGGCAACTCGGCCGGCGCGCCCGCCACCCCCGCCGCCAAGCCGGCGGTCAAGCGACTCAACCCGATCAAGCTGAAACAGCTGGAAGACCGCGTCGCCGCGATCGAGGCGGAGCTGGCCGGGATCGAGTCGCGCATCGTCACCGGGGAAGAGCACCTCGGGCATTTCGTCTCCGCCGAAGACTCACAGCGCACCGCCGCCGAGCTCGATCAGTTCCGCGAGCGTCGGGCCCGGCTCACGACGGAGTGGGAAGAACTTGCTACGCAGCTCGAAGAGCAATCCACGGCCGTCTAGTAGCAGCGAAGGCTTACGCGCGCCTAATCGGACTACAGATCGGGTTTACCAATCGACGCGCACCACCTCTCCTACCGGATCACCAGCAGTCTGAGCCACTCCGGGAGATGTGCTGTGGTTCGACACGTAGACTGATCCGTCGACCCCGGCAGCGAAGCCGTTCGGAAACTTCAGCATTCCTGCGCCCATCGTGGTGCGTGATCCGGCAGACCCGTCCGGGTTCAACGAAATCCGGACCAGGGCACCCGCAGCGGGCGATGCCGTGAAGTACTCGGTGACATAGAAGGAGCCTCCACTGAACCCGCAGCCCGTAATCGGGAAAAAGCCGGAAGCCCATACATCCGCGCTCGTCAGAATCGCGTTCGAGAGAGCCGGATTGATGCGGTAGACGACGGACTCAGGGTGATTGCCGGAAGCGAAGTAGGCGCCAAATGCTAGAGTCCCCACGTAAAGGTAGCCGTCGGATCCCTGGGCCACGCACGTTGGCACGGAATCGCTCACCGGCACCAGGTGTCCTCCAAGATTCACGATGGGGTTCGGAACAAAGGCAACGATGCGGACCGTGCCATCCTGGTTCACTTCATCAATTGTGTTGGAGCCGGCATCCGCAACGTATTCATGGCCTGGCACGGAGAGAACGGCGTATGGATTGGCATCGGGGAACTGCCCGGCTGGCGCCCACGGGGCGTTCGCGTTCTGGGCCGCCCACAAATAGTTGAAGTCGCCGACATTGGCATTCACTTTCCAGTGTCCGCTCTGAGATGCCTGCAGCAGCTTTCCAAACTCGTTCGCCAGGGCAGGGTCCACCTCGGGGTCGTCAGCAGTGATCTTGATCGTGGATTCGGACATCATGATGTGCAAATTCCCGTTGCCAAGCGGGGAAACGGCATCCGGGCCCGTCACACCGCCGGAATCAGCATTCGAGGCGAGGCCGGTAATGATCTGAGTGTAGACAGGGGTTGATGACGAGACATTGCGAATCTCACCAATGGACCCGGTATATCCCGCTCCCAGGCTGACGCCTCCGGTTCCGTTGGCGGCTCCTAGACCTGCTTCCCCGACGTACAGGGTGTCGCCGGGCCCCAAGGCAAGCCCTCTGGGATTGTTCAAGCCTGTTGCAACCGTTGTGAGCTGGGCGCCTGCACCCATCGCAAAAAAAACAGAGAGAGACGCCACGGTAATCCGAAGCTTCTGCATACAGCACCTCATTTTCGGGAAGACTGAGTAGATTTCCTGACGGGGCCGAAAGGGCGTGGGAGGGCCGAAACAGCATCTCTCCGGACATCATGCCTGTCAAGGAATTTCAGCCATATGGTTGACCGACACTGGAAATGTCCCCTGCTCAACCCAGGTGGTCTGGGTTATTTCTAGTTCGTCGCAATCGGGGCAGAGATCACCTCAGCATCGGCCGTGGGGAGCGACGATCGATGAGGGCTCGTCTCCATACTGGCCCTTCCGTCTGTCAGCGCGCTAATGACGAACAAGTAGGTCTGCCCGGACCGCAGCACGCCGGGCGGCAATGTCATCGAATTCTTCGCCGTGCCCAACACCATTGAGGATAAGTAAATGGCTGTGGCGCCGTTGAGCGATGCCGTTGGACTCATGATGGCGACTTGATAGCCGAACGGGGTGCCAATCGCGGGTGGGTCCCAACTGAGTATCACGCCCGTACTGCTGACCGTGCTTGCAACAAATAAGTCGCCACCATTGATCTTCGGATTCAGCACGGACGAAAGCAGCGGTTTTACCGTCGAGGTCGGCGGGAGAGTGGTCTGATCATTGGTCACGCTAATGGTCTGCATCTGGCTCGTTCCGGGCACCGCAAAATCTACCGATGCGGCGTGGCACACGCGGAAGGTTCGCCTCCAGATGGCGGGGAACGGATCGTTGTACCGCACGGCTCCGGCTTCTACGTCCGTCGTCAAAGGTGGATTTGGCACGCAGCCAGAAGGAAGTACGGAGAAGAAGCCGCTCCCTCCAACAACGCTGCTTCCTTTCGTCCAGAGGAGATCCATCGTAGTGGCGCCTGACAGATTTGGGCTATCAGAGGCAATATAGGGTTCAACAGAAAGATAGAACGCGCCTCCCAGCGCCGTTGGAGCAGTGGGCGAAACGCGATCGAACAGAGATGCCCACGCGGAGCCCTGGACACTGAGCTGCATCGAGGCCGGCACCACGGGATTCAATGCCCCACTGATCGTGTTAAATGCTCCCGTTGTTAGGGACAGATTTGTCAGCGTGAGCTCAGGACCGAGGACGAATCCATCCACGGAGCCAAAGACCGTGGGTTCATACTGCCTGGCGAATCCATTCTTGATGAGAGAAAAATCCAGGTTACTGCCGATCCCAAGACTGCCCGAGAATGTGGTGGAACCCGCATTCGTCGAGCCCAGATAGCGCGGCAGCGGTACGTCGGGAGTGTCGAATTGCAGCAGCCCACTCACAGCCGTTGGATCCAGTGAAGTGAAACTGAAGCTGATATTGGTGGACGAAGAGCCTGGCACCGTCGGATTGGTGACTGGAGCAAACGCGTCGGATCCCACATCGAACGTGCTGCTGCTCGTCCAGTACATGGAGCGCGGTGAAATTTTTAGCCAGTAATACCCGCCGGGGACATTGGGAATATCGAATTCCCCATTCGCGGCTGCGGTTCCTGACAGTGACTTGAAGGAGCCATCCGGTTGCGGCACCAGCGCCGCGACCAGAGAGCCGGCCGGGCTCCAATCGAACGGCTTCGTAGTGGTTGAACCCTGTTCATTCCACAACCTATCAATCCAGCTTATTCGGACCGTCCCGGCTGGTGTCACTGTCCAGGATTGCGTCGCCGATGCGCCATCCGAGGCAGTCGCGGTAACGGTGAAGCTGTTTGGAACCCGAGATTGTTCAGGCGCCGGAGTCCAGGAAAGGGTGCTTCCGCTGAGCGTCGCTCCATGTGGTCCGTTGGTCAGGGAGAATATCGCGGCGCTGCCATTGACGGTCAGTTGGTAGGTGTAAGGCAAACCCTCAGCCGCTCCAGTAACCGGTGTGCTGGTAAATAAAGGGGAAGCGGCGACCGTCATCGTCTTACTCCCACTGCAGCCAACGAGAAGGGAAACCGTTATGAGCGAGAAGATTGCAAGGGTGAAAGCAATTTGTCGAATTCGAGGGTCGTGCATAGGAGGGCATCTCGCCTGCTGAACAAGCGTCAAACCGCATGTGAGGCGCTGGTTCGAAAACTCAGGTCGGTTACGCGTCAATACTAACGGACCAGGGAGGCAGCGACCCAGAATCGTCTAAGTTTTTGATTGGGAACGATAGCAGTGAGCTTCGCTCAATCTTGAATGAGAGAGCAAAGAAACGCCCGGCCTTGCGCCCGGGCGTTTTTAACCTCGAAAGCCGCTACAGCAGTCTGTAACTTACCTCCCCAAACGGGGGCTATAGCAACAGGCCAGGAGATTTCCCGGATGGGTCTCAGTCCGCGGCCATGCTCCCCTCGGACCCGTAGTTCTGATCCCCCCGCTCCTCGGCCCGCGCATCGTCGCTATCCCAATTGGTCATGCCCACCACACTGCCTTCCACGAAGCCATTGGTAGTGAACACTGTGGCCGCGGGCGTTCCGCTGAAGCCGAACAGTCTCGGCACTGCGAACGAGGAAGCGGCGAAGGCGGCATCCATCTGTCCGTGCACGCTGAAGGGAATAATCTTCGCGGCGCCCAGCGGGTAATCCGTCAGCAGTGACTCCACCAGAACGAATCCCCCCGTGGCAGCGGCGGCGATCGCGGCGCGCGGGTTGCTCTTACGGCAGAGTAGCGCCATTCCAAAGAAGAATGCCGCGTGGCAGTAGTCAATGATGCCGTGCGTGCGCGCATCGAGCACCTTCGGCAAACGGGTCTCCAGCTTTTCCACCAGAGCAGTTGCAACCGACATAATCCTGTCCTCCCAGCGCCGTACGATGCTGCCGACGGCGGCAAGGGAAGCCCGCGCCTTGACTCCCCTCTCCGGCTGCCGCA